>TARA_B100001057_G_scaffold77993_2_pt1 | contig 10069 bp, 8 predicted proteins | sample TARA_B100001057 | Tara Oceans TARA_B100001057 (sample SAMEA2621839) | marine metagenome | biome: marine biome (ENVO:00000447); feature: surface water layer (ENVO:00002042); material: "saline water (ENVO:00002010), including plankton (ENVO:xxxxxxxx)" | depth 5 m | reverse complement strand
GTATTTGGACGTGGCGTATTACATTTGTCTGTTCTCATTGAAACCATGAGAAGAGAGGGTTACGAACTTCAAATTGGCCAACCACAAGTCATAATCAAAACAATTGATGGTGTCAAATGTGAACCCGTAGAAGAAATGACGATTGATCTCCCAGAAAATATTTCTGGAAAAGCTGTAGAAATGGTCACCATGCGAAAAGGGGCGCTTTTGAGCATGGAAGTTAAAGGACAAAGAATGGTTTGTCAATTTGTGATTCCATCAAGAGGTATTATCGGTCTCAGAAATCAACTGCTTACAGCTACAGCTGGTGAAGCGATCATGTCGCATAGATTTACTGAATATCAGCCGATTAAAGGTGGTATTCCTGAACGTCAAAATGGCTCATTGGTTTCCATGGAAAACGGTACTGCAATCCCTTACTCAATCGATAAGTTACAAGACCGCGGTAAATTTTTTATTGATCCAGGGGAGTCTATTTACGAAGGACAAGTGATTGGCGAAAATTCTCGTGGAGACGATATGGCGGTTAATGTCACCAAAACAAAGAAACTAACCAACGTTAGAAGTGCAGGAGCCGATGATAAGGCCAGAATTGTACCCGCCATTAAATTTTCTTTGGAAGAAGCTTTAGAGTACATTCAAAAAGATGAATATGTTGAAGTCACGCCCAATAGTCTAAGGTTGCGAAAGATTTATTTAAAAGAAGTCGACAGAAAACGAAATAAAGCCTTTTAAATGATTTTTTTGAACATCAGCATAACAGAGTGGATTGGTTACATCGCTACCGGGGTATTGTTGGCCTCATTTACCATGAAACATTTTAGAGCCTTGAGACTTGTCAATTCAGTCGCTTGTGTGTTGTTTGTTTTGTATGGGTTTCTTCTTTCAAAAGCCTGGCCTATTATCATTTCAAATGCAGCAATTTTTAGTATCAATATTTATTATTTATACTTTAAAAAAAATAGTAAACTATAGGCAACAATTTTGAATACCAGGCGTTTATATGCTATAGAATAGCATAAGACCAATTTGAATACGTGAAACTACCCTCTTTTCTCAACAACAATTTAATTTTAAAAATTACCTCATTAAATTCTTTGGTTGTTGGTGCACGTCTTATAATTTCGCTCTTGGTACAAAATCTTTTGGCGTATTACACAGGACAAGCGGGTATTGCCAAGGTAGGTCAGATTCGAAATATCTCAAATATTTTAATGAGTGTTTCTTCGCTGGGAGTTTTTAATGGGGTTGTAAAATATGTATCCGAATACAAAAATAACCAGCAGGGGCTACAGAAATTATTTTCTACTGTATTTGTGTTGTCGACTATTGCCACCCTCACGCTTTCTCTTGTTATGTATTTTAGTGCCAACATGCTCTCGCAATGGTTGTTTTTCACTGAAGCCTACGCCATTGTATTCAAAGTATTGGCAGTTGCAACTCCTTTTATTGCAATGAATCGAATTTTTAACGGTGTTATTAGTGGAATTTCAGCCTATAAAATACATGCAAAGATTGAAATTATTTGGTACACATTAGCCTCATTATTGCTTTTGGTTAGTTTATATTATTACAATATTGGAGGCGTGCTTTTAGCGATTGCTGTCACCCCCATTGTTCAGTTTTTTGTCCTAATTTTTATTTTTGGGAATACCCTGAGAGAATACATTATTTTTAAAAAATTATCTTTCAAAACCCCACTTTTGAAGGCCCTTCTAGGATTTACATTAATGTCTTTTGTTGGCACTGTTTTTTTAAATTTTATTGAAATTGAACTCCGAACACTAATCTCGGATCGTATCAGTGAAAATGAAGCAGGGGTTTGGACTGCAATGTCTTCAATCTCAAAAATTTACATGCAATTTTTAGTACTTATTTTTCCAATATATATCTTACCGAATTACGCAAAAATTAGTTCACTGGCTCTGTTTAAGAAACAAGTTAAGGAAATATATACGACACTTTTGCCTTTGGTTTTTGTAGGAATGCTTGCGGTTTATTTATGTAAAAATCAAATCATCGAAATTATATATACAGATGCATTTTTGTCAATGACCCCGCTTTTTAAATGGCAATTATTAGCCGACTTTACTAGGTTTTTGGCGGTTGTTTTGGCTTATTATTTTATATCAAAAAACGCTTTTGGCTATTTTATTTTGACAGAGCTAATTTCTTTAGTATTCTATTTTATTTTTGCCAAAGTACTCATCTCAGATTATGGTACGGAAGGGGTTGTTGTTGCTAATTTATTGCGATATTTTTGTTATTTGATAATGGTTTTTGTAGCTATTTTTCATTACTTTAAGTTCCGTAAATAAAAAACTTTATGGCATTGTTGGCTTCATCGCAATTAAACCACTTCACAAAACTTTTTTCTTTGTATTTCGTTGCATTAATACCAAGTTTTATTGCGGTTATGATTTCAACAGAACTAAATTGGCCCTTAGTTTGTGATTTTACAGAAAATGTTCTTTTTGGAATTATTATTATTTTGGTTGTTTCGCTTCTTAAAAATTCAGCTTTTAAGCGGATATCAAATTACATTTTATTTTTATTTTTTTCCTTTTGTACATATACAGAAACAGTTTATTTTTTAATTTATAAAACCTATTTCAGTCCCTCAACAATTTTTGTGTTTTTTGATTCAAATCCTCAGGAAGCTTCAGAGTTTTTAGCATTTTATTCAACCGTTCCAATAATTGCTTTAACATTGACAACACTGTTTGCTTCTGCTTGGTGTTTAAGGCAACTTTATAGCAGTTCTTCTACGTTATTTACAATCCCTAGAAATAAGGTTATTTATAGTTTTATTTTTACAGGAATTTTACTCGGATTTTTAAGACTATCAAAGCTTATTGATTACAATTTTCCTTATTTGTTTGTTCGATCTTATATTCTGTATCAGAACGAATCCAAAGAGTTAGATGTTTACAAAAAGAATAAAAAAGGAAGTTTTGAATCTGTTGTAGTTAAACCCTCAAGCGCGCAACAAATCTATATATTGGTTCTTGGAGAGTCTACTACAAAATCTCACCTTGGAGTGTACGATTATGCACGTCAAACGACCCCACTTTTAAGCGCTCAAAAGGATGATTTAATATTATATAATGATGTTATAAGTCCAAACACATACTCTGTGGCTTGTGTTACAAAACTTTTAACTTTGGCCAATTATGAACATCCAAAGGCCATTGGTGATGGATCTATCATTCAATTGGCTAATGCCGCAGGTTTTGAAACTTTTTGGCTGTCCAACCAACGGCCCATAGGGCCTTATGAAAGTCTCATTACTAAACTGTCTTTCTCATCTGATCATACCAAGTTTATCACAACAGTGAATGCAGGAAATAGTAAAACCTTGGACGCCGATCTTTTGAGTGATTTAGATGCGGCTTTAAATCAATCCCAATCCAATAAAATTTTTATTCTATTACATTTAATAGGAACACATCATAACTACAAGGATCGTTACCCTGCCACGTTCAATATTTTCGAAGAAGATGTAAATTCTAATTTCAAGTCTAGCAGTTCAAATGAAAAAATCAATCATTATGACAATGCAGTTTTATACAATGATTTTGTGTTGAATGCTGTAATTGAACGTGTCAAATCAGAAGATGCAAATAGCTTTATGCTTTTTCTGTCCGATCATGGTGAAGAGTTATTTACAGATTTGAACATGGCAGGTCACAATGAAGACACCCCGACCAAAGCCATGTATGAAATTCCATTTATACTGTGGCAATCCGAAAAATATAAAAAAGGCCGTAAGATTGATGCAGACGTAAATAAGCCATATATGACCGATGATTTATTTCATGGTTTGGCGGATTTAATGGGTATAAAATGTAATCAAGTAGACTACCAACGTAGTATTTTTAGTGATCGTTTTAAGGATAGACCCAGAATTATTTTAGATTCCATTGATTATGACAAGTCATTTAAATACAAACGATGAATCTAATGGAAAACGCGCACATAGATTTTGAAATTTTAATCTCTACACAGTCTCAAACGTCATTGGATTTTTTAGTTCCAATGTTTAAAAACCAAAATTACAAAGATTTTAATTTATTAATTGTAAATCAAAACTTTGGTTCTGTAGATTTGGTTTCGGAGTACAAAAACATTAGAGTTTTTAATTCCCCAGAAAAAGGCTTGGCCAAAAGTAGAAATATAGCGATAAAAAATGCCTTGGGAACGGTTTGTTTATTTGCAGACGATGATGTTGTTTACGAAAAGGATTTTAAGGAAAAAATAATGTCCAGTCATAGGATCCGTCCCGGTTCCGATATCATTACATTTAAAATGAAAGATTTTAATGGCAATGATTTCAGAGACTATCCAAAACATAAATTACATGATAAAAAGTCGCTTGCAACGGCAAACGCCGTAGTCATTAGTTTCAAAAAGCAGGCCATTCAAAATCACGTGTTTTTTGACACACTTTTTGGTTTAGGATCAGAATTTCCGACTGGAGATGAATATATTTTCTTGAGAGCTGCTTTAAATAAGGGAAAAATTATAACTTTTGAGCCGACTGTAATTTTAAAGCACCCTGATTTTAGTTCTGGTCAAGCAGTAACAAAGGATTATATTTTGTACGCAAGAGCGGCATTGTTTTATAAGTTTGAGGGCGCATTGGCATATATAAAGTTACTAAAACACTTGCTGATGCTAGTCTATAAACGCCAGCTATCATTAGTGGAGGTTTGCGCAAAATACAAAGTGGGTTTAAAAGGCATTTCCCGATTTAAACAACTAATGCCTTAAGGGTAATCAGTAGGGTTTTTTGGAGTGCGGTATCTAATGACAGAAAAAACACCACTCAGTTCACTGAGACAGCGCAAAGGTAGCGCAATCGAAATAAATCAAATAAAAATAGGTTTGGGTTTTTGGATTTCAGATTGTCTTCCAAATTACCTTTCATGAAAGCCGTTATTTTTAAAAAAATGGATATTAAACAAAAGAATTCAAGGAGTTTATAAGCCTTTAGAATAGAAATACTGTGTTTGCCTATTTTATTTTTTTTATAATTTTCGAATAGATTTGACAGGGCATTTTTTGTTTTTTCAATGAACACTTCGTTGTCTTCTGATTCATTGACAATGACTGGGTTATCAATGTGAATTACAGGCATTGATTGACTTTTTAAAATGGAGCCAAATATATAATCATTTCCATAAGATCTGTTGTCGATTTGGTTTAATGCTTCTAAAACTGCGGCTTTGTGGGCCATAAAATTTGAGGAACAAACGAATTTATAAGGGTTTTTAGTCCTTTCAATTGCTTTTTTCTCTTCTCTATTTTTTGCAAATTTGAGTCTCAAAGCACCTGCCTTGGTATTGCTTGATGCGTCAAAATGACGACCGCCAAACACATAAGAATTTTCACCAATATGGGCAATATATTTTTTTAAGAAGTTTTTATTTTGAGGGGTGGTGTCTACATCAATATAAATTAACCAATCAAATTGAGACGTTTCGGCAAGTAACAGTCTGTTTTTAATTCTTCCTAAATTTTTTTTCGATTCGATAAATTTTGCATTAGGAATAGAATTTATCTTTTGGTTCAACTCATTTTTAAGCGAAAATGAACCATCATCAATACAAACAATTTCAAATTTTAGATCTAAAATCAACGCTTGCTTTTCAACCTCACAGACAAGTGGATAAGCGTTATAATCAAAACATGGAATTAAAATAGAAAGCATCAACTGTCTTTTCGTTGTACAACTTCAAACACTTTTTTATCCTCACATCTAAGAGTTTTGCTTGGATATTTTAAAATCAAAGCATAATCGTGTGTGGCCATAAAAATGGTGTTCCCTTTTTTGTTCAAATCTTGTAAAACTTCCATTACTTCCATGCTTGTTTGTGGGTCAAGGTTGCCAGTTGGTTCATCTGCCAGGATGAGTTGTGGGTCGTTTAATAAAGCCCTAGCAATGGCGACACGCTGTTGCTCACCTCCAGAGAGTTCAAACGGAAATTTATCTTTGTTACCCTCCATGTTCACTTTTGTTAAAACAGCCTCAATTTTTTGATTGATTTTCTCTCGTTCTTTCCAACCTGTGGCTTGCAATACAAATTTAAGATTACCATGAACAGTTCGTTCGTTCAACAGTTTAAAATCTTGAAAAACAATGCCAAGTTTACGTCTTAGAAAAGGTATTTTTTTGTCTTTTAAAGTCTCTAGGTTGAAGCCTACAATCTCTCCTTTTCCGTGGTTTAATTTTAGGTCGCCATAGAGTGTTTTTAGAAGGCTGCTTTTTCCGGATCCTGTTTTGCCAATTAAATATACAAACTCCCCTTTTTTAACATCGATATTAATATCGCTCAGGATTAGATTTTTATCTTGAAAAATAGAAGTGTTTTCTAACTTTAAAACGGAATCAGACATGAATTTTATATTATATATTTTATAAAAGTATTACTATTCAAATCAATAATCAAATTTCATTCAAACATTTCATTTCAGTCTAGAGATTGATTTTTTTAACAACTCCGTAATTATAAAACATATTCAAAAAAACTAAGGATAAAGAAGGTAATTTGATCTTAGTGCCTTGAACTGTTCCAAATCATTTTCCCAAGATCTTTTTATTTCTAAAGCACTCCATCCTTTTTCTATTTGTTGCTGAAGGGTTGTTTGTCCTGCTAGTTTCGTAAAAAAGGAATTGAAAAACGAAGATTTATCAGTTGTATTTTCATAGGATTCTATCAACCAATTAAGATTAATGTCATTTAAAAAATCAACATTTTTTAAATCTTTACCATAACATATTTTTGCCTTGTGTTTTGGGTTCTTTGCACCAAAATTTGGCTTGGGTATAAATTGAAACGAGTAGTTTTCGTCACCCAAAAAAGGACTCCCAAAAATTTGAAACTGATTTTCCGTTCCTCGTCCAACACTCACATGCGTTCCCTCAAATAGACATAGGCTTGGATACAAATTGATTGCCTTTTGATTGGGAAGGTTAGGAGAGGGGGGGATTGGCAGTATATAAACGTCCTCTCGATTGTAGTTGGCGACTGGAATAACGGTTAAATCACAGTTCAAATCATCTTCTAACCAGTGTTCACCATTGATCATTTTTGCAAATTCTCCAAGGGTCATCCCATGCGTGATTGGTACAGCGTGCATGCCAACAAAGCTTTTGTAATTTAAATCCAAAACAGGCCCGTCCACATAATGGCCATTGGGATTGGGTCGGTCCAATACAATGAGTGGAATGTTCAGAGCTGCACAGCCCTCCATCATATAATGCAAGGTGGATACAAAGGTATAAAAACGGGTTCCAACATCTTGAATATCGAAAACAACAACATCTAAATCTTCTAAAACTTTAGGATCTGGTTTTCGATTTTCACCATAAAGCGATACAATTGGGAGTCCCGTTTTAAGGTCGATTCCCCCTTTGACATATTCTCCGGCGTCGGCACGGCCTCTGTAACCATGCTCCGGCGCAAATACTTTTATAACCGAAACATCACGTTTGATTAGAGAATCTACTAAATGGATATTGTCATTTTTAATAAGTTCACCATTAAGACCTAAACCGGGACTGTTTTTAAAAATAACGGAGGTTTGATTGGCAACGATTCCAACCCGCTTGTTTTTTAAAAGGGGCAGGTAAAGCTCCAATTGATTGGCCGCGACTGTCACTGGTGCTTTGTTTTGATAAGGGCTGCTATTTCCACAAGACAGAACTATCATAACAAATAATAAAGCTGTATTTTTGATTGAATTTAATAGCATTGGATTTTGAATTTTGAATTTTTTATAGCCAAACGTCTCATCAGCGCTCAGTCCTATAAAAGTAGTGTTTCAGCACCAATAATAAAAATTGGTGTTTTGGCCATCGCGATCAGTACCATTGTGATGTTATTTGCAGTTGCCATAAGCGTGGGTTTACAACAAAAAATACGAGATAAAGCAGTCGCTTTTAATGGTCACATCACCATCTCTAACTTTGATACAAATCTCTCGGAAGGCGCACAAGCACCCATAAACAAAAACCAGCCTTTTTATCCAAAATTTAAAGAAGTTGATGGCATCATACATATTCAAGCAGTTGCTCAGAAATTTGGCATCATCAGAACTGAAACAGATTTTGAAGGTTTGTTTTTGAAAGGGGTGGGGATTGATTACAATTGGCAGTATTTTAAAGAATTTTTAATTCAAGGTAAACTCCCAAATTATTCTACGTCATATAGCGATGAAGTGCTCATTTCGGAGCATCTGGCGAAGCGCTTGCTTTTTAAACTTGGCGATACCTTCCAAATGTACTTTTTAAAATCGGACTCTAGCAGCCCTCCCAGCATAAGGAAATTTAGAATTGTAGGTATTTTCAATTCTGGTTTTGAAGAGTTGGACCAAACTTTCTTGATAGGAGATTTAAATCATGTACAGCGTTTAAACCGCTGGAGCAAGGATCAGGTCGGTCAATTTGAAGTATTTATACAAGATTATGAAGATTTAGAATCCAAAGGATTGGAAGTTTATGCCGAAACTCCTTCCACGCTCAACGCCCAAACAGTCCAGCAAAAATACCCAGTTATTTTTGATTGGATTGCAATTTTTGATAAAAACACATACGGAATCATTGCCATGATGATTTTAGTTGGCGTCATCAATATGATTACAGCCCTACTTGTTTTAATTTTAGAGCGTACTCAAATGATTGGACTACTCAAAGCCCTTGGCAGCTGCAGCTGGAGCATTCAAAAAGTATTTATATATACTGCATCATATTTGGCAATTACTGGTTTGGTCTTAGGCAATGGAGTTGGATTACTACTACTTTTTATTCAAAAATATTTAAGTCCAATAACTTTGAATCCTTCAATATACTACGTTTCCAGGGCGCCTGTAGATATCAATTTATGGACCATTTTAAGCCTCAATTTATTGACCTTCGCAACTTGCGTTTTGATTTTAATTATTCCGTCCTATTTGATCGCCAAAATAGCGCCGGTAAAAGCCATTAAATTTGATTGATAAAAATTTAGCAATTACAATTTGCCATCATTTTGAAATTGCCGTAAATTTGAAAAAAATTCCCTGATGCAATACGCTGAAAATATTCTTGAAACCATTGGTAAAACCCCTTTGGTAAAACTAAATAGAATTACGGCTTCGCTTCCCTGCTTGGTCTTGGCCAAATACGAAACATTTAATCCTGGAAACTCTGTCAAGGATCGAATGGCTTTACAAATGATTGAAGATGCAGAAGCAGATGGTCGTTTAAAGCCCGGGGGTACCATTATTGAGGGCACTTCTGGAAATACAGGCATGGGGCTGGCTTTGGCCGCGATTGTCAAAGGTTACAAATGTATTTTTGTCATGAGCGACAAACAATCCAAAGAAAAAATGGATATTCTAAGAGCGGTTGGTGCAGAGGTGGTGGTCTGTCCTACAGACGTAGCTCCTGAGGACCCTCAGTCCTATTACTCCGTCTCGAAGCGCTTAGGCGAAGAAACGCCCAACGCTTGGTATGTAAATCAATACGATAACCCCAGCAATACCAAAGCACATTACCAAAGTACAGGTCCTGAAATATGGGACCAAACTGATGGTAAAGTGACCCATTTTATTGTTGGAGTTGGAACTGGCGGTACAATTTCAGGAGTGGGCGGATATCTGAAAAAGAAAAACCCTAATGTAAAAGTTTGGGGTATTGACACCTATGGTAGTGTGTTTAAAAAATACCACGAGACTGGTATTTTTGATGAGAAAGAAATTTATCCTTATGTTACAGAAGGCATTGGGGAAGACATTTTACCTGCCAATGTAAATTTTGATTTAATTGATGGTTTTACAAAGGTTACTGACAAAGATGCCGCCGTCTACACCCAACGCTTGGCCAAAGAAGAAGGGATGTTTTTAGGAAATTCAGCCGGCGCTGCCATAAAAGGGGTACTACAACTCAAAGATGCATTTGGACCTGAAGATGTTGTCGTGGTATTATTTCACGACCATGGCAGCCGATACGTTGGAAAAATGTTTAATGACGATTGGATGCGAAAGATGGGGTACTTGGATTAGTTCTCTAAAATATTTGACGAGC
>TARA_B100001057_G_scaffold423628_1_pt1 | contig 10083 bp, 7 predicted proteins | sample TARA_B100001057 | Tara Oceans TARA_B100001057 (sample SAMEA2621839) | marine metagenome | biome: marine biome (ENVO:00000447); feature: surface water layer (ENVO:00002042); material: "saline water (ENVO:00002010), including plankton (ENVO:xxxxxxxx)" | depth 5 m | reverse complement strand
CTTTCGGGATGTAGTCCTTTTGTGGTACAGTTTACCAATACCTCTAATGCTACTGCAAATTGTGAGTGGGACTTTGGAAATGGAAATACCTATACGGGCTGCGAGAATGTGTTCAATGTCTACGAGGAAGGTGGGATTTATTCGATAGCACTCACCGCATACGACGAAAATGGATGCTTCAATGATGTGACCTACAATGACTTTATTACGGTCTACCAAACTCCTACAGCGGCAATGAGTATTGACCCCACCTATTTATATCCCGATGTGCCGACCACAAACATTACCAATGAATCTGTCGGTGGAGATACCTTTGTCTGGAATATGGGAGATACACCGATCAATTTTATGGGCTTTGAGCCGGGTACATATACCTACAGTCCGAATGTTGCAGATACCTTCTGGGTGAGTCTTTTGGCCGTAACGGATGAAGGGTGTACGGATAGCATACAAGGGTTTGTGGCTTTCTTCAATGACCCCTTCCTATATGCACCGAATTCATTTACTCCAGATGAAAATATTGTCAATGACTATTGGTTCCCTGTATTTTCTAGTTCAGAATATGTGCAGCGATACACTCTAGATATCTATAACAGATGGGGACAGCTTGTATTTGAAACGACAGACTTTAATCAAGGATGGGATGGAACCTTCCAAGGAAAGCCTGTGCCGGATGGCACCTATACCTGGAAGATAAATTTCAGGTGGTATGACCAAAGGGCCTACGAGCTCACAGGACATATTACGCTTATCAAGTAAATTCTTAAATTAATTGATATGATGAAGTGTTATGCCTCCAAGGTAACAGTCAGATGATTACTTATATTTGTCTTCAGTGCTCATTTCATACGCAATAAAGAAAAGATTCAATACATATTAGGCTTAGATATGTCTTTTAAACCATTCTATTATATCAAACGCTTTGGATACAACGTACTACCTCAGTCTTTTTTTGATAAAAAATACAAGCGGCTCATGGAGTTTGAGAAGCAATGTGTCCCAGAAGAATTGGATGCAAGAATCCGTTACTATATTAAATTAAAAGAGCCATTTAAGCTAGGGGGTGGTGCACAGTCAATTGCTACGTTCAGACGTACAAAAGGAAGTGAATATTATCTTGATTTGAAGGATTTCTTACATTATTTTCCTCGAGAAGCGCTTTTCATGTATCATTTTGGAGACAACACGGATGCAAGGGATATTCCTACCATAATAAAAGCCCGAGCGATTAGCAATTCCAATGAAAATTCTATTCTTTTTAAGCTGAATAAAAAAAGACATTTTCATTGGGTAAATGATTCAAAATCTTTTTCTGAAAAGAAAAATGGATTGGTTTGGCGCGGTGGGGCCTATCAAAAGCTACGAAGAGAGTTCGTTAAGCAGTTTTATGACCATCCAAAATGTAATGTGGGACAGACCAATCGTCCTAAGGAGAATGTTCCATGGCAAAAGCAATTTATGTCCAAAGAAGCTCAGCTAGATTACAAGTTTATATTTTGTCCTGAAGGAAATGACGTATCAACCAATCTTAAGTGGGCTATGTCCTCAAATTCTATTTGTTTCATGCCGAAGCCAAGGTATGAGACATGGTTCATGGAAGGTCTCTTAGAGCCGGGGATACATTATGTGGAGATAAGGTCTGATTTTAGTGATTTGGAGGAAAAAATTGATTACTATTCGATCCAAATACGAGAGGCAGAAAAAATTATTGTAAATGCCCATGAGCACGTGGCTAGATTTCAAAACCAAGACCTAGAGGATTTGCTATCTATTAAACTTTTAGAACGTTATTTTAAATTAAGCGGTCAGCTCTAATGCATTGAGCTGATGATTTTTCTTGCCTTTTCTAGAACCCATTCGAGTTGTTCTTCTTTTGTTAGTTTACTGTTGTCAAGAACAATGGCATCCTGAACCTGAACAAGCGGGCTCTCCTCGCGTGTAGAGTCAATGTGGTCTCTTTTTATTAAATTCAACTGTACCTCTTCAAGTGATTGTGGAATGCCTTTTTGTTGCAGTTCGGCATACCTTCTTTGTGCACGTATTTCGGGACTGGCTGTCACAAATATTTTGAGCTGTGCATCTGGGAATACAACGGATCCTATATCACGTCCATCCATTACAATGCCTCCATTTTCTCCCATCTTCTGTTGCTGTTTAACGAGCGCTATCCTTACTGCTCTTATCGTAGCTACTTTTGACACAATATTTACAACATGTGCCTGTCTTATTTCATCCTCTATATTTTCATTATGTAAATACAAACAGTTCTTTGCATTATGAATTTTAAACGACAAATCGAGATTTGAAATGGACAGTTCAATGGCTTCTATATCCATCTTTTTTTCAGTTACATGGCCTTGTCGGTAAAAAAATAGGGCTGCGCCTCTATACATGGCACCTGAGTCAATAAAGGAATAGTCAAGCGCTTTCGCCAAGGCTTTCGCTAAGGTGCTTTTGCCGCAGGCGGAATACCCATCAATGGCTATTGTAATTTTTGTGCTCATGGCCCTCTAAATTAAACATTGTAGTCGATTTAACGCGTTAAGGCTTTTTTTAAAAATCGAGCTGTATCATTCTTTTTTTCTTTTAACAATTCTTCGGGAGTTCCTGCAAACAACAAATTGCCTCCATTTTCTCCTCCTTCTGGTCCGAGGTCAATAATATGGTCGGCGCATTTAAGAATCTCTGTGTTGTGCTCGATAACAACAATACTGTGACCAATATCGATTAGCGCATTAAATGCGATAATTAGCTTCTCTATATCGTAAAAATGAAGTCCAGTGGTTGGTTCGTCAAATATAAAAAGTGTTGAACCGAGCTTATTCCCTTTTGCTAAAAAAGAGGCGAGTTTAATCCGCTGAGCCTCACCACCACTCATTGTACTTGAGGCTTGACCTAACTTTAGGTAGCCCAATCCTACATCTACAAGTGGTTGAATCTTTCGTATGATTTTCGTTGTAAGACGTTCTGGTTTCTCGCCAAAAAAAGTTAGGGCATCATCTAAGCTAAGCTCAAGAATATCGTGAATTGATTTTTCACGGTAAAGCACGTCGAGGGTTTCTTTTTTGTAGCGTTTTCCTTTGCACGTTTCACATTCGAGATGTACGTCAGCCATAAATTGCATACCTACAGTAATCGTTCCTTCTCCTTCACAATCTTCACATCTTCCACCTTTTACATTAAAAGAGAAAAATCCTGGCTTGTAATTTCTGGCTTTTGAAATCTTTTGTTGAGAAAACAGGTCTCTAATTTCGTCAAAAGCCTTAACATAGGTAACAGGGTTACTTCTGGAAGATTTTCCAATTGGATTTTGATCGATGTACTCTATGTTTTGAATCGCATCTAGATTACCCGATAATGATATATAGTCTCCTTGTGTATCATTACTAATCCCTTTTGTTTTTCGAAGTGCAGGGTATAGTATATCACCTATTAAGGATGACTTTCCTGAGCCGGATACACCAGTTACACAGGTCAAACAATTGAGTGGAATGTTTACGTTGATATTCTTTAAATTGAATTGACGTGCCCCTGTTATGGTTATTTTATGTTTAGATTTTCTTCTTTTTGATGGGGGCTGGATCTCTTTCGTCCCCTTTAAATATGCTCCTGTTAAACTATGAATGGACTTGTAAATTTGTTTAAACGTTCCATTGAAAACTATTTCGCCACCAAATATACCGGCTTTAGGTCCGATGTCAATAATTCGATCTGCAGCACGCATGATTTCTTCTTCATGCTCCACGACGACAATTGTGTTACCTAGCCTTTGAAGATTTTTTAAGACGCCTATGAGGTTTTCTGTGTCTTTTGGGTGCAGTCCTATAGATGGTTCATCTAAAATGTATATTGAGCCAACAAGTGAGCTACCCAAAGCGGTTGCGAGATGAATTCTTTGCGATTCACCACCAGAAAGCGTATTTGACTGGCGATTTAGTGTCAAATAATTTAGGCCGACATCGCACAAATAGCTGAGTCTATTAATTATTTCAGGAAGAATCCTTTTCGTAACGCTGCTGTCATCAAACTGGCCCTCAAGCCCTTGGAAGAATTCGAGACAGCGGTTGACGGGCATTAGCACTAGGTCTTGTATGGATTTACCATTGATTTTTACATAACCGGCATCTCCTCTTAGTCGAGTTCCTTTGCATTCATTACAGTTTGTTCTGCCTCTATATCGTGAGAGCATGACTCTATATTGGATTTTATAGGTTTTACTTTCCAAATATTTAAAGAATCGGTTAAGTCCCATAAAATGCTTATTCCCGCTCCATAGTAAATCATATTGTTCTTTCGATAAGTCTTCAATTGGGCGATGAATGGGAAAATTAAACTCATCTGCACTGTAAATTAGTTTATTTAAGTATTTTCCCATGATATCTCCTCTCCACGGCGCAATAGCTCCTTCATAAATGCTCTGCGAGGTGTCTGGAATAACAAGTTTTTCATCTATTCCCAGAACTTGGCCGTAGCCCTCACACGTTTTGCAGGCACCGAAAGGATTATTAAACGCGAAGAAATGTACGTTCGGTTCTTGAAAAGCAGTTCCATTAGATTCAAATTTTTTAGAGAAGGTTTTGAGCTCATTTGAATCTGGGTTGAGTAGAACGCAGTAGCTATCTCCTTCCTCAAAAGCCATATCTATTGAGTCTGCAAAACGGCCTAAATTACTTTCCTCGGAAAAGTCACAAACAATTCGGTCAATTACCAAATATGGGGTTTCATTTTTCTTTGGTTTATATGCCGATAATAAATTAAACTTATTGTTTACTAAAACTCTTTTAAATCCTTGTTTTTCATAGTTTTGTATTATGTTTAAATTCGGATTTTTAATGGGGGATAAAATTGCTATTTTCTGAGTTTTGTTTTTCGTTTTTAGGAAGGAAATAACATCGCTAGTTGTTTGTTTCACTACGGGTTCATTCGTCGTTGGATCAAAAGTGACACCGGTGCGGGCATATAGTAATTTGAGATAATCGTATATCTCTGTTGTTGTGCCTATCGTAGATCTTGGATTGTTGGTGCTTACTTTTTGTTGTATGGCGATGCAAGGTGCAATTCCCTTCATAGAATCCATATCCGGTTTGTCTAGTTTACCTAGGAACTGTCGTGCATAAGAAGACATGCTTTCAATGAATCTTCTTTGCCCTTCAGCAAACAAGGTATCAAATGCAAGAGAGGTTTTTCCAGAGCCAGAAACGCCAGTAATCACTGTAAATGATCCATGTGGAATTTCTATGTTTATGTTTTTTAAATTGTGGACTCTCGCACCTTTTATTACAACAGCATCCTTCATATAACAAAAATAACAGATGGGGGGTAATGCGGTTCACTAGTCGCTGAATTATTATGTGTATTTTTAATCAAACTATTCATGCATGATAGAAAACACGAGGTCGCCAAAGTTTGTAGAATCATTCATTCCCATTGTTGTTTTAATTTCATTACTGTCCTTTAATGTTTATGTTTTCAGTGACAATGCAACAGGAGGGCCAAATCAGATTGCCCTATTGTTTGGAGCGGTCATTGCTGCCGGTATAGGAATGGGACAAGGATTTTCTTGGAAAGTAATTCAAGAGGGAATGATCAATAGCATTAAGTCCTCGTTGGGTGCAGTATTGATTTTACTGATTATTGGCGCATTGAGTGGGACTTGGATGATTTCCGGGGTTGTACCGACAATGATATACTACGGTCTTGATATTTTGAGTCCGAGCTTTTTCCTTGTCGCTACCAGTTTGATTTGCGCTATTGTGGCTTTGGCTACAGGCAGCTCATGGAGTACAATAGCCACTGTAGGTATCGCACTTTTAGGGATTGGTAGCGTTATGGGAATCAGTGAGGGAATGATTGCAGGAGCGATTATCTCAGGTGCTTATTTCGGGGATAAAATGTCTCCTTTATCAGATACTACGAATCTAGCGCCCGCAATGGCTGGGACAGACCTATTTACTCATATTAGGTACATGATGTATACCACAATACCAACCCTAATGATTTCCCTTCTAATCTTTTTATTTATCGGTTTATCATTAGATTCAAAAACTGACCTCGCAGGGATAGAGTCGATGCAACAAACGCTTGATCAAACTTTCAATATTTCTGCCTGGCTATTCCTTGTGCCTGCGGTAGTAATAGTATTAATTATTAAGAAATGGGATGCCTTACCAGCTCTGTTTTTTGGGACTTTGGCTGGAGGTGTTGCTGCAATTGTTGCGCAGCCATCCATTGTGAATCAGCTTTCCGGTATTACTGATGATTATTTTATTTCCTCATATATGACTTTTTTTAATACCATTGCGGGAGCATCGAACATTGAAACGGGAAATGTTGCAATGAACGATCTCTTATCGACTGGGGGGATGAGTGGGATGCTGAACACAATTTGGTTGGTGATTTGTTCAATGTGTTTTGGCGGTGCAATGGAGGTAACCGGTATGCTCAAGAAAATCACTTCTAGCTTTATCAATGCCCGTGAATCTGCAGGTTCACTAATTGCTAAAACAGCAGGTACCTGTATCTTTTTTAATGCGACGACTTCTGACCAATACTTGGCCATAGTGGTTCCGGGAAGAATGTTTTCTAAAGAGTTTAAGGACAATGGTTTAAAGCCAGAGAACTTAAGTAGGACTTTAGAAGACTCTGGTACTGTTACATCCCCGCTAATTCCCTGGAATACTTGTGGAGCTTATCATGCTGGTGTACTCGAAGTAGCAACAGGAAGTTATTGGATGTTTTGCTTTTTTAATTTAATAAGTCCAATAATGACGTTGCTCTATGGATTTTTGAATATTCGAATCAGAAGGTATTCAAAAGAAGAGTTGGAGTCCATTAAATTGGCGCACACTGCTAAGAAATCTTAAGTTCTTTTTCGATACCGTCAATTAGCGCGTGAATTACCTTGATGTGTATTTCTTGAGCACGGTCGGCAAACTTGCTGTAGGGTGCGCGTATTTCAATATCTGCAATATTTGAGATTTCCCCTCCTGTTTTACCGGTCAGCACTACCGCTTGCATCTCTTTTTCATGTGCAGCCTTTACGGCATTAATGACGTTGATCGAATTGCCAGAAGTAGAAATACCTAACAATACATCTCCTTGACTTCCTATTGCCTCAATATATCTCGAAAAGACGTATTCGTAGCCGTAATCGTTTGCTACGCAGGACATGTGCGTTGGATCGGATATGGATAGTGCAGCTAATGCTTTGCGTTCATTTCTAAATCGCCCACTTAGCTCTTCGGCAAAGTGCATGGCATCACTCATTGATCCGCCATTCCCACAGCTAATTATTTTATTTCCATTTCTTAAAGCTTGAACCATAACAACTAGTGCTCGATGTATCGCATCTATATTCTCTGGATTATTGAATGCCCTTAAAACCTCGGTCGCTTCATCAAAATGTTTTTGTATTTCTTCTTTGCTCGTCATAATTACGCCTATAAAAGTAAGGATTATCAAATGAACCAACATTTATTTGTTTTGTATCTTTGTTTTATGTCTAAAAGAAATCATTTTCAAGGTAAGATAGTGTGGATTACAGGTGCAAGTTCTGGAATAGGTAAAGAACTTAGTATTCAGCTTTCCAAGCTTGGCGCAAAGCTTATTCTTTCATCTAGAAAAGAGGATGTATTAATAGATTTGAAAGAAAGCTTACCCCGCACGGAGGAACATATGGTTCTTCCGATGGATTTGGCCAAAACTGATGAATTTGAGGGTTTGATGCAGCGTGTTGAAGCTCGTTTTGATCGAATTGATTTGCTCATACAAAATGGTGGTGTAAGCCAAAGGGCGACCGCAGCTGATTCATCAGAGGATGTTGTTAGGCGAATTATGGAAGTGAATTTTTTTGGCAATGTATTCTTAATGAAAAGGGTGTTGCCAAAATTGCGAGATAGTCGTGGACAGGTTTTGGTAATCAGTAGTATTGCTGGAAAGTTCGGTTTCTTTTTGAGATCAAGCTATAGCGCCTCTAAGCATGCACTTCACGGCTATTATGAATCCCTTTCCTTGGAGGAGGAGAAGTATGGGGTTTCCGTCACAATCGCTTGTCCGGGTAAGATAAATACACCTATTTCGACGAATGCTCTAGATTCCAGAGGCGAACAGCACGGGGAAATGGACCATAATCAGGAAACAGGTATGTCTGTTGAAGAATGTGTCTTTCAGCTCCTGCATGCCGTATCGAAAAGAAAACGTGAGGTTTTAGTTGGTAACAAGGAGGTTAAGGCAGTAACCTTGAAAAGGTTTTTTCCTGCATTGTTTTGGAAAATCATTAAAAAACAGTCGGCTACTTAGGTTTTTTCTAAATAAAAAGCATAAAAAAAGCCATCATTGAATGATGGCCTTTAAAATCGGTGTAAATTCTTAGTTTACGCTAGACGATAGGTCAGCACCTGCTTTGAATTTCACTGTGTTTTTAGCTGCAATTTGGATAACCGCACCCGTTTTAGGGTTACGTCCTGCACGAGCTGCTCTTCTAGTGATAGAAAAAGATCCAAATCCTACTAAAGAAATACGGTCACCTTTTTTTAATGCACCAGTTGTTGCACCTACAAAAGCATCCAATGCTTTCTTAGCATCAGCTTTAGATAATCCAGCTTCACCTGCCATCGCGTCAATTAATTCTGCTTTGTTCATAATGAGTTGTTTTAAATAATTAATAAATATTTATCATAACAAATATATCTGAATATCAATGTCAGTCAAGGTTTGAGGGGTAAAAAGTGCATAAAATGTTGATAAGTGACCTATTTTGTTAATAAAACTGGCTCAAATCCTTGTAAAATAGAGGGTTAATGTCATTTTTACATCTTCTTTATTTGATTATTCAACTGGTTTTATTTTAATTTTCTTCTGATTCGAACTAAAATGATGCAAGAATTGTTGAATTGGCTTAATGAAAGCAATCATCATCGGTTCGGGTATTGGAGGAATGGCAAGTGCTATTAGAATGGCATCCTTGGGGCTGGAAACACATGTTTTCGAGCAAAATGCTTTTTATGGGGGTAAGATCAATTCAAAGTCCTTGAAAGGTTATCGATTTGATGTCGGTCCTTCGGTATTCACGGAGCCCCATCTTATTGATGAGCTGTTATCAGTGCAGAATCCCTCTAACATCGACTTCACTTACACAAAGCTACCTGTTTCTTGTTGCTATTTCTTTGAGGATGGTACAAGAATTCCCCTACCGACAGGAACCAAAGCTGTGGCTCAGTCTTTATCAGAAAACTTAGGGGAAGACCAGAAGAAAATAGAAAGGTTTTTAAAGCGTCTCGAATTTAATTATAAGGCCGTATACGCTGTTTTCATAGAGTCCTCATTGCATCGGATCAAGCAATGGTTGAATCGAAATATTTTCAATGCCATTTATCGCATCCCATTTTACGGATTGTTCTCATCCATGAATAGCGTAAACACTAGAGATTTCGATAACCCTAAAACTGCACAAATATTTAATCGATTTGCCACCTATAATGGTAGCGACCCTTACCGGAGCCCAGCCATGTTTAATATAATTGCCCATCTGGAGCTCAACATCGGACCTTTCATGCCGAATGGCGGAATGGTCAAAATAAGTGATGCCATTTATAAAAAAGCCATTGAATTGGGTGTGCAGTTTCATCTCAAGTCACGTGTGGACGAAATTCTCTACGCTGATGGTAAGGTTGACGGAATTATTGCTGATGAGCAAAAACATGAGTGCGATATTATTGTAAGCAATATGGATGTGCATTTCACCTATGAAAAGCTTTTGCCTAAATTAAGAGGGCCTCGAAAAATATTGGAACAAGAAAAATCGACCTCTGCAATTGTCTTTTACTGGGGCATTCGGAAATCATTTGACATACTTGATGTTCATAATATTTTCTTTTCAGAGGACTATGAAGGTGAATTCAATTCAATATTTCGGCAAAAGAGTTTATCTGATGACCCTACAGTTTACCTTCATATTTCTTCCAAAATGCAAAAAGAAGATGCTCCATCAGGTTGTGAGAATTGGTTTGTGATGGTGAATGCACCAATTGACTCGGGTCAGGACTGGGAGGTCCAGAAGAAAAAAGTTAGGTCCAGTATAATTCG
>TARA_B100001057_G_scaffold243795_1_pt1 | contig 10088 bp, 14 predicted proteins | sample TARA_B100001057 | Tara Oceans TARA_B100001057 (sample SAMEA2621839) | marine metagenome | biome: marine biome (ENVO:00000447); feature: surface water layer (ENVO:00002042); material: "saline water (ENVO:00002010), including plankton (ENVO:xxxxxxxx)" | depth 5 m | reverse complement strand
TAATTTAAAATGATTTAGGCAAAACGCAAATTAAAAACTTAAATAAGAACTTAAAATGCGCTAACCGCAAATTAAAAACTTAATTAAGAACTTAAAATGCGAAAACCCCCCATTAATTTTCTACAAATTTTTATTAAATATTTTTATTATCATTTTCAATAACAAATTATTATGAAAATTATTATAATTTGTTATCATAATTTTTTAAAAAAACTATTCAATTGTAATACATATATTTTTCTCTCCATTTTTATTACCTTCTTGGTCTAAAAATTCTTTTCTCTTCGAACAACCTCTTAAATGTGCTGCTCTAGACTGTTGATTTTTTCCAACAAATGAACAAAATTCACACACAAACTTGTTTGATGAAAAAGAATATTTTGATGATAAATAATTTTCCAGTGTTGGCATCTTTATTTCCTCGATTTGTTTTATTAATTTTTGATTGAACTCCTTTGCTAACTTCATTAGAGATGTTTTTGACGAAACAAAATTTTGATACTCTACATTAATATATTCCAACATCTCTTTTGAGATATTATCTTGGTCATTATTAGAATCTTCATATTTATCTATTTTATCTTTTAAATGGTCTACAATATCAACTGCTAATTTTATCTTTTCTGGGTCATTATTTACATCATGAACATAAACTAATACATTTCCATTATGAATATTTATCTCAAAGTTTTCTTTTGTTGTTATTTTTCCATTTTGTGAGAGAAAAATCCCACAACATTTTTGAACATCTATATCTCTAATAAACTTTACTACCTCGGCTTGAACTACACTTCTACTCCATAACTTATTTTCTATTAAAATTTTTGGTTTACTCATTCTTGTCATCAAAATATCTCCTGTCTCTTTTGTCTGACCAACTGATTCTATTTCAGCATTTGGAAATAAACTTTCTATTATATTCAATATTAAATTTTCAGATAATTTTCCCTTTGCACTTGAATTCTCAAACTTTTTTAACAAATCATTTAATGAACCATTGAGAGAATTTGTCGATTGACTACTTGTTGATGTTATCTCTTTAATATTTTCCATCTTATCTTCTAATCTTTTCTCTGTTGTTGATAGTGTATTATTTATTACTGTCTGGGATGACTCAATTGTTTGTGTTAATTTTTTATCAAACTCTGTTATGTATTTATTAAATGTCTCTACATCCATAGCATTACTTAATAGTGTTTTTGTGTCATTTGTAACCGATTCCTGAAATTGTTTTATAATTCTCTCTACCGTACTCACCACTACCTCCTCATTTTTTGGAATAATTGTATTTATCATTGAATATGTTTTATCAAATAATGCTGTATTTTGCTCTTTAAATAATGGCTCTATCTTGTCTGATACATTGCACGTTAATACCATTTTTAATTCTTCAACATAATCCTTCTTTAATTCTGACATCTTAATAGAAAATTCTCTCGATGTATTCTCATTAATTTTTCCAACTGTTGAAGATACATTATCTATCTTTGAATTCATTGACTTTAAATTATCTAAAATATCTAATACCATAGAGTTATTCATCGTGTTATTCATCTTTTCATTTAAAATCTCCATAATCTCTATAAATTTTAAAATAGTTTTTTCAAAATCTAAATTTGGATGTTCATTAAAAAAATTTATTATCTTTTTATTTTTTATTTCCATTATTATTAATATAATACTAATTCATCTTTATTTTATTATCGCAATTTAATTTTTTAAATAAGAAATTAAAATGCAAATTAATATTATAAAAGTAAAAAATCATCCTGTCAAAAAAGAAAAATCTCATGTAATTATTCAAATTAACACTCATAAACATGATTCCGACCAAGATACAGATTAATAATCTGATTAACTTTATAGTGTATTTTTTTTTAATGGACTAGATTGCTGTTTTTTTTCTTCATCTGTCATTTTTATACATTTCATATAATCTGTGAAACAACCTACAATTTTCATATCACGTGCAGCAAAAACAGTTCCATTACAAAAACTATTATATCCTTCTTTTCCATGTTGCTTTCTAATATCATACAAAATAGTGGGAATATTAGTTTTAATCATATATATTTTTACAAGAAAAATACTATTTAAAATTCAATTTTTTTTTACACCCTTCAATCTTTACTATTTCTCTCCATTCATAATTTTCTTTAAATTTGTTTTAAAAGTTTTTAAATATTTTTAAAATAAACTTAAAGAAAATATTTATCTCTTTCTTCGTTTTAATTTTTTGGTTTTTTTATTTCTTTTTCTAACTCTTCTTGATTTCCTTCCCCCGTTTTTATTTTGTTGTGATAATAAGTTATCTATATATTTTCTAAGTTGACTATTTGAAATACTTAAAGACCCATTATGTATAAATATTTTATCTTTCTCCAACCAATTCATTAGTCCAGGTCCAAAATCTTTATATTCGACTCCTTTTTTGTTTCTATCTTCATTATCTTTATAAATTTGAGATATTGCATTTTGTTCTAAGATTTGAAATAGTAAATGTTTTAAAAATTGTAAATATTCTATATTTTCTGAATATTTTTTATCTTGTAATTGTTGCGCAATTTTTCTCAATAATTTAAAATGATTATCTGTACGATTATCATATGGTGTTAATGGAATTTGTATAAAAGAATGTGGATGATATAAGTTATTAACTTTACCTACAACATTTATATCTTCTACAAAATTCGGATTATCCTTATACTTTTCAAACATTTCTTTTAAAATTTGACTATGACTATGAGTATAAGTAGAATCATTCTTACGTGTAGTTGTATTTCTCGTATCTTTCTTAGTTATTGTTTTATTTAACGTATTATTTTGCATTTATACTATAAATATATAATTCTAAAACAAAAAATTTTATAATTATAAATCTACTTATTCAGTTTCTTGTAATTCAGAATAAGACAATTGTCTTTTATAATAATTTAAATCTGAATTAGCTTCTCCAACTTCGCCTTGAAGTACATCTAATTTATTCTGTAAATCATATACTTTATCTTTTGCTTTAGATAATTTAGACTCCCCCATAGCTAATTTTTTTTCTTTACTAGCTAATTGTTTTTCAGCTCTATTTATATCTCTCTGTTTTTTTCTTGACATTTTAGCTCTTTCTGACATTTTTTTTAAACCACCTCTTTTATATTTTTTTGTTAACCTTGGCATATATATTTAAAAAGAGAAAAAAAACCAAAAATATTTAATCTTTTTCTAAAAATACCTTCGTACAAATATTTTTGATTACCTTCTCTCTATTTTCTTCCTGTGATTTACTACTTTCATTTATTAATTTTATAAATTCTTCCTGCTCTTCTACATTATTCATATAGTTTGGATGGTCATCTATCCACCTTTGAACATTCTTTAACTGCATGCTCTCAACCTTTTTTAATGCCTTACTTATAAGCATCTTATTTTCGTCTTTTTCCCATTCATTATTCTTTATATATAAAGTTTCTCTCTTCTTATCCGTACAATGAAGTGGTCTCTCATAGAGAGAAAGTTTATTCATGTTTTCTATTATAATATTACTTATACCTTGCGCTTGGCCCTTATCTTTGGTTGTTAACAAATTCTTCATCGAAATTTCTATCTTATCTATAAATTCATCCATCGATAAAGCATCTTTACATTTCTCATTTAAAAACAAATTAATATTAAATTTCTGCTTCAAATTATTATTATTATTATTACCTACTTTGGGTATTAATTGTGTAATTTGTTCATTCTGTTCCTTCAATTGATTTCTCAAATCCTCATTCTCTTTCATTAAAATATTCATCTTTTCACTATTATCTGTCATAATTTTTATTATTAACCCTTTTAACTCCGCCTTGTTCTCATCACTATCCTCCTCCTCCTTATTACTATCTACCTCCTCATATTTACATTTTTTCTTATGCTTTGATAAACTAGATTGATGTTTGTATATCTTACCACATAAGCATTGAAAATTTATGTTTTCCGAGTTTTCCGTTTTTTTGTTAGCATTTTTAGCATTTTCAAGTTTTTTGTGTTTCATGGTAAGACAATGTAAATTAAAATCACAACGATTCTTACTTCTAAAGTCACAAATTTCACAAACATATTTCATTGCGAGAATATCCGTATTTTTTTTAGCCATTTTAGCATATATGGCTAAATAAAAAACGTTTAAATATTTTTGCAAAAAATGCAAAATATTTTTTCAGTAACACTTTTAAAATTTGGCTAAACTGTTTTTAGAGCATTTCAGTCTAAACTGATTTTTTTTTCGTTTTTTTGGATTCTCAAATCCATTTTCTAAAATTGGACATAGAAAGAATGTCCAAAATGGAAAAATGGATCGAAGAATTAAAAAATGTTTGTGACTGAGAATTTAATATTATATTATGGGATTTTTTATAAGAGCATTTATGCTGTGGTTATTAAAAATTGTAAAAATCAGTGTTTTTTTCAAAAAGGCAATCTTAGATTTTTATTTTAGGCAATAATCATTAATTTTAAATATTAGATAAAATTAATGAATTCTGCTAGTAATGATAAAATTATATGTAACAAAAAAAATATTATCTTGAAACTAAATACCATAAACGAAATCTATTCAATAAACTTGAGGAGTAAAATAGGTAATCTAGATTTGAAAAATTTCTTTAATTTTAATATTTATAAAATCATATTTGAATTGAATAAAGATGTTATTGAAGACATAAAAATAGTTAAAGAATATGATGAGAATAATATTGACTTACTTATAATATTCAAGAGACTTATGTCTACATCAACAAGAATTGTTACTAATGAATTTAGTATTCCTATGTTCTATATGTATGTTACAGTTAGTAAAATTTGCAATGATGATAATAATTCAATTGTATTTAGTAGTAAGGAAAATACGAGTGAGTTATCTCTTATAGATACAGTGTCAGAAGAATATGAAAGACTTACTTGTGAATATTCGGAATTAACAATAACCAATTTAGAAAATGATAATAATATTGACATCAATTTTGATTTTAAATTTTCATATATTAATAACTCATCTAGATTTTTTAAGAATTTTATTGCTCTCCTTATTAAAAAAGTCTTTTATAAGTTAAAATTATTTATAGATAATCAATTATTAATGATATATGCTGAGAATTATCCCAATAATTGAGCTTTTTTATATATTATCAATTGTTATATTTAATTTATCTATTTACATGCTTCATTCAGACAAACTTAAAATGATTTCAAATATATGCCACTACATTGGTAAGTATAATATTATATATCTAAAAGTAATACAAAGTATATCTATTAATTCTGATTTATTTGATGAAAAAACACAGCAGTTTCTTGTAAAATATACAGATAGTGTACCATATAGTTTAGATGATATAGATTATACTTCATTAAATAATCTATCGCTGTTTAGTAATATAGTAATTAATTATACACCTATTAATTCGGGAATATTTGCTATAGTATATAAAGGTTTTCATAATAATAATCCTATAGTTGTTAAATTATTGAAAAAAAATATAAGAACTAAGCTAATTAATTGTATTGATACACTTAGCATTCTTTTTTACTTTTTCTCATATATGCCATACCTGAAAAATTTAAATTTAAAAGATTTACTTGAAAATAACAAAGAAAAATTGTTAGGACAAACTGAATGTCAAAATGAAATCAATAATATGAAACTATTTTATAATTTTTATAAAGACTTTGAACAAATTATCATCCCAAGAGTTTATGAAGAATTTACAATTGATAATGATAATCTTATTGTTATGGAGTATATTGCTGGTAAAAAAATAACTCAAATCAGCAATGAAGATTATGTAGAATATGGGGAAATACTAATGAATATGTATTTTTCGGATTTTGGATTACATAATATTCATCATGGCGACCTTCATGTAGGCAATATTCTTTTTCTTGAAGTAGATAATATTAAAAAAGTAGCAATTTTAGACTTTGGTATAATTTATTGCATAGATGAATATTATCAAAATCTATTTTTTACCATCTTAAAAGAAATATCCTTCGAAAAAAACTATGAATGGATTTATGACAACATTCATGAAGTCGTAAAATCTAATAATAAATTACAAGACCTAAGCGATAGTGATAAGTCACATCTTAAAAATACGTTGGTAGATATATCTAGATATACATTCGAAGATAGATTAGATTTACTCTACCTAACAAAAAGCATTAATAAATTAATTAATAAATATAATATGATAGCTAAACCTGAAATCCTAGAACTATTATTTACATATGGTTTCGCTTTTAATACTTTAGAATACTTGATACCTACTAATCATGCGTTTATATTTTTAGAAAAATTTAATAGTATGATAAGACTTATTGAAATGGATATATAACTATATAACTATATAACTATATAATATATATAGTGCATTTCTAATGAATGATGATGAATTGAATCTCCTGAAAAATTATATGGATAACGAAAATAATGAGTCAATTTTAGACATGACTACAAGTAAAATTAAAAATAATAAAAACTTTATAATTAATGAATTACCAGTTACAGTTAAATTCAAGAATGAATTAAAAAAAAAGTTGAAAAATTATAGATACATAGATGAAATAGATGAATTACATATTGGTACTTACGTAAGGTGGATTAAAATAAAAAATGATAGTACTGCTGATTTGAAATTAACTAATGGTGGGATTTTATTAGATGTTCTTTTCCAAAATAATATTTATCTACAGCTTAAAAATAACATGAATAAGATATTTCAGATTAACTTTAATGAAAACCTAATATTTCAGAAACTGACGCATCAAGAAATTGTCATACTTTATGCTATTGATAATATTAACAAATTAGGAAAGTAGAGTAGGAAAATTAAAAGTAAAATTTGTAATAGAATTTAAATATTTACTACTTTTTATAAATATATAAATACTATGGTTGATGCTGGTTATTACATTTTTCTTGATGATTTAAAAGAGAGAACTATTGATGAAAATAGTGATTACATTTACTTACTTTTCAATAATGAGTTAGATAAAGAATACACTACGAGCTTATTTTTGCTAGCTATTTTTATGTTATCATGTGCTTTCGGATTTTGTGTTTGTGGATTAAATGATAAAAAAAAAATAAAATATACTATTGTTCCTAATCCTTAGTTCCTAATCCTTAGTTCCTAATTCATAAATAGAGTGTATTTAAATATAAAAATAAATATTTATATTTAAATAAATGTTATATGCGGAAAATATAGAAGAACTAAAAACTAAAGGCTATACTATAGTAAGAAATATAATAAACAGTAAAGAAATTTTAGAATATGAGAAAGAATTCACTAATTGGCTTGATAATAATCCAAATATTTATACACTCCATGAATTAATACATAATTCAGGTATTTTTAAATTTTTCAATGTTGGGCATCAGCGTTTTGCGTGGCTTTTAAGAACTAATCAAAAAATACAGGAAGTTTTTAAAGAGATATGGGGATGTGAAGAACTTGTAACATCTTTTGATGGTTGTTGCCTCTTTAAATCTGAAGAATATTATTTAAATAAACACTGGACACATAGTGACCAATCTTATTATAAAAAAGGATTATCCTGTGTTCAATCATTTGTTAGTTTAACTGATAATAAAGAGAAAACATTTGTTGTATATGAGGGAAGTCATCTATTGCATGAGAGTTATTGTGAAGAATATGAAGTTTATAATGATATACAGTGGACTGAAATTTGTAAAGAATATACTAATAAAATTAAAGATACTAAAAGAATTTTGGAAGTAAATAAAGGTGACCTTGTTTTATGGGATTCTAGAACATTTCATCAAAATACACCTGGTAAATACGATAACTCAGAGAGACGACTTGTTCAATATATATGTTTTTTACCTAAAAATAGTGAATTAAATACTGATGAAGAGAATGAACTTAGGAGATATTTCTTTGAGAATAAAATAACGACAACGCATTTTCCTTATCCAATGAAAGATATACCAAAACAACCATTATACTTTAATATGTGTTATCCTGAATATGCGATTTACATTGACTATGATAAAATTAATAATACCTATATTGATGATTTAATTCCTGAAATTGAAAAAATATTATAGTTTAAAGTTTAGTTTAAAGTTTAATCTATATATAATACTAAGTAGTCTATCATGAAAATTAATACTAAAGTATTGAAAGTATTTTATAACGCACTTCTTACGGGAATGCCAAGTTTAACATATAATCCTTACAACAAGAATCCTTTGCATGCTCCATTTCAAGTAGAGAAATATTCAACTTATATAAATTATAAGTTAGATGAAAATCAATTTAACAAAATTGAGAACTACTTATATAAAAAAACGAATGATTTAAAGCCAGTTCCTACATTGATATTGGATAGAGAGGCAGATAGTGAAAAAGAATATATTTTGAGTATAAATATATATAATTGCACAAGTCCAATATTTAATTTTTTAAGTAATAAATCTACTACAAGATGCGAAATAAATACCTATGTTGTAGATAAAAATAATATAGAGGGAACATTGATTATGGATTATACATCTAATTTGGTATCGATTGACCCTGATAACATTTTTAGATTCCCTAAGGAAATAATGTTTACTTTAGATAATAAAACAAATACTATATTTGGAAATAGTAAAAGTGATGATTTTAGATTGGATTTTAGTTACAATCTAGATTTAGATATTGATGATTATGCTAGTGAAAATAAACTGAATCGAGATTTATTAGGAAAAACCGATAAGATTTTTTATAATAATGGATTGTTTGATAAAGTATATTATGATAGTTCATTAACTGAAAATAGAGTTATTGTATTGAAAAACTACACAGTAGATTTTACATTTTTGGATCTAAAGTTTACTGATGTAGATAGTATGTTTTATTTTAGTAAACCTATAAATCTTGTAGGTGGGATGTGGGCTAATCTCTGGTAATTACTATAAAAATTCTCTTCTCTAAAAGAATAATTTTGTTTTTTTTCTCTTTTTTTTTTGATTTAGAAAAGATAAAAAAGTTGATTACACGTCTGGATGTTGTAACAATATTTAAGCACATATTATATAGTTATAATATATATAAAAAATTAAAAAAAATTTAAATGTAAATAAATTAAAAATATAATAATAAAGAATTTATAATGGCTGATAAATATTATAAATTATTAGGTTTAGATGTAGGAGCAGATGATGAAACAATCAAAAAGGCTTATAAAAAATTAGCGCTAGAGTATCACCCAGATAAAAATCAAGAACCAGGCAGTGCCGAAAAATTCAAAGAAATTTCTGAAGCATATCAAATACTTACCAAAAAAATAGAAATGCCTACGCAAAATGTAATGCCAACTAATTTCAATTTTATAGATCCTAACCAGCTATTTGCTAATTTTTTCGCTAATCAAAACATGGGGCATTCACTTAATAATATTTTTGTTGTAAATGGTAATTTTGCCAATGTGGCAAATATTAGTAGTAAGTCTGTAACTACAAAAATAGTTGATGGACATGAAATAAAAATTATAACAGAAATTATCAATGGTGTAAGACACCAAAAGAAAATTATAAGAAAACTATAATTCTCTAATAATTTTATTTAGTAATTTTATAGTATGACTAGCACTAAAAAATTACTACCCAAACTTAGAAACATTTCTTACAAAAATAAGAAACACAAATATAAACTTAAAGACACACAAAAAAAAAGAAGACTAGCTATAGATGAAGGCGTTAAAATGGAAAATAAAAAAACTCGAAAAGGTAAGAAGTATGCGGCTCTGAAAAAGAAAGCAAGATTTAATATACTACGTATATACAGACGCTACAAAAACCCCAAAGACTGCAAAAAGTTAACTAAAGATATGAAATACATGGATAAAAAATACGACCTTGGAACTACTAAAAATATATGTGGCAAACCTAGCCCCAGTGGTCAGCGTGCCAGCGGTCCGGGTTCAAATACGCGCGTTTAGTAGCTAGCAGGGTAGTATTGGTCCTGCGGCGGCACGTAGTCTGGGTGCCAGAGGCCGCCGCCTTTAGATTTTCTTTTTTGAGTCTTTTTTTTCTTTTTTCCAAGTAA
>TARA_B100001057_G_scaffold66310_1_pt1 | contig 10091 bp, 12 predicted proteins | sample TARA_B100001057 | Tara Oceans TARA_B100001057 (sample SAMEA2621839) | marine metagenome | biome: marine biome (ENVO:00000447); feature: surface water layer (ENVO:00002042); material: "saline water (ENVO:00002010), including plankton (ENVO:xxxxxxxx)" | depth 5 m | reverse complement strand
AAGGTAGATATTGCATCATAATAATCCTTTACATATTGCATACGTATGTTCTTTGGATAGTGTGCAAATAATGTTGCCGCTATTAAAACGTATGCCATTTGTGGTGTTTCATACATAGTATTTGTTACACGATTTTTTACAAGATATTTACCCCTAAACTGTTCCATAGCCGCATAGGTTAGTTCTTCATCTCTATCGTGTTTAATGAAGTTATTAATTACACTCCATTCATCTTCATCGTAACTTGTTATTAATTCTTTATCATAAAATCCAATGTCAATATTACGTTGTACTAGTTTCTTAATATGCCATGGTTCAAATTGTCCATATACCATTTTACGTAAATGATAATTTATTAACCTTCCACCAACATATTGATAACCTGGTGTTTCTTCGCTAATTAAATCTGCCGCACTTTTTATTAGTGTTTCCTGAATATCTACACTAGGTATACCATCATAAAATTGTACATTGCTACGTAATTCAACTTCGCTTTCACTTACACCTGTAACACCTTCACAGGCATAAAAAACGACCTTGTGGAGTTTTTCTAAGTCAAGGTCTTCTGTAGTTCCATCTCTTTTTTTAACTTGTATATTGTTCATCTTGAACCCTCTTGATTTGCCTTTTTGTTATTTACAGACAACGAGCTTCCATAAACAACATCTTATAATCGACATGCCGATTAGACTAAATTATTTTATTATTCTTATAGAGTATTTAAAACTAGCACTGCTACCTGTACTTGTAGTAACATAATTAAGTGTAGTTATATTTGAAGTATTTGTCAAGGAAAAAGTGACACCAACGGTACCATTATTTTCTTGAAAGTTATCATTAATTACTTGGGCATTCGCATCATGCGTAATAGTTAATACACCTTGACGCTTTGCAGTACCTCTTGTAATTAGATATTCTATCTCAGCGGCATTTTCTAATGAATTATTATCACTAAAAGTAATACCTGCAGTTCTTACACTTGCGTTGTCAACCATAGTAAAAGTTGTTCCATACTGTCTTGCATAGTGTCCAATTTCTACTTGTGTAGTATCTATAGCAGTGCCTTTATGATTGACTTTTTTCTTTGTTGTTGTGACATCAGTAAGAGGACGTTCGAAGTCATCACTTATACTGTTCATTCCTGTTTCAGCGAAGTTAATTACATGCGTGTTAGAATTTCCAATGCCTAAGTTATTATTTGCACAGTCTTTAAATGTATTGAATGCACTTGTAAGACCAGGACCTGCAAATCCATGTATTGCATGATTGTATATGTCATCAAATAAACTATTTGTAATTTTTACTCCACGCGGTCCATCTACACTAGGAGCACTTCCTGTTTTGTTTTCACCAATTTTAAATCCTTTAAATGCAGTATTAAATTCGCATCCACTAAATGTTATACTACTCATATCATGGTCTGCATTTACTAGTAAATTTGACTTTGTGAATGTACACCCAACAAAATGTATATGTTCAGTTTCTCTTGAATTAGAACTTTCTAATTTTACAGTAGTTGCACTATTACCTATTGCAGTAGGGACAGTGGTTTGAAATCCTTGAAAACGGCAATGACTAAATGTAACGTTTTGTGCTTGATTGACTACAAAGCTATCTACTGTATCAACACTTGCATGGAAAGTTAATCCAGCAATGTTTACTTCTCCTGGTAGACTTGCACTACTTGCACCAACACTTCCGTCAACTTGTTGTAATGCATCTGCAGTCATTGCTATACAATCTGGTGTTGTACTTGTTGCTTTAATTATGCTACTATCATGTCCTTCACCTATTAGTGTTGCATATGTAGGTATTTTAAGTATATCAGTGACTATATATGTTCCTGCAGGAAAAAACAATGCTCTACGTATTTCGGTATTTGCTGCTCTACAGTATAACTGAAATAAAGCCCTGTTAATTGCTACAGTATCATCAGTAAGTCCATCACCTTTAGCACCAAAATCTTTTACACTAGCATGGTCATCAAACTTCTGTTGCATAGTTCTTGTTATAGGATTGTTTGCAGTGGTGCCAGTAGTAGCATTATATCCACTCGCTGCTCCTTTATACGTATATGTATCTGCACTATCTAACAAATCACTATTAGCAGTAAGTAATTCTATATTTTCTATTTTAGGAGCATCAGTTCCACCGTTACCAATATAAAGTCTTCTTGTATCGACTGCAAGTCCTAACTCGCCTACTGCAAGTTGTGGTAGATTATCTGCAACACCTCTTCTATGTTGAATGCGTGAAATTTGTACTATAGCCACGTTCTATACTCCTAATAATATAGTGTATTTATCCGTAATAGAGAGCAACTCTGTCAAACCAAATATCGCTATAGTAATTAAATGCTTTATCTTCTAGTATCCATTCTTGATACTGATAGTCTTTACTACACATTAATATTACACCTTTGTTAATATTAGTGTCAAACATATTATTATGTGCATGTGCATAGGCACAGAGTTGTAAGAAATAGTCTTCTACCCATTCTGTTTTCTTAGGTTTATTTGTTTGTTTAAAATCCATTATACTAGGGACGCCTTTATGTAATCCAACTAAGTCTGTTGTGCCTGCATAAAGTCCACTATGATATAAAGGTACTTCAGCACCCCATAGTTCGTCAGCGTTTGAAAGTCCATGTTCTAGTATAATAGTCGCCATTCGATGACTTTGCTGACTATATGGATTACTACCAGGTTCCCCAATTGCTCCAGTCTCAACATAGTCTTCTAACCATTTATGCATACGTGTACCTCTGCCAGCGGCTTCAGTAACAATTTGTTGTGCTTTTACTTCACCTACACGTTTCTTCCAATTCCTTAGTGCTTGACGTTTTTCTTCTGATTTTGTTTTGTCTAATATAGTAGTAACACTAGGAACTGCTGAACCATCTGGGGTAAGATAATGTCTCTTTCCATCAACAGTTTTTCTTTTAATAGGAGAATAATTGTATTTGTTTGTAATCATAAGTTATTATAACATTTTATATTTCTGTTGTCAAAGGATCAATTAACGCTCTTGCGTTCCTAGTAAGCCATAGTTTGTCTCTCATACGGTTTAGATTATAATCCAAAACTTTCTTCAGCTCTTGCCTTACTATAATAGGATCTAGTTTTTGTAATTGCATAAAACTTTCAAATGCACTTTTCGTTCTTTGAGTCGTATCATCAATGTCGTCGTAACTTTCATCTATGACAGGATGAAATGTTTTAAATCCTATGTGTTTTAACATCTTTAAGTAATGTTTCCCACTTAAAACAATAAATGGTTTATTACATAACATAGGTTTTCCTACTTTTTCCGTTGGGAAAAATATACGATCAGTATCTAATGTTTCTGCCACTAAGCTAATCCATGTAGCGTCCTCTATGTGCTTACTAATATAGTGACTTGTAAATGTAGGAACTCCGTCCAAATCATTTATAGCAGTGTTTGTATATTCAGTATGTGTAATATTTGTAAAAAAATTATCTATTTTAGAATTACCTTCGTCTATAAAAGGACTTTTGTAAACCTTAAATAAATTTACAAGATTATTATCTAGTTGATTATTATCTTTTAACAAGTCAAAAAAACAACTTCGCATCGGCTTACCGTTACCTAATAGCACATTAGCAAAATAAGGTCTTGTTGTATTGTGTTCTAGCACCACGTCTTTATTACTCATACTAGTGTTGACTAAATGCCAACTACTAAATGCATACTTACAGGGCCAGTTATGATCTTTATATGTGATACTGCTTGTAATTAAATAATCTTTTTCGGTGCAGGGTGGTGTACCTGTTGCTTCCCATATAAATTGTTCTCCGGGTATAACATACTCCAAATCCTCAAATACAATAGTTCGATCTGATTTTTCTCTTTCCTGCCATTTGTTATGATCAAAACTTCTAAGTTTACTAAATGCTACTTGTTCGGGATTAAAATATGGATGAGGTATATCATTATCGTAAATTGAATTAAGCACTCCATATGGATCCTCGTTCATAAACGCATATTTCATTCTACGATTAAATTCAGAAGTTTGCAAATCCACTCACCTGTAGTGTATACTTGTCTTTCATTCCTGCATTAGCACTTAAATGTAAATGATTACTATCCCATATCCAGCCTTCGCCAGCAGTCCAATGAGTGCTATTATGCCATACGTTATCTTTTTCATACTGTAAATATTCGCCAACATGCCAATCTTCTAAGTACATGTTTGCTCTTACTTTCAGCCTAGTATCATTAGGGTGTGCTTTCTTAATTTGAAAGAATGTATCTCTGTGTACAGGGATCATATTTCCAGGTGGTTGTAATATACTACTTACTGTAACAACTTCTATGCCTAGTTGCGAACCTAGTTTATCAAAGTCTACTTGTTCTCTTGTCCACCATAGTTGGCGTATAAGTGTATTACCCATGTCGTAGCTGTCCGGGAAGCCTCCAAACTTTTCATGTATATCTTTTAGTTCATGTACTTGATGACTAATACAACTACCGCTATGCACAGAATAGTCTGCATCAACAAACTGTTTTAAATTATAATCTAATTTTGCTTTTTTTAACATTTTTTTTACTCTATATATTGCATTAAATATTCAGCCCAAGCGACATGTCCTTTTTCTAATGGATGTCTTGTCCCTTGATCACTTTGCATAGGATTATTTCTCATCCATATTTCTGCTAACTGCGAAGAAGCCATTTGTTCCATCATTGTATACTTTAATTTATTATATACACCTTTATTCTTTAATGTTGCAATTATAGGAGTGTATGACATAGAACTTAGAACCCTTAAATCTTTTGGATATTTATTTTCTTGTGGTAGAATTTCCTCTAGTACATCCATCCACGTCTTATCTACATGATCTTTCTGTATATTTTCATTATATGTATATGTAAAGTTACGGCTTACAACAAACTTTACAATAGGATATACATCAATCAGTTCATTTTTAAAAGATTGTAACATTTTGTTTTCATAGTCTTTTAAAAAATTATCTACATCTATGTAATGATCAAATTTATCAGGCACCCAAATGTTATCTTTAATCATTTCTCTACCGATTTCTGTCATACATATAACTACATATATTTTACTATATTTTTCTATTAGATAAGGCATCGCATAAATTAAATTATCTTGTATAGATATATTTGATCCTGCAGGTTTTGATATATTTAAAAAATCACTATTTAATTTGTTAGCAATAATAGAACCATATACATGATTCATTCTATATTCTCTGTCTGCACCTAATGAAGGACCCAAACTATCACCCCATGTCCAACTATCACCTGCAGTGACTACAATAGACTCCTTGCCTTTACTAATTTCATCAAACCATCTTTTACGTGGATTAGGTTCTAAAGGAATTGGAAGAATGTCCATTAGTTGGTTATCTTCCATAGTCTATGCTACCAATTAATTTCCCAATAGAAATATGTACCAGATGTACTTTTCCTTGCAATAGTATATCCCTTGTTTTGAAAATGTGCTATAACCTCATTCATCTGCTCTGTCTTTACAGTGTCTGTGATTGTTCCTTGATATGCCTTGTAATAATTTTGACCGTCTGTATCATTGTCAGTCATTGGTGAACCTGTGATAGTTGCACCTTGTATTGTTACAGTACTTGCATTTGTAATAGATGCAGTAAATGTTCCAGCAGTAATTGCGTTTAGTACTGCTACTTCCATAATAGCAATCTGTTGTACAAGTGTATTGTTACCTTGTGCTCTTTCTCTGGCTTGAGAGCCTGTTGGAAACACTGCCATTACTTTTTGCCTTTTAAAAATTTTCTAAATTTAGATTGCATTGATTCTGTTTTAACATCTTTAGGCTTAGGACCCTTACCAGATATCATTCTACCAAAATCTATATTTTTTGTTTTAGTTTCAGTTTTTTTCTTTTTACCTGTAGGCTTATACCCACTTGCGAATGCCGCCTTTCGTTGTGCATCACTTGCAAATCCTTCGTCTGTATTTGCAGCTCTTGTACGATCTCTTTGTTCTTCATCTGGACCGTCTGAGTCTGCTGGATTACGGCGATTAGCATCTTTTTCTGCCTGGTAGTAATACTTGGTGCTAATTTTATCTCTTAACTTTTGTGCTTCTGGACCAATACTTCCTTCATTGGAATGCATAGCATTTATACCATTTATAATCATTAATTCTGGACCTGTACCATACAATTGTGTTACCATCTTAGCAACTTCGCCATGTTGATTCTCATCTTCAAGTTCTTGTACTTTAGCAAAAAACTTTTTTATATCATATCCAAATTCACTTGTTGGTATTGCTTCTTCTATGCTTTCAGGAATAATAGCGAACGATCTTTTTATTACTGCTTCTAATCCATTTAAGTGTTTCATCATTGTAGTAACTTGATCGGTTAGGTCTCCGTCATCTATTGTAGGTATCATTAACACTGCCTGTTTTAATTTACTATGCATGTTATCTATTTGTACTAACAAGTTATTTGCAGGACTTGCTTCATTTATATCAGCATTAACTTTTTTCTTTTTATTATACTTGTCTTTAATACGACCAATCTCTTCTGCACTTGCGCCTTTACCTGCCGCACTTTGTATTTTTTGCATGCCTGGTTTAGTATACTTTTTTACACCTGCTTTGTATAGGATACCACTTTCGTCTATGCCCTCTACTTCTTCTCTTCTGATACTACCAAGTTTGTTTATATCATCTGCTTTGTAATCATGCTTGAGCATAAGTCTTGACATTGCCATCATACTTACAAAAGGAATATCTGCTTTATATAATTGTATTAAACCTTTTACATTATAATCAATTTTATCAAATATGTTCATTAACGGATTTGGTGGAATCTTTTTTCCTTTTAAAGGCTCATATGCCGCTCTAAGTTTTTCAATCATATCATCGCTAAAACCTTCTTCGTTAACGATACTTTCTTTAAATTCTCTTGTTCTCACTGCACTTCTCGCCATTTGTGTTATACGTTCATCCGGACTTGGTTGGTTACTTGCTTTTGTATTATCTACTGCTTTGTCATTGCCATCAGCACTCATAAACGTTACAGTATCTTTATCAAACTTTTCGATAACATTTGCTAGTTGTGGATTTGTATCATAGACTGTTTTAAATCCTTCGTAATCCATTACTATGCCTGCGTTCTTTAGCATCTGTAGAAAGCCGTTCATGCTTAATTGACCTTGCTGGTTTCTAGAACCTGCTTTAGTCTGAGCCAGCATTGCCGCACTCATTATTGCATCTACTGCACTGTCTACTTCAAAGAATCGCATTAATTAGTGAATCCCATTACTCCGCTACGTCCTAGCATTCCTTTTAATTCATCTAGTTCGGCATCGCCTTCTTTTGCTAAACTTTCAGTGGCGCCTGCAGACTCACCTATATCATACATAAACAATTTACTATAAACTTCTGGATGATCTTGCTTGATTGCGGCTTTCATATCTTGCATAAGTTCTTCTCTTGGCACTGTATCACCAACACCAAACTCTGCAGTTTGAATAATGTCATTACCATCTGCATCACCTTGTTTCATAAGTCTTTCAATTGCTTCAATCTTATCTTCTAGATCATCAATATTTACATAACTAACAATATCATCATCCATATCATAAATTTTCATTTGTATTGCATTTGGATCTGTCAAACCTTTTTGTCTTAAACCTTTTTCAAGGTTATTATATCTGTCATGCCATTCATCAGCATCTTCCTCATATGAGGCTAAAAGTTTTTCAATTGCTGGCTTTACATCATCTATTTTGACATTGTCTCTATCTAATCTTCCAGCTCGTGTTGCTTCATCTTCTTCACGACCAGTATTAGTAACTTCTTCTGGGGAGGCTTCATCTACTGCTTGTTCTTCAACAGGTGCTTCTAATTCAGCAATCTCTTCTGACTCAACAACTTCGGTCTTGTTAGTGATATCGTCTAATCTATCTTGTAATTTTCTAAGATCTACTGTAGTAAACATTATGCTTCTCTCTTTTCTCTACCGACTTCTGCTTCTGCTCCGCCCATTGCCGCATCTGCAGCCGCAAAGTCGTCATCAGCGTCTTGGTCTACTGTTGGTTCCATATCTGGTTCGTCAGTCATAATTGGATCATCACCCATTGGTTCTGCAGGTTGATCACCAACTAGTACTCTAGTTGCAGTTTCTGCAGTCGCTCTGTCCGCTTTCATTATAGCAAGTGTACTTTCTAATGCTTGTGTCATCTGTGCAGTAAAATTATCTGCTACGTCACTACCCATTTCGTCACGTACTTTATCTGCAACAGGTGCTAAGTCTTCGTTAGCCATTTCACTAAGGTCTTTAATCATTTGGTCGTACTTGTCAACCATACTCTTAGCAGCCATTACCAATTCACTTGTTTCAACTGCACCTTCGTTTACTTGTGTAACATCTTCTTCAGACATAATTTGTACGCCTGGGTTGTCTTGTTCGATCATATACTCAACATCAGCAACTAATCTATCGGCATCAAGATACATAATGCCATCTGAATCTTCTTCCTCATCTACATATTGATATATAACTTCACCAAAAGGCATTCCGCTATTATCTTCTTGGACTTCTTGTACATCATCAGTAAGTGCATCTGCAGTCTTGTCGTCCATCTTTACTTTATATTTTTTGCCGTTAAACATAAAGTGTGACTTGCCTGCTTTCTTTGCATTTGCGGCTGCACTGTTAAAAGCATTATCTTCTTCAACATCATCTTCATCCACGTCTATGTTACGTTCGGCGATGTGTTTGCTTAATGCCTCTAATGCAAGTTTCATTTCATAATATTTTGTGCGTTTTTGTGCTTCGCTACCAAGTTTACTTTCGTATAGTTTCATTTGTTCACTAAGATTTTTATGTAACTTATTTGCTTTAGTTTCTGAAATATTTTCTAAGTCTAATGAATATCCAAACACACGCTTTGCTATTTTGTTTACTTTTTGTGCATTAGGTGCTGGAACAAGTTCGTCTAGGTTCATGGGTCTATCCTTGTAAATTCTTATATAGTGTATTTATTAAACTGAAATAGTTTTAAGAAGTTGTGTGAGTTGTGCGTCAGCATGATATAGTCTAGGCATATCACTACTAATTCTATTACTCATAGTGATTTGTCTACCATTTTTTGCTTTACGCATATGGTAATAATAAACATCAATGTCTGTTTTTATTTTTAGAAGATGTTGATCTAATTCTTTTATTTTACGTGCTTTACTCCTGTCTTCACGTAATAGACAAAGAGCATATCCTACTGCACTTTTACGTCTATAGAATCTACTACCGCTACAATTCCATTCACCATGTACATTTTTTATATGATAATTATTAACTTGTACAGAACCATTTTCTAATTTGCGTATTTTTACTTCAGGTATGAAGTCTAGAACACGACTAATTCTATTGTGGAGTTCCTGTTTGTTTTGATATTTTGTAGTAGATTTTTTCATCAGTCCTTTGCCTAATTAAGATAGATTTATTCGCAAGATTACTTGCAACTTTTTGTTCTCTCTCACTTAATTCTCTTTTCAATACTTGACCTTTTGCCCTAATGGCCTCAATCAAGTCTTGCTCTTCTCCTGATACAAAGGTACTAAAACCTTTTGTAAATTCTACATATCTCATCTAATACTACTAACATTTATATCTATCATTTGACCTTTTGCCTGCCTTATCAAGTTTGCTCTTTCTGCAGGAGTAAGTTCATCTGTAATAGTAATCATATTGTTAGGACCTGTTAGGTCTATTTTTTTATCTGCTAATGGCATGGTAAATTGTATACGTTGATCATTTGGGTCAGCGAATGTTGCGGTAAAACCTTGTGTCTTTACAAGTATATACTGTGCTTCATTTATCTGCACAGTTTTTCCTGCTATCATTCCATATTGTGCTTCTAATAATTTCATCTACTTGACCTATTTAATGCCGCTACTCGTTTACTTGCAGGATTGACTCTTTTTGTTTTCTTAGCTTTACGTGCCATTTTTTTGCCAAGTTTTAATTTGGTCATTTTTAATTTAATTCTTTTTTTAATATCTGGTGCGGCAAAACATTGTGCCGGAGAACTAACAATACGACTTTTCCTATTGCC
>TARA_B100001057_G_scaffold234464_1_pt1 | contig 10091 bp, 16 predicted proteins | sample TARA_B100001057 | Tara Oceans TARA_B100001057 (sample SAMEA2621839) | marine metagenome | biome: marine biome (ENVO:00000447); feature: surface water layer (ENVO:00002042); material: "saline water (ENVO:00002010), including plankton (ENVO:xxxxxxxx)" | depth 5 m | reverse complement strand
CAAACACAATCAAAATTATCTACAGAAATTTCAACAATAAACAAAGACGTAGAACAAAAAATATCAGAAATCCAAGCAGTTGCAGACAGTAAGATCAACGAATTACGCACTAAAATTGACGTCTTTAACACTGAAATAAGCGCCTTACAAGCCTCTGTTGCAGAAGAAGTGTCTCTTGCCAAGCAAAGGATTAATGAAATAAACACATCTGCCATCACAGCAGGAGAAGATGCTGAACAGCTAATTGTAACATATGAACAGCAAATCAACGATGCGTATGATATCATCGATGATCTAAATGCAGACAAGTTTATAGCAGAATCTAAAATAAGAGATCTGGAAGCGGAAGTTGGACCAATCAAATACATTGCACAGTTTTTTGATGCAGATGGCGAAGTTGACCTAGAACGTGCAGTGACATGGTTAATCATTACTATCATGTTTGTGTTTGATCCGTTGGCTGTTTTACTGTTGATTGCTGTTAACATGAGCCTTAAAGCACGATATGGTTGGTCATTTGAAGGCAAAGGGGTATTGGACAAAAACAAACTGACAGACCTACAATATAAAAGACTAAACTTAGATCAGCCTGGACACATAACTAGATTAGAAACACAAGTTTACAACAAGGTGAAAGGAGTATAACATGGCCGATGACAAGCAAAAGCAAATTGATGATTTATATGCAAAGTATCAAAAGACACTTGAACTTTTAAATGATGCATTAGATCAACTTGCTGAAAAACCAAAAGAAGTTGAAGTGGAAAAAATAGTTGAAGTTGAAGCAGATATTGATCTAGCAACACCAGATGCTATCGCCGAACTTGAACAAAAGGTTGAATCAAAAATAGCTGCCAATGCAGAATCAGAAGAATAAAATTGGCATTGAAGCACTTTGGAAAAAGTACCAGCACACACTTGAACTGTTGTCAGATGCACTGGAACGACTGGAACAAAAGCCAAAAGAAATTGAAATTCCAGTCACTGAATTTGTAGAGGTTCCTAAAATTGTTGAGAAAGAAAAATTAGTTGATCTCAGTCATGAACAACGTGAACAGTACGAAGAGAGAATACTAGCACTACAAAATGAGATCGATAAACTTAAAACAAAAAACATTGATTATTGGGGACGTCCGAAAAATCCATCTAAACATATACTTGATACACAAACTGCAGAATATAAAATTGAACAAAGATACTATAGACTCATGTTAGAAGTAAAAGAAGGAAAACTAGACATAAACACATTAACACATGCAGAACAAGAAGTCGTTGCCAAACTACTAAATGAATAAAATTATTTTTGTATCTCAACCTGATTTCATAGAGGGCAATACATACGCTATCAAAAACTACAACAACAAACACATAAAAGAACTTTTAACAACTTGTGATGTAACCACAGCTTTTTATTTGATAGATGAACATGTTAGTTCTGAATGGTTGAATTCTGTCACAAAACAAAGTAAAATAATATTTGATTGTTCTAAATCATCCATACAAAACATTGTGAATAATGTCAGATAAAAACAAATATCAAACCAATTGTGCTTTTTGTGGCAAAGACAAATCGGAAGTTAACAAACTTATTGCATCTGACACAACATCAATTTGCGATGAATGTGTTAAAAAGTGTGAACTTATTCTTGAAGACAACACAAAACAAAAGAATTTTGATGAATCTAAAGACATCGATCCCCGTGTAATAAAAGAGTTTTTGGACAAAAATGTAGTTGGACAAGATGAAGCAAAAATACAAATTGCAGTCAGTGTGTATCTACATTACAAAAGGATTGATAACCCAGGCATGTTGGAAAAGTCTAATGTGTGTCTTATAGGGCCAACTGGATCTGGCAAAACTCTTATAGCTAAAACTGTTGCTCAATATCTTGATGTTCCATTTTTCATAGCAGATGCTACTACACTTACAGAATCAGGATATGTAGGTGATGATGTAGAAACTGTCATTACTAGTCTTGTTGAAAACGCAGGCGGTGATGTAGAAAGAGCACAACGTGGCATTGTGTTTATTGATGAAATTGATAAGATTGCTAGAAAGTCAGAAAATGTTTCTATCACTAGAGATGTTTCTGGAGAAGGAGTACAACAAGCACTGCTTAAGGTTATCGAAGGCACCAAACTTAAAGTACAGATGAAACGTAATAGGAAGCATCCTCAGGGCGAATCAATTGAGGTTGATACTTCTAATATACTTTTTATATGTTCCGGAGCATTTGTTGGATTAAATGATATACAAAAACATGATAAAGGTATTGGTTTCATGTCCAAAAATAAAAAAAATGATAACAAAGAAATGATTACGTCTGACCATTTAATAAAATATGGACTTATTCCAGAATTCGTTGGCAGAATAGGAAACATTATCGAGTTAAAAAAACTTACAGTTGATGAACTAGTTGATATAATAGTTGTCTCCCAAATATCACCTTTTTTACAGTATCAAAACACATTTGAGACGGAAGACATCAAACTGCAAATTGATAAAAATGCATGTCGATTGGTTGCGGAAAATTGTCATGTCGCAGACATAGGAGCAAGAGGTATAAAAAATTATTTTGATCAAGCTTTAAAAGACACCATATACAACATTATCTCTTTAAAAGAAAAAGGTCTGGTGTCAATTAAAATTACCAAAGACACAGTTGACAAATTTTCTCAACCAATGTATACTTTCAACGATGGATAAAAAATTTAGGCCAAAAGAATTCAACACACAACACATTGAAATTGCTGTCAAGGGCGACGTAATGAAAGCATGGCGTAAGATGAAAAAGAAACTTATGAACGCAAGAGTGCTTGAAGAAGTCAAAGAACGCAGATATTACGTAAAACCATCTGAAGTCAAAAGGGAGACCCACAAGAGACTTAAACGTCAGGCTCTTAAAAACAAAAGAAAAGAGATGGAAAATGATGGTCTTTTATAAAAATTTTACTTTATACCACTTGACATTTTAGAAATACACATTATATTATAAATATAGTTGTAGGATGCTTCGGGTCCTGCACTAAGAGTAACTTGCTTTATAAGGAGGAACATACAATGACAAGAACATCTCTATCACTTTTTAACAAACTAAGACCATACTCAATAGGCTTTGACAATGCATTTGATCAATGGGATAGATTTTTCACAGATGATTTTAATCTAACATCTGCTGTAACATCATCATTTCCAGCATATGATATCATAAAGAAAAATGATCATCAATATCAGATACAACTAGCACTAGCTGGTTTTTCCAAAGATGACATAGAAGTCGAAGTAAAAGAAAACGCACTTTCAATACGTTCTAAGGACAAAGTTGAAGAAGAAGTAGAGTCAGATGATGGAAATGTAATTCACAGGGGTATTGCAAAACGCCACTTTGAAAGAACATTTACCATTGCTGATGACACAGTGGTCAAAGGCGCTGAACTAAAGGATGGTTTACTTTCTGTAGAACTAGAAAGAATTATTCCTGAAGAGAAGAAAGCCAAGTTAATTAACATCAAATAATGATAGAGGGGGTGGCAACGCCCCCTTCTTTATATTGACATAAAATGGAATGAGGTTATAATTTAAATATGACAATGACACAGAGTAATGTACAAGTAGAAGAAAAGATAAAAATGGTAGTTAAGGAGCCAGGCAAATATGCCGTGGTATATCTCAACGATGAAAAAACTCCTATGGACTTTGTTATTGAATCTCTAATTAAACATTTTCAATATGGTAAAGAACAAGCCGCAAACATGACTAATACCATTCATAATGATGGTAAAGGAGTTGTTGCTTTATATACTTTTGAGATAGCAGAACAAAAAGCTACAGAAGTAAAAGTTGATGCGGTGCAACATGGCCATCCATTGGACATCAAAGTCGAACTAGCCTAAATTGGCATTTCAATGGGGTTGACTAATTTATTCTAAGAAGTTATAATAACTTAACTATAAACTTACATTTGAAAGGGTAACAAATACAAATGGCAAGAACAAAGCAATATGTGGTATACACAAGAGAGTTTACAAAAGGTAATGTAAATTCAAAAGTCGGTGTTTTCATCGATGAAGCTAAAAATGCAATGGACAAGAAGGGTAACATCACTGGTGGTGTTATCAAACACAAAAACCTTGCAATGACAAGACCAACTCCTACAAAAGCACTACTCGACAGAGGGTATGACTTTAACGTAAGAGTTTTAGCAAAAAGTGACTTAGAAAGTGCTAAGTCATTAAGAAACGCTACAATTGATTTATTAGCATCAGCTGGTAAGACAATTATTAACTATCAAGCGGCTTAATTAATAACCTGTTGGAAAGGCGTCTTAGGGCGCCTTTCTTTTTGGCTTGTATATCGTTACAAGCTCTTGTTTTCCTTTTACTTTAATTTTATCTACTTCTATTGATTCAATGTTTTGCAATTGATCACGAGTGTATGATGAATACAATAATGGCAACACATTCCCATTATCATCCTTATAGTTTCTTGTTTGAGCCTCGAGTCTAGCCGCTAAATTGACAGCATCTCCTACAACTGAATAATCGAATCTAGTGTCTGATCCCATGTTTCCTACAATACATGTGCCAGTGTTAACTCCTGACCCAATGTTTATATCTGGTAATCCTTTTTGTTTGAAAACTTGTTTAAGTTTTTCTGTCTCGTCTGCACATTCAATTGCTGTCTTGACTGCCATTTCTGCGTGGTCCTTACAGTCTAGTGGTGCATTCCAAAATGCCATTATGCAATCCCCCATGTACTTGTCAACAGTGCCACCATTATCTAAAACTATTTTTGTCATCCTGTTAAGATAATCATTGATAACAGCAACCAGTCCTTCTGGATCATTATTGTTTTTGTAATATTCTGAAATAGGAGTAAAACCCACTATGTCCATGAACAAAAATGACATTTCCCTGCGTTCTCCACCAAGTTTTAGTTTTTCTGGATGTTTTTGTAAAATGGCTACCTGCCTAGGATCTAGATACGTTTCAAACTGTTTCCTAATTTGCTGTTTCAATTTGAATTCACGCACAAACCTATTGAACACAGCATGAAGTCCAACCAAAGTTGTTGTTACAACAGGCCAACTGAAATCAAACAATAACAAATAGTGTTGGTAAGCAAAAGTGGCTCCATACACTGTGCCAGCACCTAACAAAATAATTGCACCAGCAACAAAATAATAATGCAAAAATCTAGAAGCAATTATTAATAATAAGCCACATATCATCAAATAACCCAATTCGTAAGCATCAGCAAGATCAGTGCGTTGAATGTTGTCACCATTAATGATTGTTTCTACTGATACAGCAATAGGAGTGTGTGCATATTGTGTGCCAAGTGGCGATGCAATTGTTGTGGCCAGTCCCTCAGCAGTTAAGCCAATTACAACTACTCTGCCTTGAACAGCACTGAGATCATCCGTTGAACTAATAGTAGGAAAGTCCTTGTTCCATCTCAACCATATTCTTGCATGTTGATCTGTGTAGATGGTGTCCCAACCTGGCACTCTCACAGCTTGTACTCCAGCATCCCCAGCTTTTATTTGATATGAAGGATCCCCCACTGCCGCTCTTATGACTTCAATGGCCACCGCAGGGTATGTTTCTTCGCCCACTGTCATTATCAAAGGCACACGTCTAGTGACTCCATCTATTTCAGGAGCAATGTTTAACACGCCAACTCCATCTGCATTGAGTCCTAATAGTTCCATGGGGCCTAACATGCCAGGCCATTCAAACAGCCAAGGCATTGGATCACCTATTTTTGCAACTCCTCTTGGCACTGCATTTTTATTTGTTTGTATGGTGCCAACTTGTCCTATGATTACTCCATTGTCAACTAGTGATTCTGCAAGAGCCATGTCTTGACCAAATCTATCTTCCTCAGCAAACAGTATAGGCAGTATGATCATACCTGCACCATTTTGTCTTAGTTGCCATATAAGATCAGCAATTTTGTCTCTTGGCCAAGGCCACTGTCCATTGGCGGCAATTGATTTTTCATCGATTTCAACAATTATAATGTCTTGGCTTGTGGTGATTGTGTCAGTGCTTTGTAGATAATCAAAGGACTTCAAACGTAATGTTTCTGTCAGTCCACCATCCTGTACACGCAAAAAAACAAGTAAACTTAGTGTTATAAATGCAACTAACCAATGTGTTAAAATTTTTGTCACTTTTTAATTTTTTTCAATGAATCAGCGATGTCTTTGTTTTGTTTGTTTTGTAATTCTTCAATCATTTTCAATTTGGTGTTCAATCTTATCATGTCGTTGTCCAACATCCTAATGCGATCAATCAATGCAATTAAAGTTGTGTTGGCTTCGCCTAGCATTGGCTTTATTTCTGTTGTCACCCATTGCCACACATAGTATACAAAGTAACCAAGTCCCATGGCTGCAATAATTGGAAATCCATAGGTATTAATTGCTTCAACTAAAGGATTCATCTTGATCCTATGTAACCTGCAATTATTCCAATTAGTCCTGTAAGTGCCATTTTCATTAGTGTAATTACGGATTCATCAACTGGTCTGTTTTCTTGTAGTGCCACATAATAGTCTCCTATTATGATAACCCCTAGTAATGTCAACACTCCTATAACAAGTGCCACCACTATAAGGTCTTTTAAATTTTTAATCACGTCTTGCATCCTCCTTGCCTTCATTGGCAGCAATTCTTTCTACGTTTGGCTTCACACCTAATACGTGTGAAACTTTAGCATCTATTTGTACAAGGTCATTGTTCATGGTTTGTACTCTGTTGTCTAGTGCTTTGATGATATTTTTTAGTCCATTGACGCCACCTGTTACGGACGCCAATATAAATTTTAGGGTGGTAAACACAAACAAGCCTGCCGCTATGGCTCCTGCTATTGGAAAGCCTACTTCGCCCACTATGTTTAAAAATTCCATTATAAATGTATTTAACTTTTGCATAACTGTTAACAAGCATCAGCACAGCATTTGTTAAACAAAACCAGTAAATACATTTATGTTAAGAATTATGGTTTTTGCATTGACTGTTCTGATGACTTCAGCACACGCTGATCAAATGCATCATGAATTTAAAAATCCAAGTTTCAGTGGCAATGGATATTCAGCACATGTGTTATCCATTGAACAATTACAGTACAGCAGAAAAAATGATGTCAAAGATGATGCCAAATCCGCAGCCGCGGCAGCTGATAGATTGGCAAACAATACAACCATAAACAAATTTATCAAAAACGTTGAATCTAGAATATATGCAAATTTATCTAAACAATTAGTGGATAACATGTTTGGAGAATCATGCACAGGCACATGTCCAACAACAGGTACTGCTGAAGTAGAAGGATCAACCATATATTGGGTGAAAGATACATCAACCGAAATTATCACACTAACAATTACAGACCCAAACAACAATGTAACGACAATGTCTGTACCACTTGGAGACTTTAATTTTTAACATGAAAAAATTATTAATTTTAGGATTGCTTTTTGTGTTGACGTCATGCGCCACTACACAAAACACAGTTAAAAGTGGTGATGATCCTTTCATCGAAGGCACTCCCACACTCCATTTGTTAAAAAGTATTCCACCTTTGGTGGAACAGCCTGTGATTACAATTGCTGTGTACAAATTTCCAGATCTTACAGGCCAACGTAAACCAAGCACAAAATTTAGTCAGCTGTCTATGGCAGTGTCGCAAGGGGCAGATGTATGGGTAATATCAGCACTCAAGGCAGTTGGAGAAGGCACATGGTTCAAAGTTGTTGAAAGAAAAGGCCTTGATAGTTTGATCAAGGAAAGACAACTGATAAGATCAACCAGAGAACTGTATGATGGCAATCAAGAAGTAGGCAATGTGCTGAAGCCTTTGGTGTTTGCTGGACTTATTGTTGAAGGTGGCATCATAGGTTATGACGCCAATGTGGCATCAGGTGGTGATGGAGCAAGATACTTTGGAATTGGTTTTACAGAAGAATACAGAGTTGATCAAGTTACAGTAAGCATGAGATTAGTTGCTGTGCAAACTGGAGAAGTTTTACTTACAGCAGAAGCAACCAAAACAATTGCAAGTCACAAAACAGGAGCAGATGTGTTTAGATTCCTTGACATGAGCACTAAAGCATTTGAAGTTGAAACAGGAGTTGCAACAAATGAACCAGTAAATTATGCAGTTAGAAGCGCCATTGAATATTGTGTGCTGGAACTATTAAAACTGGGTGATAAAGAAGGGTTATGGAAAATTAAATATTTTTAGGGGGTACACAAATACATGACAAAACTAATAACATTAATACTATCATTTTTGTTTGTAACATCTGCAAACTCCAATGATATCTACGTGACACAATCAGGTGCTACTTTGGATTTGGACATCACACAAGATGGTCAAAACAACCAAGTGGGTAACTCGACTACTGCATCAACTGTCACTGGAGCTACTACAACAATTGACATTGATCAAGTTGGTAACTCTAACATATTAAAGTTTGACGTCAATGGTGCTTCATATACCGGTACATTTAATGTTACAGGAAACAGCAACGATATTGATATCATGTGTGACAGCACAGGAAATAATAGTTCTTGTGGAACTGTCACAGCTAGTGTAACAATGGTAGGAAACAGTAATGATATTGATTTAGATATTGGTGAAACATCAGATGCATCAAACACAACTGCAACAATCACATCAGCAGGTGATGATGACTCTAACGTGATTGCGGCAACCATCGACGGTACCAGTGCTATACTAACAATTACAGTTGACGGTGACACTAACAACTGGTTGGTTGACATTGATGGCAACGGTGATGTAAATGGACACACTTTAATACACACTCATACAGGTGGCATAGCAGATGTGGATATTGTACAGAGTGGCATTAACGATCAAATGATTACACTAACAACATCAGGTGACAACGCGGATATAGACATCAGTCAAACAGACTAATGAAAACTTTTTTGCTTTTGCTGTGCAGTTTCGTGCTGACAGTGAAAGCATATGCAAGTATTGGCAATGTAATACTGCATGAAGGATCCGGGGAGATACAAAGAAATGATGGTGGACAGTCTGTCACAGAAATTGATCTTGATGTTTTTTCATACGACACAGTACGGACCGGGAACGGCAAAACTGCAATTCAGTTTGTTGATGAAACCAGAGTAGATGTCACCCAACATTCAAAACTTGTAATAGATGAATTTGTGTATGATCCTGCTAGTGGCACAGGTAAGTTGTCTCTTAAAGCATCCTTAGGCACTGTTCGTTATGCTTCTGGACAAATTGCCAAAAACTCAAAACAAAATGTATTGATACAAACTCCAACAGCAACCATAGGCGTGCGAGGCACAGATTTTGCAATGACTGTTGATGAAATTGGAAGCAGTACCATAATACTATTGCCTAGCTGTAATACAAACGGGCAGTGTTACGTTGGAGAAATATCTGTTGAATCTGATGCTGGTCAAGTGATCTTGAATCAGGCATTTCAAGCCACGGTGGTAGATACTGTAGCCAGTGTGCCTATGAGACCAGTGATAATCAATTTAGAAGAAGATTTAATTAATAATCTGTTGATCATAAGAAGGCCTAAAGAAATACAAGAACAATTGACCACAGAGGCCTACAAAGCCATTGCCAATGCACTTGATATTGATTTTCTTGAGTTTGAAGAACTAAATGTTGATGCACTACAAGAAGATCTCGAGCAATGGGCCACTGGCTTAGACATTGACTTTTTGGAGCAAAACTTTCTTGTTGATATTCTTAAACAAATAAATGAAGAACTTGCTAGACAAATGATAAGTGAATTTGACAAAAAAGTTGAAGGAAAAAGATTTGGCCAAGATCCCGAAACAGGCATAATTTTTTTAGATGAAGATCCGCATTTTGTTTGGATCAGAGAAGATGCAGGTGGCAACTACATCGAACTTAGATTAGACAAAAACAATACCTATATTTTAAATGTGCAACAACAGGACTATGAAATAATAGACTACACCATAGGAGGACAAGAGAATGTCATCAACATTTTGCAGAATCAGTAGCATTGTTTTTTTGTTTTTTTCGTCCACAGCGTTTGCAGGATC
>TARA_B100001057_G_scaffold22855_1_pt1 | contig 10093 bp, 10 predicted proteins | sample TARA_B100001057 | Tara Oceans TARA_B100001057 (sample SAMEA2621839) | marine metagenome | biome: marine biome (ENVO:00000447); feature: surface water layer (ENVO:00002042); material: "saline water (ENVO:00002010), including plankton (ENVO:xxxxxxxx)" | depth 5 m | reverse complement strand
ATATTGCCTAGTGAAATAATAAAATATAAAATTTAAATGCCAATATCGTCTTCACTACTTAAGAAGCCAAGATTAGTAAAAAAATTAAAAGATTTTTACGATTACGTTCAAAAAAATGATGGTAAAGTTGGAACTAAAACTAGAGGAATAGACTTAAACTTCAACAATGCCTGCAACCTCAGATGTAAATATTGTTTTACAAATTCTCCTAAAGGAGATCATGTTAAAGAATACCTAGATTATGACGCCATTGCAAGTTTGGCAGATCAGGCTGATGAATTAGGATACTTTGAGTTTGATTTACAAGGTGGTGAGCTTTTACTGCAACCAAAGAAATTATTTAAGGTGTTAGAGGCTATAAGACCTGAGAGATTTTATATGTATTTAACAACTAATGGTTACTATCTTGATGAAAAGATGGCTAAAAGGTTAGCTGAGGCAAATGTGAGCAGGGTTTCAGTGAGCATAGATAGTATGGATGAAAAAATTCATGACGAGATAAGAGGAAGAAAAGACTCATGGCGAAGAGCAATGGAAGGATTAAAGCATGTTCAAAAAGCTGGTATGGATCCTTACTTAAATATTACAGTTGGACATTATAATGCTCACACTGATCATCTTAAACAGTTGTTAGATTATTCAAAAGATCAAAATTACAAAACACTTCTGAATGTAGCGGTTCCAGCTGGCATGTGGCAAAAAGCTGAAGATATAATTTGTGATGATAAAGATAGAGAATATTTAAGAAAGATTAGAAAAGAATATAAAAATTTAGTCAGAAACGTGTGGAATCCATTTGATAGAAATCACGAAAAAATACTTGGATGTACAACAGTAAACAGGCTTTATGTAACTCCAATTGGAGATGTTTTAGTATGCCCATATGTTCACATTAAAATAGGAAATATATTTAAACAAAGTTTAAAGGAAATAGTAAAATTCGGATTTAGTATAAAGCACTTTTCTGAGCATAGTGATCTTTGTTTAGCTGGAGAAGATAAAAACTTTATATCTAAATTTATGACAAAAAGTGGTCAATCGATATTTAAACCTGCTCTTGCAGAGGAAATTTTTTCTGAAGATGATTTTTTAACTGATTAATTTATATGTTAAAAAATGATACTGCATTGATAACAGGTGCTGCTGGTGGAATAGGAAAAAAAACTATTGAAATTTTTTCGCAAAATGGTGCAAATATAATTGCATGTATAAGAAAAGAAAATAAGGAATTTGAAAAATTTTGTGGTGATTTAGAAACAAAATATAATAACCAAATTAGGATATTTGCGTTTGATTTTAATGAAGACGAAAAAATTGCTTCAAATTTAGAAAATATATCAAAAAGTTACAAAAAAATTGATATTCTAGTAAATAATGCTGGAGAGGTTACGAATGAATTATATTTAATGATGACTGAAAAGAAACTTAGAGAGATTTATGAAATTAATTTTTTTGCTCAATCAAAAATAATGAAACATGTAATTAAGAAAATGCTAACACATAAATCAGGAAGTATAATAAATCTAGCAACTAGCTCAGTTTTTGAGGCAAATATTGGAAAGTCAGCTTATGCTTCATCTAAAGCTGCATTAATAAGTTTATCGGAGGTAGTCTCAAGAGAGGTTGGAAGAAATAATATTAGAGTAAATGTAGTTTCTCCAGGTCTAACTGATACAAAAATGTTGATTAAAAGTTCTTCAGAGGAAATAGTTAAAGAAAAGGTTAAAGAAATCTCTCTTAAAAGAATTGCAGATCCAAATGAAATTGCAAACGTAATATTGTTTTTAGCCTCAAATTTATCATCTTATATAACTGGTCAAGTAATCAAAGTTGATGGAGGTCTATGAAGTCAACAGATCTAAATAAAATAAAAATTTTTGCAAAAAATATGAGGATGCATATTGCTACAGCTGCCTTTCATGGTGGAGTTAATAGTGCTCATTTTGGTGGAGCATTGTCTTGCGTAGAGATCTTATCAGTTTTGTATTCAGAAAAAATGAACTTAAATTTAAAAAATATTACTGATGAAAGTAGAGATAGATTTATTCTTAGTAAAGGGCATGCATGTCTTGCTTTGTATGCAGCTTTAACAGAGTCAAATTTTATAGATAAAAAAGAATTAGAAACTTTTGAAAAAAATGATTCTAGATTATTAGGACATCCAGTAATGAATAGAGAGATTGGTATAGAATTTACCAATGGAAGTCTAGGCATGGGTTTATCTTTGGGAACAGGAGTAGCTATAGGATTGTCAAAAAAAAAATTAAATACTAAAGTATATGTCCTTCTGGGTGATGGGGAGTGTAACGAGGGATCAAACTGGGAAGCAGTTATGTTAGCCCACAGTTTAAAGTTAACAAATCTTACTGTGATAGTTGATAACAATAACTACCAACAAACTGGACAAAATCATGAAGTTTTAGATATTGGAAAAATGAGTGCTATATGGAGAGGATTTGGCTGGGATACATTTGAAGTTGATGGACATAATATTGAGGAATTAAGTAATGTTTTTGAAACTCAAACTAATGGACCTAAAGCAATTATAGCAAAAACAGTTAAAGGAAAAGGTTTTTCATTTTCAGAGGGAAATAATGATTGGCATCATAAAGTTCTATCAAAAGAAAAATTAGAGGAGTCAATCAGGGAGTTAGATTAAACAATGGACGAAAGAAAAATAAAACAAATTTCTACAATAGGCCCAAGGGCTGCAATTGGTTTGCATATGATTGATTTAGCAGCTCAAAATAAAAATTTAATGATACTTACTCCTGACGTTTCAAGTTCGGCTGGATTATCAAGATTTACAAAGAAGTATGAGCAGCAATATTTGGATGTTGGTATAGCAGAGCAAAATTTGATTGGGGTTGCATCAGGTCTTGCTTCTGAGGGATTTGATGTTGTTACAACCACATTTGCTCCTTTTCAAACAATGAGATGTTGTGAGCAAATAAGAGTAAATCTTGGTTATATGAAAATCAAAGTTGTTATGATTGGACTAGCAAGTGGATTAGTTCTAGGACCTTTGGGTTTTACTCACTGTTGTATAGAAGATTTAGCAATGATGAAGTCTATACCTAATCTTTGTGTAATTTCACCCGCTGATAGTTTTGAGACCCTGAAAGCTATAGAGGCAGCTATAAAATATAATCAAAGTGTTTATATCAGAATTACTGGAGGAGCTAATAACCCAATAATTTATAATAAAGATTATAATTTTGAAATTGGAAAACCGATTAAATTGATGGATGGAAAAGATGTAACTATTTTTGCAAATGGAGCAATAGTTGATGAGGCTTTGAAAGCTGCACAGATTTTAAAAGAAAAAAACATAGATTGCTCTGTAGTAAATGTTCATACATTAAAACCATTAGAAAATAAATTATTTAAAGAATTTATAATTAATAAAAAATTAATTGTATCTTTAGAGGAACACAATGTTATAGGAGGACTGGGATCAAGTATTTCTGATATCATGTCAACTTTCACTCATTCAACTAAATTACTTAAAATAGGTATTAATGATAATTATAATTTCCATGGAGATTATGAACACTTAAAAAAGAAATACAAACTTCAAGCTGATCAAGTTGCCGAATCTATAATTAGTAATTACAAATAATCTTGACTTATAAATAAAAATTAATATTAAAACATTACATGGACGAGAATAAATACAAATCAGCTTTTCAAGAAGCATTTACTATTGATGAAAAGAAAGATTTAAGTAATTTAAAGTATCAAGAAATAGAAGAATGGGATTCAATAGGACACATGACTTTAATTTCTAATTTAGAGGAAAAATTTGGTATAACTTTCTCAACAGATGATATTGTTGATTTTAGTTCATATAAAAAAGGAATGGAAATAATTAAAAATTATATTAAGTAGTTCATTTTTGTTACATTAAAAATCTCAAAATCTTACAAATTGTATTAAACTCATTTATGGTATAATTAAATTTTAATGAAAAAAATTTATTTTATTACATATCATTACATAAGACCCATAAAAAAATCAAAATACCCAAATCTCAAAGGAATGGAATTAAAAAAATTTCAATCTCAATTAAATAAACTTAGGAAAATATATAAAATTTTGAATATTAATGATCTAATTGAAATTTTTAAGAATAAAAAAAATTTAAAAAAAACTTCTTGTGTATTAACTTTTGATGATGGATATAAAGATAACTTTAAATATGTATTTCCAGAGCTAAAAAAAAGAAATATTATGGGATTTTTTTTCCCTTCAGTTAGTTCAACTGAAAATAAAAGTATTTTAAATGTAAACAAAATTCAGTTTATTTTAGAAAAAGAGAAATCGCGTATTAAAATTTTAGAATCTATATTGCCCCATCTAAACCTTAAGCTTAAAAATAAAATTAATACATTAAAAAAAAATTTTAAACATAATCATCCATATGATGATAAAAATACATCATTTATAAAGTTTATTTTACAATCAAATTTATTAGGCAAAAAAAAGCAAAAAGTAATAGATTTTTTGTTTAAAAAGCTTGTTGCTACCAATAAAATCACATTCTCAAAAAAACTTTACTTATCAAAAAATGAAATAATTGTAATGCACAAAAATGGAATGTATTTTGGTTGCCACGGTACAAATCATTTAAGACTAAATGAAATTTCAAAAAAACAAATGAAATTTGAAATAAATAACAACATAAAATTTTTGAAAAAGATTGGTGTATTTAATAAAAATTGGATTATGTGTTATCCTCATGGTTGTTATAACAAGTCTATATTGGATTTTTTGTTTAAAAAAAATTGTTTTTTAGGACTTACGACTAAAAAAGGTTTTGAGAGATCAAATAATTTTAACCCTTTAAAAATTAAAAGAATTGATTGTAATGAAGTTGATGGTATACTTAATTAATTATTTAACTTTTCAAAAAATAAATATTTTCAAAAAAATTTTTATCACAAAATTATATGGTTGCATTAAATGATTTACTCCAAAATTTTTGAATTAATAAAAATTTTTCCAAGAAAACATATTAAGTTAGCCTCTTTGATTTTATTTTTAAGTATTTTAACTATGCTACTTGAGATAATAAGTGTGTCATTGATAGCCCCTTTAACTTCCTCAATGCTTACAGCAGACTTTTTTGCGGATCAGAATTTTGTTAATAAAGTTGTTTTTAATTTGTTTGAAAAAAGTAATTTTGAAAACTTACTTATATTTTGTTTGGTAATATTTGCTTTTTTTTTTATTTTAAGGGTTTTTTCAAGTCTGGTTTTACAACTCCTAAATACACTTTTTTCTTTTAAAATATTCGAATTTCTTAACAAAAAAATTCTTAAACTTTATTTATTAAAAAAATGGAGTTTTTTTATAAATAAAAACACAGCCGAAATTATGAGAGATGTGCTTGACGAGACGGGTCTTTTTAGATCCTCAGTAATTTTACCTATTACGAATATTATCACTGAAATATTTGTTTTTTTGGGGATAATATCATTTCTACTAATTTACGAAACCTCAACTACAATTTTAATAATTTCTACTTTTTTAATTGTAGGCCTGTCGTATAGATATTTTTTCAAAAATAAGATTAGCGCACTGGCTTCAAACAGGCAGTTTTATTCTGCGAAAGTAAATAAAAATTTATTAGAAATATTTAAATTAATTAAAGAAATTAAACTTTCTTTTAGAGAAAAATTTTTTTATAACAATTATAGTAAAAATGTGACAAGTTATATTCAATCAAATTTTTCTTACAATTTTATTTCTTTAATTCCAAGATACTTATTAGAGTTAATAGTATTGATAATTTTTTTTTCGATAATTGGATATAACTATATTTCAAATGATGATTTTATTAATTTTATTCCGGTGGTTAGCGTATATTTGTTAGCAGCATTAAGGATAATGCCAGGTATAGTAAAAATTCTTAGGTCTTTTCAAGCAATTGATTGGGGCTCAAAATCAGTCGATGTTATTTATGATCTAGTAAAATCTGAGGGTAAGAATACAGAGTTAGAAAATCCAGAAAATATTAAAAAATTAAATTTTCAAAAAAAAATTAAGTTAGTAGACTTAAATTTCAACTATAAAGAAAAAATTATTTTAGAAAATTTTAATTTTGAGATAAATAAATATGATGTGGTTGGTATAATTGGCAAAAGTGGTACCGGAAAAACTACCTTAGTAAATATTTTGATTGGTTTATTAAGCCCTACAAGGGGAAAAATACTAGTAGATGAAGTAGATATTTCAAAAAATATAAAAGGTTGGCAAAAAAATCTCTTTTTAGTCCAGCAAGATAATTTTATTTTTGATGATACAATTAAAAAGAATATTACTTTAGGTTTAAATGATGAAGATATAAATTTAGAAAGATATAACGAATGTATTCAAGATGCCGCTTTAAAAGATTTTATTAAAAATTTACCTAATAAAGATAATACTATAACTGGAGAAGATGGTATCAAAATATCCGGCGGACAAAAACAAAGACTTTCTATAGCTAGAGCACTTTATCACAATCCTGAAGTTTTAGTTTTAGATGAAGCAACAAGTTCCCTTGATTTAGAAACAGAAAAAGAAATTTTAAGCAGTTTAAACAGTATAAAGGGTAAGAAAACTATATTTATTATTAGTCACAGAGAAAGTTCTCTAAAGTTATGCAACAAAATAATTAGATTATAAATATTCTAATTATCCCCCTTTCTCTTGACATTACTATTTATTCGATGCCAATTATTTTTTCTTATAATTTTTATTGCTTCGTTACACGAGAAAAAATAGTTTTTCTTTTTTTGAAAATACTCAATTAATTTCTTAATTAAAATATAATCTTTATATTCATCTAAGGTTAATCCTAATTTAGGCCAATATAATTCTCTTGGTGCAACTAAATTAATTATTTTAAATTTATCTTGGTTTTTTCTCATATATAAGGTTAGGTGTTCTTTTTCTAATCTTGTTTTAGCATTTAACCAAGATTTTTTAAGAAAATTAAATGAAAAAATCTGAATATCCATTCCATCTGGATATGATCTGATATGACTATTATTTGCAAAGTCACAATCATTTTTCTTATATGTATCAATTACTTGATTAGCTATATCAGGATCTAAAATTGGACAATCAGATGTAATAAATAAAATATTATCTGATTTAAATTTTTTAGCTGTTTTGTAAACTCTATCAAGGACATTCTCTTCACTACCTCTAAAAAAATAGATTCTTTTTTTCTTTAAAAATTTAATTAATTTATCATCATCAGGTTTGTTGGTGGTTGATATAATTATCTTATTTAAGTGTTTAATTTTTTTTACTCTTTTTAATAAATGTTCAATTAATAAAACACCATTTACTTTTAGAAAAATTTTTTCTTTAAGTCTTGATGAACCCAATCTAGCTTGAATAATACAATCAATTTTTTTTTTAGACATTGCTAAAACGTATAATCTAATAAATTCTCTTTTTTCAATTTCTCGACAATTTCAATTAATTCAAGCCCAGAGACACTTAATTTATCAGCAATATAAATTAAATCATTTTTTCCGTCGGCATAAGTAATAAAGTTTATAAGATTTTCTATCTCATTATATTTTTTTGGGTTTGGCCATTTACTTACTAAAGGATATAAATTTCTTCTCCCTAAGTTAGGTTCACAGATTGTTTTAATTCTATATTTTAAATTGTTATCTAAAAGGGAGAGAATTTTTATATAAATCTCAAATGATTTCTGAAAACCTTTGGCTGAAATAAAATTAAGATCATCTAGTGAGGTATGATATTCTTTATATTCTCCATATTTAGAGCGCATTAAGCTTCCAATTGGTAAATTAACTCCTGGTGCATTATATCTTCTCTCATCACTACCGCTTTTAGTAAATTCGTATATTTTAAATTTTTTATAATTATTTTTTAATATGTTTAAAGCCGCCCTATTTGAAATACTATTATCTTCTTTGGATTTTAAATACGAATAAGTTTTATCATCGCCGACACAGGTAACAACATAACCAGCAATAACGTTTCTTTTCAGCTTGACCAAATTTTTGTTTATATATGTAATTGCACCTATATTTTCAGGATGAAAAACAATTCTGTAGGAAAAATTTAATTTTTTTTTCTTGTTAATTTTATTTAAATATTCACCTAGGTAAGAAAGTAAACTAATTCCAGAGGTCTCATTATTTCCCATTGATGGATGACAAGTATAAGTTGTAAGAAGTATCTCTTTTTCAGATTTTCCTTTAATAAGAAAATCTGCGTATGTCATACTTCCTTTTTTAAAGGAAGAGTCGATTAAAACTTTATAAGTGCCTTTACTTAATTTTTTAAATTTATTGTAAGACATGCAAAAGCCCCAATCTTTTTTGTAATAGGAAACAACATAAGGAATTGCATTGGGTATTTTTTTTACAAAATGAATTTTTTTTTTTAACTCCTCAAGCCGTAGAGATTTATTCACAGATTGAGAGTAACCAACAATATGAAGGTTATTTTTTTTAAAATCTAATATTAATTTTTTGTTTTTTTTAATAAAAGCTCTCTTAATGTTCCATTCTAAAGGTATATACCAATCAAAAACCTTTTTTTTACTTTTGATTTCGTAAATTTTTAATTTTGTTAATATTTTTTTTACTTTAAAGAGTGTTTGTCTTACCCCGTTACCTGTAATACTTCTATTAAGAAAAAATATATCTTTTGCTAAATTATATATTTTTGTTCCATATTTATTTTGTTGATTGTACATTTTATAATTTTTTGAATAGATAAGATATAAACACTATTACCATTGCTTTTAAAACTAATAAATTGGATTTTAATGGTCCGCCAATTCTAGAAATATCCTCTCGAGATGAAATATTTATAGATATATCCGTGGTTCTGTAATTATTCATTTTTGCAAAAAAAACAATTTCAGAGCCCAAACTTTTAAATTTTGAAAACTCTGTTTTAAGCTTAAATTTCTCTAAATTTAATGCCTTAAGCCCAGTTAGTGGGTCATTAATTCCAAATATTTTTTTACTCAAAAATAAAAAAATTTTCTCACTAATTCTATTTATTTTGTTTCTTGTTCCATAAATAAGATCAAAGTTTTCCTTAAGTTTTGATATCATCATAGATAGATCTTCCGAAGAATGTTGGCCATCTGCATCAAAAGTAATGAGATACTTAAATTTATCTTTGGAATAATTAAAACCAATATTTAAAGATTTATCATAACCAAAATTTTTTTCATTATTAATTATTTTGATGTCATATTTTTTAGCAAGTTCTAAAGTGTTATCGGTGGATCCATCATTTATTAAAATAACAGTCCCATATTTGATCACTTCTCTTAATATATTTTCGATAGTGGATGCTTCATTATATGCCGGTATAATGATAGCTATTTCAGATCTTTCCAAAGTAAAATATCTCCAACTAATTTAGTTTTTTTGACTTTGTATTTGACTACTTTATTTAATTCATAAGGTTTAACTGAACCATTTAAAGCTGGTCTTAGAAAAGTTAAGTATCTTTTTTTAATTTTTTCATTTTTTTTTAAATTTATTAAAAGATGTGCTGATCTTCTTTGAACCATAACAGTTTCTTTTTCATTATTCTCAACTTTTTTTTTATTAGACCCTAAGGCTAGCTCCAATTCTCTTGATCTTTCAATCATTTCTTTCCAGGATTTTGGATTCATTGAAAAAAAGTGGTCTGGACCATCAACCTTGTTTGAGTATGTGAAGTGTTTTTCTATTACCCTTGCACCAAGAGTGATAGCTCCTAGCACTGAACTATGCCCTGGAGTATGGTCACTTAGTCCAAGTATTGCTTTTGGAAAAATTTTTTTGAATTGTTTTAAAACATTTAAATTAACAAATTTTAAATTTTCCATCTTACCTGTATAATTGGTATTACACTGCATTATACATATTTTATTATTTATTTTTGTAATAATTTTAAATGCCCTTTTTACATCTTCAATTGAAGAGGCGCCAGTTGCTAAAAAGATTGGCTTTTTCTTTTTTGCAATTCTAATTAGTGCATCATTCCATGTAATATCCCCAGATCCAATTTTATATGCAGGCACATATTTGTTAATTCTGTCAATATAATCAAA
>TARA_B100001057_G_scaffold447168_1_pt1 | contig 10105 bp, 5 predicted proteins | sample TARA_B100001057 | Tara Oceans TARA_B100001057 (sample SAMEA2621839) | marine metagenome | biome: marine biome (ENVO:00000447); feature: surface water layer (ENVO:00002042); material: "saline water (ENVO:00002010), including plankton (ENVO:xxxxxxxx)" | depth 5 m | reverse complement strand
AATATGGACGTATTGGTGACGAACAGGTCGTCTCCCACCAGTTGGACTTTGTCGCCCAACCGATCCGTGAGCGACTTCCAGCCGGCCCAGTCGCCTTCGTCCATACCATCCTCGATGGAGACGATTGGAAACGCTTCGGCAAGGTCTGCGAGATAACTCACCATGCCAGCGGCATCATAGCGGTTACCCTCACCGGATAAATCGTAAGTCCCTGATTCGTAGAATTCAGAGGCTGCACAATCAAGCGCCAGCGTGACATCGCTGCCTAACTGATAGCCAGCCCTTGAGACCGCTTGCTCAATCACCTCCAGTGCTTGTGCATTTGATGCGAGATTCGGCGCAAAACCACCCTCGTCACCCACCGCAGTGGACAGTCCCATCCCTTGCAGCACGGCCTTAAGGTGGTGAAAAATTTCCACGCCGCAGCGCAGAGCCTCACGAAAGGAATCCATACCAACGGGCTGGACCATGAATTCTTGAATGTCCACGTTGTTGTCGGCATGGGCCCCGCCATTGAGAATATTCATCATCGGCACAGGCATGCTCATGGCGCAGCCACCAGCCAGAGCGTTGATATGCCGGTACAAAGGCATGTGCTGGCTGGTCGCCGCAGCCTTCGCCGCTGCTAACGAGACCGCCAGCAGCGCGTTGGCTCCGAGCCGCGCCTTATTTTCGGTACCGTCCAAATTGAGCATGCGAGCATCCAGATCGAGCTGATTCGTTGCGTCGACGCCCTGAAGGCATTTGCATATCTCGGTGTTGACGAAATCTACCGCTTTGCCAACACCTTTGCCTAGGTAGCGCTGGGGATCACCATCCCTTAGCTCCAGCGCCTCGCGGCTGCCTGTTGATGCCCCAGAGGGTGCCGCAGCTCGCCCTTCACTGCCGTCTTGGGTTCGCACCCTAGCTTCGATGGTTGGATTCCCTCGAGAATCCAGAATTTCCCATGCTGAAATCTCGGTGATCTTTGCGTTGTCTGCGCTCATCTCTTTTTCCCTATTGGGGGTTTAACTGACTTCATTTTCCGAACGTGGCGATGCGTTAACCGTCGTATCAATGGCCTATCGTTGATGGAGCAATCACATGCAATGCCATCTATTCCCTAAATTCATCGTGGCTAGCCGCATGGCTTACCTTTGGTGATTACGTAGGCAGTTCATTAGTTGCTGAACTGGCAGGCGTATTATGATGACTTAGAGACGCACAAACCAATGCGTCGTTACTTGGCCGCCTGCTCTGCGTATTCAAGACCAGCATTGACGAAGCCAGTGAACAGTGGGTGTCCGCGTCTTGGTGAAGAGGTGAATTCAGGGTGGAACTGGCAGGCTAAGAACCATGGATGACCCTTAAACTCGATCATTTCCACCAGTTCGCCATCCTCGGAGCGTCCGCCAACGACCAAGCCAGAGGCGACCAACTGCTCGACGTAATTGTTGTTCACTTCAAAGCGATGACGATGTCGCTCATTAATCACAGAGCTGCCGTACACCCGTTCGGCAAGGCTTCCCTGATTAAGCACACAAGCTTGTTCTCCTAAGCGCATGGTGCCGCCTAAATCGCCGTCTTGTGTACGCGTTTCGACTTGGCCTGATTGATCAGTCCACTCTGTGATCAATGCGATAACCGGATATTTTGCTGCGCTGTCGATCTCAGTGGTGTGTGCACCGTTAAGCTGCGCACAGTGCCGTGCAATGTCGATGACCGCAGCATGCAGGCCATAACAGATACCCAAGTAAGGCACTTGATTTTCGCGGGCGTAACCCGCCGCCAGGATTTTTCCTTCAAACCCTCGACCACCAAATCCGCCAGGCACCAAGATAGCGGCAGCCCCCTGCAGCATATCGGTACCGTTAGTTTCGATTTCTTCAGCATCGATGTAGTCAATCTCAATCGCAGTCTCGGTCTGAATGCCCGCGTGGGTAATGGCCTCGATGAGCGACTTGTAGGCGTCGAGCAGTTCCAGATACTTACCGACAAAGGCGATCTTCAATGCGCGCTTTGGCGCCAGTTGGGCCTGCACGACGCGTTGCCAGTCACTAAGCTCTGCTTCCTCACACTGAAGCTGCAGGAGTTCCACAACATAGGCGTCCAGACCCTGCTCATGCAGCTCTAGAGGACCCTGATAAATCGTGTCGATGTCACGCATACCCACCACACCGCGCTCTTCCACATTGGTGAAAAGAGCGATCTTGCTGCGCTGGGACTCTGGAATTGGCGCCTCCGAACGGCACACCAAAATATCCGGCTGAAGCCCGATGGAGCGCAGTTCTTTAACCGAGTGCTGAGTTGGCTTTGTTTTAATCTCACCAGCCTTGCTTAGGTAAGGCACCAAGGTGAGGTGTATTAGGACTGAACGCATGCGCCCTGCTTCCATACGCAACTGGCGAATGGCCTCGAGGAAAGGCTGAGATTCAATATCTCCCACCGTGCCGCCGACTTCGACAATCAGTACGTCGACGCCTTCGGCGGCCAAGCGGGTGCGGCGCTTGATTTCGTCGGTAACGTGGGGGATTACCTGCACAGTGCCGCCAAGGTATTCACCCTTACGTTCGCGTCGCAGTACCTCTGCGTAAACGCTACCGGTGGTGAAGTTGTTGTTACGGCTCATGCGTATGTTGGAAAAACGCTCGTAGTGGCCAAGGTCTAAATCGGTTTCCGCGCCATCTGCCGTGACGAAGACCTCACCGTGTTGCATTGGGCTCATGGTGCCCGGGTCGACGTTGATGTAGGGGTCCATTTTCAGAACGTTGACCCGCAGCTTGCGGGATTCCAGCTGGGACGCTAGGGAGGCGGTTAAGATGCCCTTACCTAACGAGGAAACCACACCACCGGTAACAAAAATATATCGCGTCATTGGATTCCATCTTTTGCCTAGCACTGCCGGCGTGACCACTGAGTGTTGCCACAGAGCGCATTGCGCGACTCAAATTAGAGTGCCAACGAGCTGGGCAAGATGGACGAATAACTTAGCAGGTCAACCTGCCAAGCTCAATCTTCTGGACACAAAATCCTAAGTATTTCCCCTAGTCGAATTAGCTGCCAGCGCTGGCACGACGACAGCTGATCGTGCAGTGCCGAACCTCCTTGGAGCGATCTGTAGCGCGCGACGATGTCAGCGTTGATGCGCTACGCCGCCAGATGCTTGGAATCGCCACCAGACCGTCAGCATCAATGCATATTGGATAGGTACCCCGCCGCCAGGGCGGAACGTTGGCCTGTTGAAAGCGTTTTTTGAGCGACGTTACGTTAATCGCCTCGGCATCCTGCAGGCTGTCACGGCATGTCAGCATTAGCTCGCCCGCGTAGGCTATGGCATTGGCAGTACTTGCCGCGCACTCGACAAAGGCCACCTCGTAGTGCCCCCAGTCAATTGCCGAAGGCACGCATACTGCCAGCTGATCTGAGGGCACAGCTACCTGGCGCGGCGCCTGCTCGAAGTAGAGGGTACCTCGCCATCCATAGAGTTGATCTGAACCCAGCTCCAGCTGAGCCTTGCCTGCTGTGGCCTGCTGACGCAAAAACTCATCTAAAGCGACGTCGGTAACATCGTGATGGCCGCGCGCGCTCAAGTAGAGACGCAGCCAAGCCAGCGCCAGCTCCGGGATCTGGGGCATGTCACTCCATGGCACTGTATCGCCTAGTGCACCGACCAGATCCTGCAGGAGCAGCTGCTGCGCAAGCACGGATTCAGACGCACGCTGTACCGCTCCAAGCGCCTTGGGCCAGCGCTCAAGGATCTCACCGGTCACTCTTTGCCTGAGGAAATTGCGATCAAAACCAAGGTCTTGATTGCTGGGATCCTCTACCCAGCCGACGTCCTTGCTGACTAGGTAGTCGACGAGCTGATGCTTGTCGAGATGCAAGAAGGGCCGAGCAAATTGCCCCGCACCCAATGCCCCCTGTGCCCGCATTGGCATCACTCCTCTGCCCTGAAACAGCCGCAGCAATATCGATTCGAGCTGATCTTGCTGATGATGAGCGAGCAGCAGCAGGTCGCCGCTGCGCAGATGACGAGAAAAAAACTCGTAGCGCGCCTCTCGAGCCGCCGCTTCTAGGTTGCCCTCGGCGGATACCGACAACGTCTCAGCAATCAAAGGTACACCTAGCGAATCGGTCAGTGCTTGGCAATGGGCCCGCCAGGCGCCGGATTGGCGATGAAGTTGATGGTCAGCATGCAGGGCGAGTAACTCGTAACGATCCTTGAGAGAAATATAGGCACTGTGCAGCAATGCGGACGAATCTGCGCCACCGCTGAATGCCACAAACACACGCCCCTTGGCCATCGGCGGATAGCCTCGCACCGGTTCAAGCGCTTGCTCAATACCTTCGGATAATTCTTCAAACATAGTACAACCAATTGTTTTTAAACAATTTAGTACTGCAGACTTATGCGATCTTGACCAAAGGCATGGGCCAACGATTGGAGCAAACTCTCGCAGATTTGCACCCGCCATTGTTCGCCTAGAGTGATCTTGGCGACTGCGCCAGCATGCTGATAAGACAACAAGATAGGGCACTCCTCGATTGCCGCTTGATGTGTGGCGCGATGCTTCTTAACCACTTGCCTAAAGCGCTTATTAAAATCCTCTGGTAAGGGCGCTGAGGAGAAATCCAGATGCAGGACTCGACTAAAGCGCTGACGCGCTTCGTCAATCGTGAGAATGCGGCTGGCCCGAAGGGCCATGCCGCCGTTGTATTCATCGTGCTGAATCTCGCCTTCGACCACCAACAGAGCATCTTTACTGATTTTGCCACCATACTGCTCGAAGGCTTCGCTGAACAATGACACTTCCAGTCGTGATGTTCGATCATCCAATACGAGGAAACCCATGGATGTACCACGCTTGGTTTTCATAACCCGCTGGCTGACCACCATGCCCGCCACCCACTGACTTTGCTTGCCTGTGCGCAGATCCTTGATGGGTGTGCGGCAAAACTGACGGATCTCGCTTTCGTAGCCATCAATCGGATGGCCCGTCAAAAACAACCCAAGCGAGTCTTTTTCTCCGTGCAGGCGCTGCATGGCACTCATAGGCGTCACGTGCACAGGACTCGCAAAATGCTCGGCCACAGGTTCGGCAATACCGCCAAATAAATCCGTCATACCAGCAGCCGCGTCCCTGGCCACTTGTTCAGCGCCCTGCATGGCTTGCGGCATCTGGGCAAGGAGTCGCGCACGATGTTGGTTCAGATTTTCACCGTCGCTAATGAAGTCGTCCATGGCACCGGCGTTAATCAGGGCCTCGAGCACGCGCTTATTGACCTTCTTCGTATCAAGACGCTGGCAAAAGTCTGCTAGATCCTTGAATGGCGCCGCCTGACGAGCCGCGACGATGGCTTCGACAGGGCCCTCCCCCACACCGCGTACCGCTCCGAGCCCATAGATTACCGCGCCGTCCTGGGCACAGAAGCGAAACTCGCTCTTGTTCACTGACGGCGGAAGCAAATCGAGTTTCATGCGCCTGACTTCGTCGACCAGCACCACCACACGGTCAATATTCTGCATATCTGCAGACAAGTTCGCGGCCATAAAATCGGCCGGATAGTGCGTTTTCAGCCAAGCTGTTTGAAAGCTCAATAACGCATAGGTGGCCGAGTGCGATTTGTTGAAAGCATAGCCAGCAAACTTTTCCATGAGGTCAAAAATCTCGTTGGCGAGGTCTGCATCAACAGCGCGCTCGCCGGTGCCCTGCAAAAACTGCGCTCGCACCTTGGCCATTTCCTCAGCTTTCTTCTTGCCCATAGCGCGGCGTAGCAAGTCAGCCTGACCAAGGCTGAATCCGGCAAGCACCTGAGCAATTTGCATCACCTGTTCTTGGTAGAGCACTACGCCATAGGTGCCTTCTAGCACGGTGTCCAGGGTAGGATGGGGGAAAGACACGGGTTCCTTGCCGTGCTTACGATTGATGTAGTCATCCACTGCCCCAGACTGCAGCGGCCCAGGTCTGAACAGCGCAACCAGGGCGATGATGTCATTGATGTTATCTGGCAGCAGGCGGCGAATCAGATCCTTCATCCCCCGGCTTTCCAACTGAAAAATGCCCGTGGTCTCTGCACGACGCAACAATTCAAAAGTCGCCCTATCCGCCAACGGTAGGTCTTCGATACGCAGCGGCGTCGCGTGAGTTTCGCGCTGGGCATTAATACTCTTCACCGCCCAGTCGATAATGGTCAGCGTTTTCAGACCTAAAAAGTCGAATTTGACCAAGCCGGCCCGTTCAACATCATCCTTGTCGTATTGGGAGACCAGCCCAGTGCCAGCATCTTCCGTATACAGCGGCACAAAGTCGGTCAGCGCTGAGGGCGCGATGACTACCCCACCGGCATGACGACCGACGTTGCGCACAATGCCCTCGAGCTTGTAGGCCATTTCCATGATTTCGCCGACTTCATCATTGTCGTGGACAAAAGTACGTAACTCTTCGCTCTCCTCCATGGCCTTGTTGAGGGTCATACCGACTTCGAAGGGAATGAGCTTGGAGAGCTTATCCGCCAGACTGTATGGCTTACCCTGCACTCGGGCGACATCGCGCACTACAGCCTTCGCCGCCATAGTACCGAAGGTGATGATCTGACTTACCGCCTCAAATCCATACATTTCACTAACGTGGGCAATCACGCGGTCACGGCCTTCCATGCAGAAATCCACATCAAAATCCGGCATGGAGACACGTTCAGGATTCAAAAACCTTTCGAAAAGCAGGTCGTACTCCAACGGATCAAGGTCAGTAATGCCCAGAGCATAGGCGACCAACGAGCCGCCGCCGGAGCCTCGCCCGGGCCCCACCGGTATGTGATTACTTTTTGCCCAAGCGATGAATTCCATGACAATCAAGAAATAACCGGCAAACCCCATCTGGTTGATGACGTTTAGCTCGAACTCCAAACGCTCGCCATAAACCTCTTGGCTAGCAAAGGCGTCGCCGAAGGCGTTTTCTCTGGGCACGGACAATCGCTGTTTGAGCCCCTCCAGAGAAACATCCTTGAGATAAACCTCAGGCGTCTTATGGTCAGGTATCGGGTAATCGGGCAAATAGTAGGTGCCCAGTGAAACCTGTACATTGCAGCGCATGCCAATTTCCAGCGCATTGGCGATGGCCTGCGGAATGTCCGCAAAAAGCGCGCACATTTCCTCGGCGCTCCGCAGATATTGCTGCGCGCTATGCAGCCGCGGGCGACGAGAATCATCTAGGGCGCGACCCTGATGAATACAAACACGGGTTTCATGAGCTTCAAAATCGTCCGCGTCCAAAAAACACACGTCATTAGTGGCAACCACGCCAATCCCGCGCTGCTGGGATTGCTCGACCGCCCAGGCGATAAACGCCTCCTCATTCGGCCGACCTGTGCGAGTCAGTTCCAAGTAATACCGATCAGCAAAAACCGTCTGCCAACGGGCCAAGGTTTCTATGGCTTTTTCGTAATCGGCATTGGCCACGCTATCCCACAGGTGCCCGCCAACCCCGCCTGACAGCACGATTAGGCCCTGCTGATGATCAAACAGGGACTGCTCGGTTATCTCCCCGCGTCGCTCAGCTTCGGTATAGCTGTAGGAAATAAGCGCGAGTAAGTTCTTGTAGCCCTCAGCATTTTGCGCCAGCACGACGACGCGCCCGGCAGGCTCTTGCCCAGGTGAAGAGATCCGAAGTTCCGCGCCAAGGATCGGCTTAACGCCCTTAGCAAGACCGGTTTCATAAAATTTCACCAGCGCAAACAAATTATTCCGATCCGTCAGCGCCATGGCGGGGATATGTCGCTGGGTTGCCTCACCCACCGCGCTTTTCACTTTGAGCAAACCCTCTGCTAGTGAGAACTCGCTGTGGGTATGCAGGTGCACGAATTGGGCAGCCATCTGTGCGGACGTGCCGTCCTCACCTGTTGATGCAACCAGATTCATTCCCAGTCCTCACGCGATTGCCAAGCCAGCGCCTTTTGCACCGGGGCATAACTACGTCGGTGCGCGGGACAAGGCCCAATAGCCCGTAGGGCGCGACGGTGCTTTACGGTGGGGTAGCCCTTGTGTGACTCAAAACCATACTCAGGATACTCCTGTCCCAGCGCGACAAGCTCCGCATCTCGCGTTACCTTGGCGACGATGGAGGCGGCAGAAATTGCCGGCTCCGTCTTATCTCCCTGCACGATGGCCTCGGCAGAGATGCCAAAATTCGGAACTTTGTTGCCATCCACGAGCACATGATCTGGCTTGGTTGACAGTCCGGCGACAGCCCGCTGCATGGCCAAGTGACTTGCATTGAGTACATTAAGACGATCGATTTCTTCGACACTGGCGCGGCCAACGCTGACGCAAAGCGCCCGAGCGTTGATCTGAGCAGCCATCAATTGACGGCGCTTTTCACTCATGCTCTTGGAGTCATCCAAGCCTTCAATGCAGTCCGCTGGATTCAATATTACTGCGCAGGCGACCACGGGACCAGCAAGTGGTCCAATACCCACTTCGTCGACGCCGGCTACATGCGCTGATGGAGGTAATGAAACGGATGGAGTCGAGGTGGATTTTTGCATTAAAGCTGGGGTACAGAACTCTCAGGACTAGGCCGCCAACATTACCCTGACCGACGCAACCTGAAAACCTTGAACATCAACTTACATGCCGGCAGTCAGATTATCTCGCTCTGTGAGCAGGTCGATTACCCCTTGGGCCGCCCCTGCGGAAGCTCCTAGTCCTCCTGATCCACTGGCAAGCGTTCTATGCAGCTGCTCGAACATCTTTAGCTGCTCAGGATCGGTGCTTCGTTTTTCGAATTCCTCTAGTAGCGCCGCACACATCGCCTCAGGCGTTGCGGCCTGCTGCAGCAGCTCAGGCACGAGCATGCGCCCCGCCAAAATATTTGGCACTGCAATAAAGGGTGTCTTGAGCAGGAACTTAGCGATGAGGAATGTCCAATAGCCCAATCGATAGGTAACAACCATGGGTCTGCGCAAAAGCATGGCTTCCAAGGTGCTGGTGCCAGATTTCACTAAGGCGAGGTCGCAGGCAATTAAGGGCTGGCGTGCATCACCCAAGTAAAGCTGCGGTTTCAGTCCCGAAAAAGAGTTAGCAATATGAGCAACTTGGGCATGACGGGCTTTGTCCACACAGGGAATGATAACCCGTACAGAGCGATTTTCAGATTGCATCACGTCTGCGAACTCTTGGGCAGCCTGCAGCATGGGGGTCAGCATGAGTGCAACCTCACTGCCCCGACTACCGGGTAGCACCGCTAGAACAATATCTTCACCGGCCAACCCAAAGTTCTGCTGTGCTTCGTTACGCGCGTCGTCGCTGCCTGCGTCGAGGGCAATATCCGCGGCCATTGGGTGACCGACAAAGCGTGCGTCGACAGCGTGGCGTTCATAGAAAGCCGGCTCGAAGGGAAAGAGACAAAAGAGTTTGTCTGCGCTGCGCGCGACTTTTTTCGTTCGCCCGCGACGCCATGCGTAAACCGAGGGGCTTACGTAGTGGGCCGTGGGTATGCCTTGGCGCTTCAGCCTTGCTTCGAGCAGAAAGTTAAAGACGTTAAAGTCGATCCCAATAAAGGCATCGACGCGCGCTTCAACCAATGTCGTCGCAAGCTCTCGATATAGGCGATAGAGCTGAGGTAGGCGCACAATCGGATCACGAAATCCATTAACGGATAAGGTATCGAAATCGGCCAAACTGACCAGTCCAGCGGCCTGCATACGCGCGCCCCCGACGCCCAAAAATCTCACTTCCCGATCCGGTAGCATCGCTCGTAGCGCGGTCATCAGACCGGCGCCCAATAAATCACCGGAGGGCTCTCCAGCCAACAGACCTACGACAAAAGAATCGCTTGGACTGGATTCAGTCTCCACGTCCGCTGCCGCGAATGATGCCCACGTCGGAGACCTCAATGGACTGGACAAATATCTCGACCTCTGCGTGTTTGCTGCGCAGTTCATGCATTTGTGCAATGGCCTCAGCCACACGCAGACCGCTGCGATACACCAGCTTATGGGCTTGCTTAAGCGCCAAGCGACCTTCGCTACTGACACCCCGACGCTTCATGCCTTCCACATTTAAGCCCACGGCCGAAGCTGGGTTACCAGCAACCGTCATGTAGGCCGGCACATCCTTAGTGACAAG
>TARA_B100001057_G_scaffold274844_1_pt1 | contig 10105 bp, 8 predicted proteins | sample TARA_B100001057 | Tara Oceans TARA_B100001057 (sample SAMEA2621839) | marine metagenome | biome: marine biome (ENVO:00000447); feature: surface water layer (ENVO:00002042); material: "saline water (ENVO:00002010), including plankton (ENVO:xxxxxxxx)" | depth 5 m | reverse complement strand
CTGCTTCTTCTGCTTCTTCTGCTTCTTCTGCTTCTTCTGCTTCTTCTACCTCAGATTTAGGTTTTCCACTTGGGAATGCGGTATTAAAACTTCCAGTTAATCTAATTGCTAGAGGGTACTCTTTATCAGAGTCACTAAAATTTTGGACTATTTGCTCAGGATTAAATTGAGCTGTTTGTGGGGTAACAAGTTGTGACTTCTTGCTTGATGACACTAAATTTTGCACCTCTACCCCATCCTTTTTGTTTACATAAAAAGTTCCAGCAAAATACATAAGTAGATCACGTATTGAAGTTGTTAAAGTGTTCTCATCATCAATACCATCAGATGTTATAGTGAGAATTGCTGGATTGACAGACGTCTGAGATTGCGCTGTTTCATAGGCTCTGTCTGCAATTACTTGATTAGCTTCAAAACTGACACCCCAAGCACTAAGAAGTTTATTCATATTTGAAGATGTGGGAATTCCTGGACTTTGCGGAGCGCCTCCAAATTGCGGTCTTTGAGGCTGTGATTGAGCAGCAACAACACTAAAAGGATCTAAAAATGCAATAATCTGCCCTCCTCCTAATAAAAATTGATCCAAAGCGTATTGAGTGTTTTCAGACACTCCTGCTGGATGGACAAGTATAACAACATCCATATCATTTGGAATTTCTTCGATATCTAATCCTAAATCTACAAGATTACTTCCAATGTCTGTTGGGTCAGGGTCGTAGTCTCTCTTTAGTTGAGTATAGAATTGCCAAGGCCTACTCTGCTGGCCTTGACCTGGTTGAGGGAATGGTGAAGCAGGACCTCCTTGTATAGGAAGAGCGCTAATAATACCAACTTTGGGGGAACCTTCTCTTGTGACCTCAACAATGGCACGAGAAATATCGTACTCCAACATTTGCTCCCGGTTAGGGTGAATGAAAGGAATTGTAGATTTTCGATCTAAACACGTAACAGTCAACCCAAGGTAAGCAGGTTCATTTAATCTACCGGGTATCTCTTGAAGATTATTAAGTTTAGCTCTGTCCTCGTCTTCAGAATCAGGCGCTGGGTCAATTCTCTCTATTTCTATTAGACCTCCACTAGCTCTGCTGGAGTATTCCTTTAATAAAGAATCTACACGTTTCGTGAAAGGAATAAGTTCAGGAGGCATGTTATCTTTATCCTTAGAAACAAAGAAAGACATTGTCACCGTAGTATCTAGATCATTTAGGATTTTTTTAGTTCCCTCAGATAAAGTATGAACTTTATCTTCAGTTAGATCTAGTTTTAAGGGAACAGATGTTGAAACAATTAGGTTTAGTATGAGAAGTATTAAAAAGGAAAGAACAACTCCAAGCCCTGAGTACAACCACACCAAAGATTTCTTACTTTCTGAATTTTCGTTTTCGGAAGACATGATAAATATTTAATTTTTTATGACCTTTTTGATTTTATAACCACACTTGTTAAAAATAGGCTAAATCCAATCATTGATAAGTAGAAAATAATATTGGCCAATGAGATCACCCCCTTCTTCATTTCCGTGTAGTGTGACCATGTTCCTAATGAACCAAGCACATCAGCTGCTCCTCCGCCCCAATTATCAGCAGCATATTCAAGCACTGGAGGAATGGCTATAAGCAATTGCCCAAAACAAATAGACAATGCTATTATTAAGCAAGCCACGGAACTTCTAGTTAAAGCACTAACCGCACATGTTATAGCAAGCGCACCAGCTGCATAAAAAATACAAGCTAAGTATCCCCCCCAAATAGTACCATTATCAGGGTCACCTAAAAAGGAAACCGTTATAACCACAGGAAAGGTGCATAAAATTGCTATAGTTATAACACTCAGGGCGGCAAAGAATTTCCCTACTATCGCATGCCAAACCGAAATGGGCATAGTCAAAAGAAGCTCAATAGTTCCTGTTCTTTGCTCTTCAGCCCACAATCTCATTCCTACTGCAGGGGCAAGAAACATCAATAGCCACATAGGCCAACGAAAAAAAGAAAACTCAAGGGAAGCATCTTGTGCATTGGGTGCAAAAAAATCATCCAAAAGGAATGTTAAAGACATCGAAAGTAATACAAATATAACGATGAAAACATAGGCCAACATAGAGTTGAACTGCGCCTTAAGCTCCCTTTTATATACGATACTAATATTTTTTAAGGCATGCATTTCTAGTAAATTTTATTATATCAATTTTATTAAAATCATCAAGATTGAGATGGATTTGACTTTTCTTCAATTACCGTATCTGCAACGGTGAGCTCCCTAAAGACATCGTCCAGACGCCCTTCCTCAACCTTCAATTCTTGAAGTAGCAACCCTTTTTCCTTACACATATTGAAAACACTTTCTGACAAAGAGTTGTTTTTCTTAGATGGGATTATTTGACCCTTAAATGAACTATCACTGGAAGCCAATTCAATTACATCGGATACATCAGATAGAGATTTAATTTCTGAAGAAATACCACTACCAGCCATTCCATTGATGCTAACTGCAATAGATCCGGCGGACTTAGACTTAGATTTCAGTTCAACAGGTGTGCCATCAGCAACAACTCTACCTTGATCGATAATAATTGCCCTTGTGCATGCAGCCTCTACCTCTTCTAAAATGTGAGTAGAAAATATGATTGCTTTGTCCTCACCCATTCTCTTTATGAGATTCCTGACCTCCTGCTTTTGGTTTGGATCAAGGCCATCAGTAGGTTCATCTAGGATCAAAATTTCAGGATCATGAAGTATTGACTGAGCAAGACATGTTCTGTGACGATATCCTTTAGATAGAGTATCGATGCTTTGATTTTTAACTGGCTCCAAAAAACAAGTTTCAATTGCATCATTCACCTCTGATGATCCTTTGCCTCTGATTTCACCAGTAAAGGCAAGAAAAGATGCAACTGTCATATCTGAATACAAGGGGGCAGACTCTGGTAAGTAACCAATTTTTTGCTTAGCTGCTATGGGTTTTTCAGAAACATTAACTCCATCAATTAGAACCTCACCACCAGTTGGAGGAAGGTATCCTGTAACCATTCGCATCGTTGTGGATTTACCAGCTCCATTAGGACCAAGAAAACCCAGAACCTCACCTTTTTTAACTTCAAAAGAAATGGAGTCAACTGCCAACTTCTGACCAAAGCTTTTGGACAAGTTTTTTACTGATATCATATTTGGAGAGGTCTAGATTAGAGTTTAATAGTCTGATTCAATTATCAAGATAGCGAATCGGGCAAAGAAATTTGTTTACTTGATTGGAGATTTTTTCAAGTAGTAATAATCTTAAAAAGAATAAAAATTCATGAAATTCATATCTTGGAACGTTAATGGCATAAGAGCAGCCCTAAAAAAAGGGTTTTCTGAGTACTTCCATAGCCAAAATGCTGATTTCTTCTGCATACAAGAAACTAAGGCAAAAAAGGAACAGGTCGAGGACCAATGGGCAAAAAATTACTATAGTTTTTGGAATTCAGCAGAAAAGCCTGGGTATTCTGGGACAGCTATATTTTCAAAGAAAAAGCCTTTAGAAGTAATTTATGGAATTGGAATATCCGAACATGATAAAGAAGGTAGAGTTATTACACTAAAGTATGATGAATTTTTTCTCGTAACCGTTTACACACCCAATTCTCAAAATGAATTAAAGAGATTAAGTTATAGAAAAAATTGGGACAGTTGTTTTTTATCTTACGTGTTAAATTTAGAAAAAAAACTACCTGTTATAATATGTGGAGATCTAAACGTTGCCCACAAGGAAATCGATTTAGCTAGACCAAAACAAAACATTAAAAACCCAGGCTTCTCTCCAGAAGAAAGAGAGGGTTTTAATAAAATAATAGCTTCCGGTTTTATTGATACTTTCAGAGAATTTGAAACGGGTGAAGATTTTTATTCATGGTGGAGTTATAGAGCGGGAGCAAGAGAACGAAACATCGGGTGGAGAATCGATTATTGGTGTATTTCTAATCAATTAAAAGAACGATTAAGGTCTGCCTCAATAATGAATGAAATAATGGGTTCAGATCACTGCCCAGTTACCATTGAACTAGATTAATAGAAACAAGAATACTTGGCTATTCTTTAAAGACTTTTCTTAGCACAATTAATATCATCTTTAATTTGTGACTTTAGTTCATCTAAACTATTAAACTTGATTTCAGGCCTAATGAACTCTTTGAAATTAACCACAAGCCTTTTCCCATATAAGTTTGCATCGAAATTAAATAAATGAACCTCGAGTAAAGGGCATATATTATCATCGTTGTTAACAGTTGGCCTAAAACCTAAATTGGCTATCCCTTGAAACTCTTGATTCTCGAAAGCTACTTTCACAGCATAGACCCCATACCTCAATATTCTGGGCACATTACAATCAATATTCGCAGTAGGCACCCCAATTTGACGACCCAATCCCTTTCCTTTTATTACTGGTCCAGAAAGAGCGAACTCTCTACCTAGAAGATCGCTAACAGCGTGAAAATCACCCTCCAATAATTTTTCTCTTACCCTGCTACTACTTATAACCAATCCATTTTTATCTTTTACTCTTTCAATTTCAAAAACCTCAAATTGATACTTTTTAGAGAACTTTTTGAGTAATTTGACACAGCCCTTTCTTCCTTTTCCAAACCGAAAATCATCCCCGACGCTTATTGAACCTAGATCACAATTACTAACCAATTCCTCAACAAATTCTTCAGGCTCTTGACCAGCTCTTAATTTATCAAAAGGAAGAACCATGAATTTATTAACTCCTAATTCATTTAAGAGCACTTCCCTGCAATCTATTGAGCTGATAATTGGTGGAGCTTTTTCAGGGCTAATAATACTCATAGGGTGAGGTTCAAAAGTAAGAACAACAGAAACTTCTGGCTTAGAACATGCCTTACTAATAACTTTTAAGTGACCACGGTGAATCCCATCAAAAATACCAATCGCAATATTGACTACACCTTTTATGGAATTTAGCTCACTAAAACTTTCTATTCTCACTTGAGTAAAAAAAATTAATTCAAACGCCCCTTAATCTCGAAACTTCTGCAAGGCTCATTGCTCTATCAGCAACACTCTCCCTAGTACCGTTTTTTAATTCACTAAAACTAATGGCCCCAGTAGCACTGAATTTTCCAGACTTAGTTCTCCTTAAAGCACTCAAGTGTGCACCGCACCCAATTTTGGAACCTATTTCATGTGCGTACGTCCTTACATAAAATCCTTTGCTGCAAACTACCCGAAAATCAAAATTAGGTAAATCTAGAGAAGTTAACTCATAGTCGTACACATGAACGAGCCGTGGATCTCGCTTAACTTCCTTACCTTGTCTAGCTAATTTATATAATGGCACCCCATCCTTTTTTATAGCACTCACCATGGGTGGAGTCTGATAAAAGTCTCCTCTAAACTCTTCCAATACTGAAATAATTTCCTCATCACTTAGTTTGGGCACATCTTTTGAAGAAACAATTTCTCCCTGCCTGTCTTGAGTCGTTGTCTCTTCTCCCAACTTCACTGTTCCAACATATTCTTTGTCTTCAGCCATCAAGAGATCCTGTATTTTGGTACCTTTTCCTAAAGTCAGAATGAGTAATCCAGTTGCCATCGGGTCCAATGTTCCACAATGACCTACCTTCTTCTGTCCAAGCGTTTTCCTTGCCACTGCAACTACATCGTGGGATGTCATATCAGGATCTTTGTCTACTAATAAGACTCCATCTACATTTTCCATACTTAAATAATGATTTTATCAATGTGATTTAAAACTTCCTCTGCTACGTTAATTATATCTCCTTCAACCTTTGCTCCCGCTGCTAGGGGATGCCCACCACCACCAAAATTTCCACAAATCTTACTAACGTCTGCGAAATTAACATTCTTAGACCTCATACTTATTCTTATGTCTTGGCTTTTTAATTCTTCAAAGAAGACAGCAACTTGAACAGTATCAATTCCCCTGATAAGATCGGTTAAATTTTCGCTATCCTCAGGTCTTAAAGAAAGTCGATTTTTTATTTCCATACTTAAAACCCACGAGGCGACTTTCCCATTGGAAGTAATCTTTAAATTTCCCAAAAGCTCCCTCAGAAGTTCTATTCTTTTAAAGGAATATCTTTCATAGACCATTGAGGATAGCTCCCCACAGTCAGCACCTAGTTTCAACAAATCGGCACCGATCTCAAAAGAGCGAGATGTTGTCGCTGGGTATCTGAAACCACCTGTATCCGTAGAAAGGCCTATGAAAACAGCATCTCTAGAAGTAGGATTAATTGGTAATTTTTGATCGGATAAAAATTCAAAAATTATTTGTGCTGTCGCTGGAGAGCTGGGATCTATGTAATACAAATCTCCGTACATCTCATTCGTGATGTGATGGTCGATATTGATAACGTTTTCAATGCCTTCAACTATACTAGCACAGCCTAATCCTATTCTCTCATAATTAGCAGTATCTAGAACAAGACATAAATCGACCTCTATTTTATCCCCAGTTGGTCTAATAACTTCGTCAGAGCCTTTTAAGAAAGCTAGGTTTGAAGGACACCCATCCTCATTCATAAGAATAACTTCCTTACCAATCTCTTCTAAACTCGAACCAAGTGCAATCTGCGAGCCTATCGCATCACCATCAGGGCGCACATGAGATAAAATCAATACTCTCGAGGAATTACGGATCTTATTTCCAATGTCCTCAAATGAACAATTTTGTAAACCAGAACTCATTTTTTAATTTACTCTTGATCCTCGTTGTTCTCATAGAGGGTAGAATCCAATTCATCGCCATTGATTCCTTCTGCTGAATCTAGACTCTCAATAATTGACAACGTTTTAACGCCGCGCTCTATGGAAAGGTCAGATTTAAAGTGCATTTTTGGAGTAAACTTCATAACCACACGTTTAGAAACCTTGTGCTGAATTGATCCCCTGTCTTTATTAAGCCTGTTAACTATCTTAATCTTCTCGGCTTCATTACCAATTATTCCGATAAATATGTGGGCATTCTTTAAATCAGGAGTGACATCAACGTCATTAACGGTAACTAATGCATTAAATGAGTAGTCATTAGTGAGCAACGAGCCCACTTCCCTCTTAAGCAATTCACGAACACGCAAAAGGCGCTGACTCATATTTCAATTTAAATCTAATTTTACTGTTTAATGATTCTGCCTTTAGTCATGAACCGCTTCATTAGCAATAGGATAATTGACTATAAAGTTTGTTCAACCTTTTCTAATTCGTAGCACTCAATAATATCACCGACCTCATACTCCAAATAACTACCTAAACGTATACCACACTCAAGCCCCATCTTAACAGTCTCCGCTTCATCTTGAAATCTCTTCAAGGTCTGAAAGCCTCCATCATAAACAGCCTGACCATCACGAATAACTCTGGCTCTAGCTTTTCGGTTAACTAAGCCTTCATTAACAATACAACCACCAACACGCCCTCTTTTTATCTTAAATACCTGTTTAACTTCTGCTCTCCCCAACACTTTTTCTCTACTCACAGTGTCAAGCATGCCTAACATGGCATCCTTTATTTGATCAATAAGCTCATAAATAACGCTGTACAATCTTATCTCAACACTCTCCTTTTTACTCAACCTAAGAGCCTTGTTTTCAACCTTAACACCAAATCCAATAATAATTCCATTAGAAGCGCTGCAAAGTAAAACGTCAGACTCAGATATGGGTCCAGCTGCTTTGTGTAAAATTTCAACTTCTACCTTGTCGCTTTCTATCTCCATAAGCGACCCTTCGATAGCTTGAATTGAACCCTGGACATCAGCTTTGAGAACAAGTTTTAAAGTTTTCTTAGTCGAACCTACATCCGCCCAAATATCTTGAAGCCTTGCCTTAACAGGCTTCATCAACTTTTCATGCCTTAACTCTTCAAGCCTTTCCTCGCTTAGCTTTTTAACAGCACGTTCACTCTCCATTACGACCAACTCATCGCCTACTTTAGGAACACCGCTAAAGCCCAAAACCTCGATAGGCATAGACGGACCAGCTTCCTTTAATTGATTGCCACGATCATCAAGGAGAAGTTTCACTTTGCCATAGTAGGGTCCACATATAAAAGAATCTCCAACCTTAAGATTACCAGTTCTAACTATTATACTTGCAGTAGCCCCCTTACCTGCCTTGCTACTCGCTTCAATCACAATACCCCGGGCAGCTCCTTCAGGATTTGCCCTAAGCTCCATAACTTCAGACTGCAGAGATATCATTTCGAGCAAATCGTCTACCCCTAGCCCTTGCGTAGCTGAAGTTTGCACACATATGGTTTCACCGCCCCAATCCTCTGGAGTAAGGTCATTTTCTTGAAGCTGTCCAATTACTTTGTTAAGATCAGCATTTGGAAGATCAATCTTATTTATGGCAACTATGATTGTTACACCCGCTGCACGAGCATGACTAATAGCTTCATGCGTCGTTGGCATAATTCCATCGTTTGCAGCAATTACAAGAACCACTATATCAGTGATGTTTGCTCCCCTCGCCCGCATCTCAGTGAATGCAGCATGACCAGGAGTATCAATAAAAGTAATAGAATCATCATTATGACCTACACTGTAAGCATTAATATGCTGCGTTATTCCACCAGCCTCTCCAGCAGCTACTCGACTTTTGCGGATAGCGTCCAAAATTGAGGTTTTCCCATGATCAACATGCCCCATTACTGTAACTACAGGAGGGCGCAAAGGTAACTCCTCTTCCCCTTTTACTTCTGGCTCTGGCGGTGGGGGTTCCTCAATAACTTCTTCAACTTTGTGAACGCCTCCGCCTTTCTCTCTTTTTTCCTTCTCAAAAACAAACCCATGTTTCTCACAAATTTTAGTAGCAACTTCTGGCTCAATCGAACTATCAAGACTCGCAAAAACATCTAATTCCATTAGATCGCGAATGACATTAAAAGGCTTAATGCCCATTTTGTCAGAAAGATCTTTTAATATAATAGGAGGCTTAATATGGATAACCTTTGATTCTTCAGAACTAGTCTCTTCTTTATTACTTTCAGGTGTAGACTCCGCTGAATCATCATCAATAAGTTTAGATATCGGCGGTAAAATTCCTCCTACTTTGTTTGCCGAAATGCCAGGCTCTCTTTTTTTACTCTTTCGGGCTTCTCTTTTCTCCTGCTCCTCGAACAGAGATAGCGCCTCTTTACCAGAAGGATTTATTCCCTGCTTGTTAGAAGGAGCCTCCTCATTTGTTTGATCGGAATCTTCCGAATTTTGGTTTTTTGGCATTAAGTTGTTCTCTTTTTTTCATGGGCGCGAATTCCGGTACTACTGATCGGACTCTTGTTCACCCTTAGACTCTTCAGATTTTCCATCCTCCTTCGAGTCATTGTTTTCATCATTTGATTGCCCAATATCATTATTGCCTGAAGCTGACTCACCACCAGTTTCAGGAGCTATTTGTTTAGCCGCATCGCATATTTTTTTTGCTGTATCATGGTCACCTTCCAATATTTCCGCAACGTCACTGACATCAACCATTGAAAAGAACTCCAAATTGACGATTCCACCCTTTACTAATTTAATCGCCGTATCTGAATCAATAATGTCCTCTCCAATTTTTGAAACAAATTCATCAGCCGCATCAATGACTCTTTTCTCAAAAATCTCTGTTTTAGATGCATCCTTGTCTATTTGAACATCCCAGCCAAGCAATCTTGAAGTTAACCTTGCATTTTGACCTCTTCTTCCAATAGCTTTTGATAATTCTTCTTCATCAACAGTAACCCTGACCTGCTTCTGCCCTTCATCAATCTCAATAGACCTTATAATTGCTGGCTTTAATGCATCTGTAACGAACTCCGTAAGATCCTCACTCCATCTTATTATATCAACTTTTTCGTTATTTAATTCTCTAACTATATTTTTAACCCTTGCACCACGAAGGCCTACACAAGCTCCCACTGGGTCTACTTTGGGATCTTCTGAATAAACAGCTACTTTTGTTCTAAAACCTGGCTCCCTTGCAATCCCTCGAATTTCAACTGTTTGGTCTGCAATTTCACTAACCTCAAATTCAAATAATCTTCTGACAAAATTTGGATGACTTCGCGATAATATGATTTCAGGACCTCTAGATCCATTTTCAACCGCC
>TARA_B100001057_G_scaffold249542_1_pt1 | contig 10105 bp, 10 predicted proteins | sample TARA_B100001057 | Tara Oceans TARA_B100001057 (sample SAMEA2621839) | marine metagenome | biome: marine biome (ENVO:00000447); feature: surface water layer (ENVO:00002042); material: "saline water (ENVO:00002010), including plankton (ENVO:xxxxxxxx)" | depth 5 m | reverse complement strand
AGATGGAATCCTAAAATGTCTAAATACATACATAGCACCAGAGAAAATGTTCACATTATAAATCTCAATACGACTCTGCAATTATTTCAAGAAGCATTAAAAGTTATTGATGAGACTGTATCCAAAGGAGGCAAAATTCTATTTGTTGCAACTAAGAAACAAGCATCAAAAAAAGTTGCTGATCTTGCTGATGAAACTGGTCAATATTATGTAAATCATCGTTGGCTAGGTGGCATGTTAACGAACTGGTCTACAATAGCAAAATCTATAAAAAAAATGAAAGAACTAGAGGTTCTAAAATCAAATCCAAAAAATGAATTCACTAAAAAAGAAATTCTCAAACTTTCAAATAAGCATGAAAAATTATTAAAATCTCTTAACGGTATTAGTGATATGAAAAAATCACCAGATCTAATTTTTATAATTGATACTAAACTTGAACATATTGCGGTCGCAGAGGCAAAACACTTAAAAATTCCTACTATTGGAATTGTTGATACAAATTGTGATCCTGATTTAATTGATTTTCCTATACCAGGAAATGATGACTCAAGACGTTCTATTGATTTTTATTGTAATGCAATAAAAGAAACTATTAATTCTTCAGAACCAATAGTATTTGATGAGAATGAAGCTCAAACTAATAGCAATTCTGTATCAAAAGAAAACTCTGTAGAAGACTCGAGTCAAAATACGGATACCGAGGCTAAATAATAATGGGTGTTTCAGCCAAAGAAGTTCAAGAACTGAGAAAAATGTCAGGCGCTGGTATGATGGAGTGCAAATCTGCACTAAATGATTCAAGCGGTGATGTAAAAGAGGCTTTCAAATTGCTTCGTGAAAAAGGCATTGCAAAAGCAGAGAAAAAATCAAGTAGAGAAGCAAATGAGGGCTTAATTGGGATTAAAAATAGTAAAGCAGGCGCTTCGATAATAGAAATCAACTCAGAAACTGATTTCGTTTCTAGAAATAAAGAGTTTCAAGAGCTTGTATATAAAATCTTAGATATCTCTATGGATCATAAAGGTGACAATAAAATTCTTGAAGATTGCAAAGATTTAATCAGTGATGCAGTTGGTAAAATAGGTGAAAATATTGTTTTTAAAAGAGCTGATTACTTAGATGGAAATATTCATACTTATATTCATAACAAAATTGATGATGGTTTAGGAAAGATTGGTGTTCTTTTAAAATTAGGTGGTTCTGAAAAGGATTTAAGTGATGTAGGCAAAAAATTGTGTATGCATATTGCTGCAACTTCTCCACTGTCGATTAGTGAAAAAGATTTAGATAATACGTACTTAGAAACAGAAAAAGAAATCATTGAAAAACAATTAAAAGACTCAGGTAAGCCAGATAATATAGTTGAAAAAATGCTACAAGGAAAAATAAATAAATTATTTGAAGAAGTAACACTTCTCAAACAAAAATTTGTTATGGATCAAAGCCTTAGTATAGATGGTTATCTGAAAAGTGTTTCAGAAGAAGTAGGTGAAACTATATCTGTAGATAAATTCGTAAGATACGAATTAGGAAATTAAAAATGGTTAAATCAGAAAATAAACGGATACTTCTAAAGTTATCCGGGGAATCACTTATGGGAAGTGAAAGTTATGGCATTGAACTTGATGTTATTGATAAAATTGCAAATGACATAAAAAATCTTAGAGAAAATAAAATACAAATCTGCATAGTTATCGGTGGAGGAAATATATTTAGAGGACTAGCTGCCTCTGCAAAAGGCATGGAAAGAGCTAACGCTGATTATATTGGGATGCTTGCTACAGTTATGAATAGCTTAGGATTACAAAATGGTCTCGAAAAGTTGTCACTTGAGACAAGGGTTATGTCAGCGTTTCCAATTCAATCAATATGTGAGACCTATATTAGACGCAGAGCTATAAGACATATGGAAAAAGGTAGAATAGTCATATGTGCAGCTGGCACAGGAAATCCATACTTTTCAACAGATACAGCTGCTGCACTTAGAGCAGCTGAGTTAGAGTGCGATTGTATATTTAAAGCGACACAAGTAGATGGCATTTATGATAAAGATCCTAAAAAATATAATGATGCTAAAGAAGTTAAAAAAATAAGTTATGATAATTATTTAGCGAGTAATTTACAAATAATGGATAGCTCAGCTGTTGCAGTTGCACGGGAAAACAACATCCCAATAAAGGTATTTTCAATTAAAGAAAAAAATGCTTTTGTAAGAGCATTGAATAATGAAATTAAAAATTCGGAGATCTGTAATGTTTGAAGAATTATCAAAGGATTTAAGAAAAAGAATGGAGTCCTCCAGTCAATCAGCAAAATCTGAAATCTCAGGAATTAGAGCAGGAAGAGCCTCACCAGGCATGTTAGATTCAATTAAAGTTGAAGCTTATGGTCAAAAAATGTCAATTAACCAAATAGGGAACATTACTACTCCAGACCCTCGAACAATAAATGTAGAAGTTTGGGATGCTTCTAATGTTTCATTAGTTGACAAGTCATTAAGAGAATCAAATTTAGGAATTAATCCTATTATTGAGGGCAATTTAATCAGGTTACCATTACCTCAACTAACTGAGGAAAGGAGAGATGAATTTCTTAAGTTAATAGGAAAGATTGTTGAGTCAGCTAAAGTTGCTATAAGAAATATTAGAAGGGACGGTATAGAGAAAGTCAAATCTAGTGAAAAGGAAAAAAGTATAAGCCAAGATGAGTCAAAAAAATTTCAAAATGATATTGATAACATGACTTCAGAATTCATTAAAACAATTGATGATGCACATAAGCATAAGGAAGAAGATTTAAAAAAAATATAATCTTGTCTAAGTATAATAAAAAAAAATATTACGAAATAAATCATTTGGCATTCATAATGGATGGCAATGGAAGATGGGCATCAAAAAATAATCTAAAAAAAAAAGAAGGTCACAGAGCAGGAATAAAAACTTGTATTAGACTTATTAAGAATATCAGTAAACTAGATGTACATATAAATGAGCTTTCATTTTATGTATTTTCAACCGAAAATTGGAACAGATCTTTTAGTGAGATTAAGAACCTTTTTGATCTTATAGAAGAATATTATCATGAATTTGAAATAACAGCTCAGGACTATAATCTTAAAATTAGACATTATGGATCTAGAGAAAAGTTGAGTAAAAAAATATTAAATATAATTGATGATGTAACTATTAAGACAAAAAATAATAGTTCCACTATCATAAATTTAGTTTTTAATTATGGCGGCAGAGATGAAATTGTAAACTCTATAAAAAAAATAAGGCCAGGCAAGATTAATAAAATTAATATAACAAAAAATTTGTACACATCAATGTCCAAAGATCCTGATCTAATAATTAGAACTGGTGGTGAGTTAAGATTAAGCAACTTTATGTTGTGGCAATCAGCATATTCGGAGCTATTTTTTACAAAAAAATTATGGCCTGATTTCAATATTACAGAACTAAAAAAAATAATTTTAAATTTTAGAAAAAGAAGGCGAAATTATGGAAAGTAGATTAAATAATTTCGATTTAAAAAACTTAATAAGTAGAATTTTTTCAGCTATCATATTCATACCTTTAGTAATCATGCCAATAATATTTAAAGGCTATATTCTCTTTTTAGTTTATATGTTCCTTCTGTCTTTTATGGTTTCTGAACTAATTGATATGATTAAAATATCTAAGAAAAAAGCATTCATATACTTTTATTTATTAATTTGTGTTTTGACATTTTTCACTTTCATTATTGCAATCCTATCAGTGGAAAATGTAAGTTTAAAAATTATTGAAATAATAATAACTATCTGGATATTTGACACATGTTGTTATCTTGGCGGTAAAGCTTTTAATGGAAAAAAACTGATGCCAAATATTAGTAAGGGGAAAACTTTTAATGGTTTGTACAGTGGAATTATTGCAACATTAATTATTGCAATTTTTTACTGCGCAGTAATTTATAATAACTTATATATTGTTCCACTGCTAGTTATTCCAATTATAATACTTTCATTTTTAGGTGATCTTATAGTCTCAGTCTTGAAAAGAAGTGTGAATATAAAAGACTCTGGATTTATTATGCCTGGACATGGAGGAATAATTGATCGAATGGACTCTTTCGTGTTTGTTTTTTTTATTTTTGGAATTTATTTAATAACATTTGTAAGATAAATGAAAATTTTACTTTATGGAGCTACTGGAACAATTGGAGACTCTGTTTTTAAAATTGTAAAGGAGAATCAAGAAAAGTTGAGAGTAGTAGCTGCAACCTGTAATACAAATTATAAAAAATTAGAAAAACTTAAAATTAAATACAATATAGAAAAGTTAGGTATTAATAATCATAAATCTGCTGAAAAATATAAATCTTTATATTGTACTAGTAACAAAAAACTTGTTATTGGAAATGAAAATTTTTTAAAATTAATAACAAGTGATATAGATGTTATAATACTTGCTATTTCAGGTTTAAGTGCATTAAACATTAGTTATGATATTGCAAAGTCAGGTAAAATTTTTGGTTTGGCTAATAAAGAATGTATAATTTCTATAGGGCCACGTTTAATTTCATTGGCTAAAAAAAATAAGACAAAAATTATACCATTAGATTCTGAGCATAATTCTATTTATAGACTATTAGAGTCAAATAAAAAAAAATTTAAATCAATTACAATTACTGCTTCTGGTGGACCTTTTTTTAATAAAAAATTAAGTTATTTAAGAAATGTTACACCAAATCAGGCTATTAAACATCCTATATGGAAAATGGGAAAAAAGATATCTGTAGACTCTGCTACTATGGTTAATAAAGCTCTTGAAATTATAGAAGCAAAATATCTTTTTGATTTAAGTAGTGATCAAATTAACGCAATAATTCACCCAGAGTCAATAGTTCATGCTGCAATTAACTTTAATGATAACTCATCAATTAGTCTTTTAAATAAACCAGATATGAGAATTCCAATATCTTACTTATTTAACCTTAATAATAACTCGAAAGAAAAGGAAAATATTTTTCAACAATTAAATAGAAAAAGTCTCACTTTTCATAAAATTAGTCATAATAAATTTCCTGCAATAAGATTAGCATATAAAGTATTGGAGATCGGGGGACTTGCTCCTCATATTTTTAATTACAATAATGAAGTTTTAGTAAATCTTTTTTTACAAAAGAAAATAAGGTTTTTAGACATTGTAAAATATAATGAAATAACTCTCATGAAATTTTTAGAGAGCAATAAAAATATTTTCCAACCAAATTTAAAAGATATAAATAATACTAGTATATGGATAAATAAAAACATATTCTTAGGTAAAATTTAGTATAGAAAATAGATAAAATCATATACCATTAAATATGTATAAATTTTTTACATTAATAATTTTTTTAACGTCTATCACTATAAGTTTTGCAAATGAAAATCTAGTGAATGAAATTGAAATTATTGGCAATCAAAGAATAGACGTTGAGACAATAATTTCATACTCAAACATTGATATAAATGATAATTATACTGAAAGTAAAGGGAACGAGATTTTAAAGAGCTTATTTAATACAGAGCTGTTCTCAAATATTGAAATCAAATTTAATAATAATAAATTAATAATTAGTATAATTGAAAATCCAACAATTAATTTAATTAAATTCGATGGGAATAGTAAGGTCAAAGATGAGGATTTATTAATCGAGATCCAATTAAAAGAAAGATCAGTTTACTCAAGATCAAAGGTTAGAAAAGACATTGAAAGAATATTGTCACTTTATCAGAGAAATGGCAGATTATCCTCAGAAGTAGTTCCAAAAGTAGAAAAACTTGAAGATAATCGCATAAATTTAATATATGAAATTTCCGAGTCTGAAATTTCTAGAGTCTCAAAGATAGTATTCATTGGAAATAATAATTTTTCGTCATCAAAGTTAAAATCTATAATGAAAACAAAAGAGAGAAGGTTTTTAAGGTTTTTCTCTTCTGCAGATAGATACGATCCTGATAAAATCGAGTACGATAAACAATTAATTTCTCAATTTTATAATAATAATGGATTTCCAAATTTTACCTTTACTTCATCAATTGCACAATTGTCAGAAAATACCAATAATTTTGAGGTTATTATGTATCTTGATGAAGGAGATAAATATAATTATGGCAACATCAAAGTAATTACAAAATTAAAGAAAATAAATTCTGACGCAGCACTATCACTAATTTCGGCTAATACAGGTGATATATTTGATAGAAGTAAAATATCTGAAAGTATTGAAATTATTAGAGAATTGGCAGAAGGTGAAGGCTATTCATTTGTAGAAATAAATCCGAAATTTAAAGAGAGTTTTGAAGATAAAACAATAAATGTTGAAATTGATATTAATGAAGGCCCAAGAGTCTATGTTAATTCAATAGATATTATTGGAAACACTAGGACCCTAGACAAAGTCATTCGAAGAGAAATAGGCCTATCAGAGGGTGATGCGTACAACAAATTTATAGCGAATTATTCTAAAGACTCTATAAGGGCTCTTGATTTTTTTTCAGCAGTAGAAATAAGCGACTCTCGATCAAATTTTCCTGACAAGATTGATATAACTATTGATGTCGAAGAAAAAAATACAGGTGAAGCATCAATAGGAGCAGGATATTCAAGTTCAACATCTAGTTCTATTACTTTAGGTCTTCGCGAAAACAATTTTTTAGGAAAAGGACAAAAAGTCAATTTTTCTGCTAGCTTTGCAAATACAAGAAATACTTATGATATCTCAATAACAGAGCCATATTTTAATAACAAAGATTTGTCAGTCACTGGGGATTTGTATAGTAATTTTTCAGATCCATCTGGAGTAAATTATGAATCCGAGGATATTGGATTAGGTCTCGCGATAGGTTTTCCATTAGCACCTGATAAAAATATAAGAACTAAATACTCACTTTATACAGCAAAAATTAAACCCGACTCAAATGCAACAGCCTACGAAAGGCTGTTAGGTGGAACTGACACTATTTCTCAAATCGGATACCTTTTTAGCGTTGATAGAAGAAACAGCAGATACAAGCCTTCAAGTGGATTCAACATGAACTTTAGTCAAGACTTAGCTGGTCTAGGTGGTACATCTTATTATTATAGAAATACAGGTGATTATAATTTATATAAAAGACTTTCAGATAGAATTATTGGTGCATTGAAAATTTCAGCGGGATCAGTTAATGGTTATAACGGAAAATATCAGCCTTTGTCATCCAATTTTCGATTAGGTGGCAAGCGCTTAAGAGGCTTTAAAGCAGGAAAAGTTGGCCCAAAAACAGGAACATCATATACAGGAGGTCAGTATTACTATTTGACATCTCTTGAAACAAATATTGATTTTAATTTGGATGCATATGATATTACTAGTACATTGTTTGCTGATTTTGGAAGCGTTTGGGGTTTAGAAAATCCAGCATATTCAGAAATTAATGATGATCACAATTTAAGATCATCCATTGGTATAAACTTAAACTGGGACACAGCAATTGGACCAATAAATTTTATATATGCTAGCGTTTTAGAAAATGAAACTACAGATACTACTGACAATCTTTATTTTGATATAGGATACAATTTTTAATGTTTTATAAAATATTTAAACCACTAATCATTTTATTTTTTTTAATTTTTGTAAATCTATCTACTCTTTCTATTGCAGATAAATACCCCAATACCTCAATTGGTGTTCTCGATTTAAATATGATATTGCTAGATGCCAAAGCTGCAAAAAATGCTGCAGAGGAAATTGATAAAATTGCTAAAGACATTGAAAATGAATTAAAGGTTTCAGATGAAAATATGTTAAAGGAACAAAATAAACTTATTGAAGCTCAGTCCATTATGGCGCCAGAAGCATTTGAGGAGAAAAGGAAAGAATACGAAGAGCAAATACAAAATTATAACATAGAAAGACAAAAGAAACTTTTATCAATAGAGAAATTAGTTGAAGATTCACGAAATATAATACTTGATAATTTAAAGCCAATACTTGAAGAGATATCTGAAAAAAAAGGAATTACTATTATATTGGAAAAGGGAACTGTTTTATTAAATGCAGACACTATGGATATAACGAAAGAAGTTATAAAAGCCTTAAATAAGAAATTACCTAAAATTGAGGTTTCTTTAGAGGAATAATAATCCCAAAATGAGACCAGCTTTTCATGTAAACTTAGGCCCTATTAAGTTAAAACAAATTATAAATTACACTTCTGCAGAAACTATAGGATTAGACCCCAATGCCGAATTTCATGAATTTGTGGGGATAGAAGATATTAAAACTTTAGAAAATACATTATCTTTTGTTTATGATAATTACAAAAGCACAATAGAAATACCTAGAAAAGCTAATTTAATAATTTCAAAACAAGATAAAGAAAAATTTTCTGAATTTAAAAATTTAATTATTGTCGAAAACGTTCATGAAGCAGTTGCAAAATTAAGTTCAATTTTTTATAGAGATATTAATGATGAGGATTTAAAAAATTTAAATAACGAACGCTTAAGTGATGAATCTTCAATATCTAATTTAGCTATAATAAAGAAAGGTGTTCTTATTGGAAAAAACTCAACGATAAAAGATGGAGTTGTTATTAATAATAATTGTATATTAGGAGAAAATACTTTAATCGAAGAAAATACCATTATAAGTAATGCTATCATTGGCGATAACGTAAGAATCGGAAGAAATACCTCAATTGGACAACCAGGTTTTGGTTTCGCTATTAATAAACGTTCAAATAAAAAAATTTATCATTTAGGACGAGTTATATTGCAATCAAATGTAAATATTGGTTCTAACTGTTGTATTGATAGAGGTAGTTTTGGTGATACAATAATTGGAGAAAATACTTATTTTGATAATCTGTGTCATATAGCACATAACGTTGTGGTTGGAAGTAATTGTGTTTTCGCTGCAATGTCGGGAATAGCTGGAAGTTCTAAAATAGGAAATTCAGTAATGGCTGGGGGACAAGTAGGTATTTCTGGTCATTTAAATATTGGCAATAATGTTCAAATTGCAGCGAAGAGTGCGGTTTTGAAAAATATTAGAGATAATTGTTCTGTTATGGGAAATCCTGCAATTGATAAATATAAATACATAAGAAGGTATAAAAAGCTTTATGGATAAAGAGTTAAATCTTAATCAAATTAAAAAACTTATTCCACACAGAGAGCCATTTTTATATTTAGATAGTCTCGTAGATATTATTAAACTTAAAAAAGCGTCTGGGATTAAAATTTTTACTAAGGATGAGGATTTTTTTAAAGGTCACTTTCCTGGAAATCCTGTAGTGCCGGGAGTGATACTGGTTGAAATGATGGCACAGACAGCCGCAGCCCTGATTGCATACTCTCTGAGGTCAGAGACATTTGATAAAATTGTATATTTGATGAATGTTGAGTCCAGTAAATTTAGAAGCCCTGTTTTTCCAGAAATGAAAGTTAAAGCTGACGTCGAGTCCCTAAGATCAAGGGGAAGAGTATGGAAATTTTATGGAAGAATGAAAGATGAAAAAAATAATCTTGTATGTGAGTCAATATGGAGTGCTATGATTATGGATAAAAAAAATGTCTAAAATTCACTCAACTGCAATTATTGAAAAGAGTTGTACAATTGGAAAAAATGTAACAATTGGAGCTTATACAGTTATAGAAGGGAATGTAAAAATCGATGATGATAATATTATATTTCCATCTGTTTATATTGGTGGAAATACTGATATTGGTAAATCTAATAAAATATTTTCATTTTCTTCAATAGGTGCGGTGCCACAAGATTTAAAGTTTAATAATGAAAAAAGCAAGCTTCGAATTGGCAACAAAAACACAATTAGAGAGCATTGTACCTTTAATCTTGGAACGAAAGGTGGAGGAATGCTAACTGAAGTTGGTGATAATTCATTATTCATGGCTGGAGTACATATAGCGCACGATTGTATCATAAAGAATAATACAATCCTCGCTAATCAGGTCGCTTTAGGCGGTCATGTGACTATAGACGATAATGCAGTTCTTGGAGGCTTATCTGCAGTTCACCAATTTTGTAGAATTGGGTCCTTAGCAATGATTGGTGGCATGACAGC
>TARA_B100001057_G_scaffold40114_1_pt1 | contig 10106 bp, 10 predicted proteins | sample TARA_B100001057 | Tara Oceans TARA_B100001057 (sample SAMEA2621839) | marine metagenome | biome: marine biome (ENVO:00000447); feature: surface water layer (ENVO:00002042); material: "saline water (ENVO:00002010), including plankton (ENVO:xxxxxxxx)" | depth 5 m | reverse complement strand
GGCCGCAAGCGCCTCTCCTGCGTTCTGCGCAGCCATGGTCGTGCGGATGTCGGCAGTGAAGTCGCTCGCCGACCGGTTACGCAAGACGAGATTGGCTATCAGGCCGGAGCTGGCATTCAGTTTTCCCGCCAGCTCCAGATCTGCCAGCGTTCCGCTCACCTCTCCCTCAAACCACCAGCGTTGGGGCTTCAGGCTCGGGTGGCGGATTTCCGCTACGTCGATGCGCACATTTCCGGAGATGCGGGTGCGTTCCGGCAAAGCACCCGGTGCGCCAAGGTTAACCGTTACCTCGGTATCCGCGAGATTCAGCTGGACATCAATTAACTCTCCGGGGGTGTTTCCGGATTGCCGGGCAATGCGGGCTATTGTCAGCCGGGAACCCGGGCGGAAGGTAACGTCAACCTGCTCATTACTTGCCTCAACGGAATTGACGATATCTGCGTGAATGCCAGTCGCTTTCCAGCCTGCTATTTCGTAATCGGGCAGGGCCAGGTCCATCCGGCCTTGCTGGAGAGTGAACGCCCATGGGGTGGCGTTTGCGGGCAAGCCGAAAGTCATCAGGGATAAAACACCTGTCAGCCCCATCAAACAACGCCAAAGACTTAACCATCGTGTGCTGGCTTGGTGATATGATCTTCGTCCATCGTGATAAACATCCCGACAACGCAAGGATCGCGTGATGAATTGCCTCAGAATAACCAACCTTGTTCTGTTCTCCCTTTTTCTGATTGCCCCATCCATCTCCGTGGGTGGATGGCTGAACCCTCACTATGAGGTCTATCCCGAGTGCACAGAGCCTGCCAAAGTAAATGGTCTCGACCTCCTGAAGCTAACCAAGGGAGGACAGCTGTTTATCGCCCTCGCCACTCCCGAGCTTGATGCAACAGAATCCATTATCGCCCGCCGCCACGGTTTCCGGGGGGTCATATTTGACCGTGACCTTTTCAATGATGAGCGCCCAATGCCCGCGGGGCAAATTCTCTTCACCGGAACAGTGGTTCGGCGCGACAGTAGTGTATTTGAGAGGGTCCTGGGCGGCTCTCCGGGAGATAGCTTCTATTATGTTGTGGAGCTGGCCTCAGGCCAGTACTTGCTCCACCCCGAATCCTTTGATGATTCAGGCTTACAGGTCTGCGATGAGCTACAGAGAGATATGGAGCAGGAATAAAACTCTTTAACCATCACCTCCCCCACAAGCGTGGTCAAGGAAAAACGCATTTCGGAAAACCCGCCTGACCACCTCCAGTTGGGCGTGTTAACATCCTTTGCTAACTTTTCAGATTTCCGGATTTTCATTCCATGTCGTCTCATCCCCTCCCCTCCAGTCTATCCCGCCGCTTCTGCGTCGCCCCCATGATGGACTGGACAACCCCGCACTTTCGTTACCTGGCCCGCATCCTCAGCAGGCGGGCCCTGCTTTATACAGAAATGGTCACCACAGGGGCGCTGATCCATGGCGATACCGAGCGCTTTCTGCGCCACGATGCCTCAGAATATCCACTGGCGCTTCAGCTTGGCGGCAGCGACGCTAACGAGTTGGCCCATTGCGCACGGCTGGCGCAACAGTTCGGGTTCAGCGAGGTTAACCTGAACGTGGGTTGCCCCAGCGACCGGGTGCAGAACAACATGATCGGCGCCTGTCTGATGGGCCATCCAGACAAGGTAGCAGAGGGCGTGGCCGCAATGATTGAGGCCACCGACCTTCCGGTTACGGTAAAGCACCGCATTGGTATCAACGGCCGGGAATCCTGGGACGAGCTGTGCGAGTTTATTGAAACCGTGGCCGCAGCCGGCTGCAAGACATTCATTGTGCATGCCCGTATTGCCGTTCTTGAAGGCTTGAGCCCGAAGGAAAACCGGGACATTCCGCCGCTCAAATACGACTGGGTGTATCGCCTGAAACAGGCCTATCCGCACCTGGAGATTATCATCAATGGCGGCATCAAAACCTTCGAGGACTGCCATGAGCATCTGGCCCACACCGATGGCGTGATGCTGGGGCGAGAGGCCTACCACAATCCCTGGTTGCTGGCCGAGGTAGACACTGAACTATTTGGTGAGCCACCGGCCGTTACCAGCCGCCATGAGGCCCTCCGGGCCATGTTCCCGTTCATTCAGCAGGAGCTGGACCGGGGCGCGTACCTCACCCACATTACCCGCCATATCATGGGCCTGTTCCTGGGGCAGCCGGGGGGACGGCAGTTCCGCCGTCATCTGAGTGAGAATGCCAACAAACCCGGCTCCGGGCTGGAAGTGGTCGAACAGGCGCTGGCGAAAGTCAGAGAACCGGAACCCAGTTTGGAAACCTGATCGCCACCATACCTTTTGTTGTCTTGTTACTGTCGTAAGCTGCCGTTATTGTAGGAGTTAAAAGGGCATTGTGGATGAATGCCCGGATAACACCGAACCATCGGGATGACAGGACGAATGAACAGCAAACTCGAACAGCTTAAAACCATGACCACGGTTGTGGCCGACACCGGCGATATTGATGCTATCCGGCAGTGGCGCCCGGAAGACGCCACCACCAACCCTTCCCTGCTGCTGAAGGCCGCGGCCTCAGAGGCGTATCGCCCCATGCTGGAAAAGGCCGTGGCCTATGCGGCCAAGCACGGTGGCTCGGATGCCGAACAACTTACGGTCGCAACCGACATGTTGGCAGTGCTGGCTGGCAAGGAAATTCTCGGGCTGATTCCGGGCGTGGTCTCCACCGAGGTAGATGCCCGGTTGTCCTTCGACACCTCCGCCACTCTGGAGCGTGCCCGCCGCCTGGTGGACTTTTACGACCGCCAGGGCGTGGACACTAACCGTGTTCTGATCAAGATTGCCTCCACCTGGGAGGGTATCCGTGCAGCAGAGCAGCTTGAGAAGGAAGGCATCCGCTGCAACCTGACGCTGCTTTTCTCTTTTGTGCAAGCAGTGGCGTGTGCCCAGGCCGGCGCCCATCTGATTTCACCGTTCGTGGGCCGTATCCTCGACTGGCACCTGGCCAGCTCCGGGCGCGACAGCTATCCGGCCGAGGAAGATCCTGGCGTACTTTCGGTTTCACGCATCTACAATTACTACAAGGCCAATGGCTTTAATACGGTGGTAATGGGTGCCAGCTTCCGCAACACCGGCGAAATCGAGATGCTGGCCGGCTGCGACCGGCTCACCATCAGTCCGGCACTGCTGCAGGAGCTCAAGGATGATCAGGGCACTCTGGCCAGGAAACTCAACCCGGAGACGGCTTCCTCGCCCGACAAGCCGGGGCAGATTAACGAGAAGCAGTTCCGCTGGGAATCCAACGAAGACGCCATGGCCACCGAGAAGCTGGCTGATGGCATTCGCCGTTTTGCGGCAGACCAGATCGAACTGGAGCACCGGGTTCGCCAGCTCGCGCAGGCGGCCTGACATTTGTTGAAACAAAGTAACTGACCATGATCGAACGCCTGAAGAAACTGTTTTCCGTTGCCGAGTCGGAACCGGTCAAGCCGGATGCACACCAGCTGGCCGTGGCGGCCACTGCCTTGATGGTGCAGCTGTCACGGGTGGATAACCAGGAAGATGAGCGAGAACTTAAGACCATTGTGGACTGCGCGGTTAAGGCTCATCAGATTACCCGGGAAGAGGCTGAGGAAATCCTGAACGATGCCCTGGCCCACGCCGAGGACGCCACGTCGTTGTATCAGTTTACCGGGCAGATTAACGATCATCTGGATCAGCAACAGAAGCAGTCCCTGTTGGAGAGTATCTGGCGGGTTGCCTTTGCCGACGGCCGTATCGACAAATACGAGGAACACCTTATTCGCCGCATGGCAGACCTGCTGCATCTTAATCATCGCGAGTTCATGCAGGCCCGGCACCGGGCGGAAGAATCCGCATCCTGATTCAAGGAGATTCCATGTTAGCCATTCTTCACCCCAACACCGCGCTCGATAGTGAAGCCTATCGCCAGACCATGGAATACCTGGAAAACCTTCCGGGCGTCAGCATCCGGGTACACGAAATTCAGGGTGCCAGCCAGCGACTGACCGAAATCTACCTGCTGGGCGACACCAAATCCCTGGAAAAAGCAGAAATTGAAGCCCTGCCGGCGGTGGAACGCGCCATCCGGATTTCCGAGGATTACCGGATTCTTGGGCGCCACAAGGATGACCAACGCCAGAGTGGGTTTACTTATAACGGCGTGGAGTTCAGCCAGAACAACCTGAACATTTTCGCCGGCCTTTGCGCGGTGGACGTACCCGAGCATGTGGAAATGATGCTGCAGGCGCTGGAAGACAACGGTGAGGTATGTACCCGAATGGGTGCCTACAAGCCGCGCACCAACCCTTACTCCTTCCAGGGCCACGGCAAGGGCTGCCTGCCCTGGGTGTTCGAGAAAGCAGGCAAGCATGGCATCAAGGTGATTGCCATGGAAATCACCCATGAAAGCCATATCGAGGAAATCGACACCTGCCTGGAAAAACTCGGCCGGCCAACCGGCGTGATGTTGCAGGTAGGCACCCGCAACACCCAGAACTTCGAGCTGCTCAAGGCCATTGGCCGGCAGAGCACCTACCCGGTGCTCCTGAAGCGTGGTTTCGGTATCACCCTGAACGAATCCCTGAATGCAGCCGAGTATCTGGCCAGCGAGGGCAACGCCAACGTCATTTTCTGTTTACGCGGTATGAAAACCGAGGCCGGCCTGCCCCACCGCAATATGGTGGACTTTGCCCATGTGCCTGCGGTCAAACGCCTGACCCGCATGCCGGTGTGTGTGGATCCGTCCCACTCCGTGGGCAGCCGGGACCAGTCACCGGATGGTATTCTTGATGTGATGCACGCAACCGCACAGGGCGTCGTTGCCGGTGCAAACATGGTGCTGGTGGACTTCCACCCGAAACCGGAGAAAGCTCTGGTAGACGGCCCTCAGGCGCTTCTGATGAACGAATTACCGGCCTACCTGGAAGATATTCGCCTGTGCCACGAGACCTGGAAGAAACGCCAGGCCATCTACCAACGCCTCAGGGAAACTACAGCAGAATGATCGTTTATGGTCACCGTGGAGCCAAAGGAGAGGCTCCAGAAAACACCATGCCTGGCTTCATCCATGCCCACCGGCATGGTATCCGGCATTTTGAGCTGGATCTGGTGCTGTCTAAAGACGGCATTCCTGTGCTGGTGCACGATCTGACCGTGGACCGCACCACCGGCCAGAAAGGCAGTGTCGGCAAGTATACCGCCGCCGAACTGGCCGAGATGGATGCGCGCCGCAATACCAGCTCATGGTCCCGGAAAACCGGCATTCCCTCGCTGGAGAATCTGCTCAATCAGTTTGATGACATTGAGCACCTTCAACTGGAAGTGAAAAAGGATACACGGCACAGGCTGAACATCCTGTGCAATCGCCTGACCGAGATCATCCAGCGCCGGGATTTGTACCAGACGGCCGCCATCACCTCTTCCGATCCCTGGTTTCTGCGAGAAATCCGGCGGCGCGACAAAAACATACGCATCGGCCTGGTAGCCGAGCGCAAGTTTCCCAAGCCACTGAACCTGGCCACCCGGCTGGGCTGCGAATATTTCTGTGTGAACTGGAAAATACTAACCAAAGGCATGGTCGAGACGGCACATCGGCGGAATATGCATGTCTCTACCTGGACGGTTAACCGTATCCACGACATGCTGCTTCTGGAAGAGATGGGGGTCGACAGTATTATCACCGATTACCCCACCAGCACCCGTATGTTTTTCGACAACCGGGCCAAGGCGGTGTTGAACCTGCCGATACGGGAAATCTCACCAGAGCCCGCCTGAAGCAGGGCTCTGGTGGGCAACGGTCTGATCAGAAGATTCGGTTCAGGCCGTTCAGGGCAGCTACCCGATAGGCTTCCGCCATGGTCGGGTAGTTGAAGGTGGTGTTGATAAAGTAGTTCAGGGAATTGGCTTCCCCTTCCTGGTTCATGATGGCCTGGCCGATGTGAACGATCTCGGCGGCCTGGTCACCAAAGCAGTGGATACCCAGAATTTCCCGGGTTTCCCGGTGGAACAGAATCTTCAGCATGCCCACGGCTTCACCGGTAATCTGCGCCCGCGCCAGATCCTTGAAGAACGCCTGGCCAACATCGTACGGCACCTTGGCCTCGGTCAGTTCCCGCTCGGTCTTACCAACAGAGCTGATTTCCGGGATGGTATAAATGCCGGTAGGCACGTCGTCCACAAAGCGGAAATACTCATCCTGAGTAATATCAGACGAAGCGGCTCGCCCCTGGTCGTAAGCGGCACTGGCCAGGCTTGGCCAGCCAATCACATCGCCGGCAGCATAGATATGCTCGACTTCCGTGCGGTAATGCTCGTCTACCGCCAGCTGGCCCCGGCTGTTCGGTGTCAGGCCCACGTTCTCAAGCCCCAGATTCTCGGTATTGCCGCTACGGCCATTACACCACAGGAAGGCATCGGCCCGAATCTTCTTGCCGGATTGCAGTGACAGTACAACGCCGTGATCGTCACCTTTCACGGATTCATACTGCTCATTGTGGCGAACCAATACACCGTTGTTACGCAGGTGGTAACTCAGGGCATCGGAAATTTCATCATCCAGGAACGACAGCAAGCGACTGCCCGGGTTGATCAGGTCTACCTTCACACCCAGTCCAGCAAAGATGGAGGCGTATTCCGACCCAATGACACCGGCACCGTAGATAATCAGGGTACGCGGGGTGTGGGACAGATTCAGAATGGAGTCTGAGTTGTAGATCCGATGATGACGGAAGTCGACATCGGGCGGCAGGTACGGGCGGGAACCGGTGGCAATGATGGCCTGCTTGAAATGGATGGTTTCCACGGACTTGTTGCCACGGATTTCCAACCGGTGCTTGTCGACAAATGCGGCACGGCCGTTGATAAGGTCTACCCGGTTACGGGAATAGAACTGAGTGCGCAGCTTCACCTGTTTGCCAATCACCTTCTGGGCGTTCTGCAATACCCGCGGAAAAGAGAACCAGCGCGGTTCACCAATGTCCCGGAACATCTGGTTGGTGTTGAAGGTGATGATTTGCTTGACCGAGTGACGCAGCGCCTTGGACGGAATGGTGCCCCAGTGGGTGCAGTTACCGCCAACCGTAGGCTTGTCTTCAATGATGGCGACGCGCCTGTTGTGCTTCGCCGCATTCATTGCCGCCCCTTCTCCCGAAGGACCGGCGCCAATAACCACCACGTCGTAATGATGCTCTGCCATGCGCGCACTGACTCCTTATCTACACTCTGAAAGCGTAGCTATAGTTATTAATGTATTGTTGGCCGGGAGCGGTTACTTGTCGCCCTTGGTGGCATCGTATGCCAGGTCTTCCGCTTTTACTGGCTCATCGGAGCCGCTCCGGCTCTCTTCGCATTTCTGGGTATTACCGCCGCAAATCTCACAGGAAGTACTGATTCCCAGAGCGCCAATACCACCGCAGGTTCCGCTGATCGGCTTTCGACCGAAAATCACACCGATCGACATACCGGCAATCAGCAGCACCACAATAAACAACACCAAAAGAAAGGTACCCATTACTGCCCTCCTTTACTGGACAAGGTAAGACGAGAACGCCGGTGTTTGGTGGGTTTCAAAGCCGTTGTCTCCCCTCACAATAAAAAATGCGGGAATGTTTTCACGGGTTGCCAGGCCCATGGCCTTGTCAAAACCCATCACATTAAAGCCGGTTGCCAAGGCATCTGCCGTCATACAGTCTTCTGCAATAACCGTAACCGATGCCAGTCGATGACCAATCGGCTTTCCCGTCTCAGGGTCTATTGTATGGGAGTACCGCTGGCCGTTCGATTCGTAATAGTTACGATAATCGCCGGACGTCGCCATGGCCTGAGCATCCAGCGCCACCACACTATTTACTGCCCGGCCCTGCTCTATCGGTTGCTCAATAGCCAGACGCCAGGCGGTACCGTCCGGCTTGCGTCCATTGGTACGCACTTCGCCGCCCACTTCCACAAGGTAAGCGCCAACACCTTCACTGTCGAGGTAACGGGCCACCGCATCCACGCCATAGCCCTTGGCAATACCCGACAGATCAATGTACTGGGGCTTCTCGCTGCGAATGGCACTGGCCAATTCATCGAACTCCAGGTGCTCCCAACCGGTGCCACCAAGTACGGTGTTCAGTTCATCGTCGGAGGGTATCTGTTCAGGCCGCGCCTTGGGCCCAAACCCCCAGAGATTCACTACCGGGCCAATGGTCACGTCGAACGCCCCACCCGTCAGTTCAGCAATCTCGACTGACCGCCGGATAACCTCGAACAATGCCGGCGAAAGCTCAATCCACTCCGACTGGTCCCGCAGACTGTTCAGTTGAGACAGCTCGGAATCCGGCTTCCAGGTCGACATGGCATTGTCCACCTGATCCAGCGTGCTCTCGATGCCCTTGGCCAGAGTCTGAAGCCGTTGCTCATCTTCTGGCAATACGACGTTAATGTGATAGGTCGTCCCGAAAATCCCGCCAGAGATCTCCCAGACTTTTTCTTCTTCCTGAAACGAACAACCCGCCAGGGTGGCCAGAGCCAGCGCCATAAAGACGCTGACCACGGCTACCCTGGCGGGTCGAAACATGCGGGATGTCATGCGGTCTGATTAACCTCCGAAGTCATCCAGCATGATGTTCTCGTCTTCTACACCAAGATCTTTCAACATCTTGATCACAGACGCGTTCATGATTGGGGGTCCACACATGTAGAACTCACAGTCTTCCGGAGCCGGATGGTCCTTCAGATAGTTTTCGTACAACACATTGTGGATAAAGCCGGTGGGGCCATCCCAATCGTCGCTCGGCAGCGGATCTGAAAGCGCAACATGCCACTCGAAGTTGTCGTTCTCGGCTGCCAGACCGTCGAAGTCTTCCACATAGAACATTTCGCGCACGCTACGGGCGCCGTACCAGAAGCTGATCTTACGCTTGGAGTTCAGACGCTTGAGCTGGTCAAAGATGTGAGAACGCATCGGTGCCATACCGGCGCCACCACCGATAAAGACCATTTCCGCATCGGTTTCCTTGGCGAAGAACTCACCAAACGGCCCCATGACGGTAACCTTGTCGCCCGGCTTCAGGTTAAACACGTAAGTGGACATGATGCCCGGCGGATGATCGGTGCCAGGAGGCGGCGTGGCAATACGGATGTTGAACTTGAGAAGACCTTTTTCTTCCGGGTAGTTCGCCATGGAATAGGCCCGGATGGTTTCTTCCTTGTTCACGCCCTTGTAGCGCCAGATATCGTGCTTGTCCCAGTCTTCGTGGAACTCTTCCTCGATGTTGAAATCCTTGAACGGAATTTCATACGGAGGACACTCCAGCTGCACGTAACCGCCAGCGCGGAAATCCACTTCCTCGCCTTCCGGCAGTTTCAGTACCAGTTCCTTGATGAAGGTGGCCACGTTGTGGTTGGAGATAACCTCACATTCCCACTTCTTCACACCGAAGAACTCTTCAGGCACTTCGATCTTCATGTCCTGCTTCACAGGAACCTGGCAAGACAGGCGCCAGCCTTCTTTTTCTTCACGATTAGTGAAGTGGGTCTTTTCCGTGGGCAGCATGGCGCCACCGCCGTCCAGAACCTTGCACTTGCACTGGGCACAGGTACCGCCACCGCCACAGGCAGAGGACAGGTAGATGCCGCTGTTGGCCAGAGTACCCAGCAGCTTACCGCCCGCGGCGGTCTTGAGCGTGTGCTCGGGGTCGTCGTTGATCTCAATGGTCACGTCACCGGTGCTTACCAGCTTGGAGCGGGCTGCGAGGATAACCGCAACCAGCGCCAGAACGATAACGGTGAACATGACCACGCCGAGAATAATTTCTGTATTCATGGTCTCGCCTTTTCGTTAAACCGAATCACCGGGTGAATTACAGTGAGATGCCGGAGAACGACATGAAACCCAGTGACATCAGACCAACGGTAATGAAGGTGATGCCAAGGCCACGCAGTCCGTTCGGAACATCGCTGTACTTGAGCTTTTCACGGATACCCGCCAGAGCAATGATGGCCAGGGCCCAGCCAAGGCCGGCGCCGAAGCCATACACCACACTCTCGCCGAAGGTGTAGTCACGCTCCACCATGAACAGCGAGGCACCCAGAATGGCGCAGTTCACTGTAATCAG
>TARA_B100001057_G_scaffold126983_1_pt1 | contig 10107 bp, 10 predicted proteins | sample TARA_B100001057 | Tara Oceans TARA_B100001057 (sample SAMEA2621839) | marine metagenome | biome: marine biome (ENVO:00000447); feature: surface water layer (ENVO:00002042); material: "saline water (ENVO:00002010), including plankton (ENVO:xxxxxxxx)" | depth 5 m | reverse complement strand
AATCTTATGTCAGATGAATTTTTTTCAAATAATATACAAATCAATGATAATTTAAATTTAACAATTGACTCAAAAGATATTATTTTTTTGGAAGACCAATGAGAATAACAAAAAAATATGAAAGCTCTGCAGTTAATACTTTTAAAAACGGAAATCCAATAGAGTTTTTTACTGGTAAGGGTGAATTCTTATATACTAAAAATAAAAAAAAATATTTAGATTTAGTTTGTGGTTCTGCTGTTACCAATTTAGGTCACTCACACATATCACATTTAAAAATAGTTAAAAAAGTTTTAAAGACAGGTATTTTTCATACAGGTACAAGACTTACTAATGAATTTAGAGAGCGTCTTTATTCTAAATTAAATTCAATTACTCCTTCCAATATTAATTCATTTCATTTATGTAATTCTGGCTCTGAAGCTGTTGAAACATCTATTAAAGCTGCTCAGTATTTTACTGGAAAGAAGAATATTATATCCTTTTCTGGTGGATATCATGGAAGAACAGCCGGATCTCTTTCATTAACACATAATAAAAAAATCAAAGAACCCTTTAATACTTTCAAAAATATTTCTTTCTTTCCATATCCAGGTACATTTAAAAACAAAAATAAAAAATACTCTGAAGAAGAATGCCTTAACTTTGCTAGTAAATATTTTAAAAGTAAAAATAGGTCAGCTTGCGCGGCAATCATTGAATGTGGTCAAGCAGTAAGTGGAATAATTTTACCATCACAAAATTTTTTTTTAGAAATATTTAAAATCTTCAAAAAGAACAATATTATTATAATAGTTGATGAAATATGGAATGGCTTTGGTAGAACTGGTAATTACTTTAGTTTTCAAAATTTTAATCTTAAGCCTGATCTTATCTGCGCTGGTAAAGCAATGAGCTCTTCATTGCCGCTATCAGTTGTGCTTGGGCCATCTAAAATTCTTAAAAAATGGCCTCCAGGTATACATACTAGTACTTTTCAAGGTAATCCATTATCTTGTGCTATGGCATGTGCTACCATCGATGAACTTTCTAAAGGAAAATTAATAATAAGGGCAAATAAAATTAGTAATATTTTACGTGATAAATTGTCAATTTTGAATGATATTCCTTTTATATCTGAAGTAAGAACTCACGGTGCTGGTGCTGGAATTGAATTTGTCTATCCAGATGGATCTGCAAATAGTAGCATTGTTAAATTAATTGAAAGAAAAATGCTCAAAAGAAATATAATTGTCTATGCGGGTGGAGAGAGGAATAATGTATTAATGCTTATCCCTCCACTGATAATAAAATTTAATAATTTAAAAAATTCATTAAAGGTTTTAATTAAAGAAATATATTTATTAGAAAAGGAAAATAAAATTTGAGAAAATCTGTAACATTATCTTTGCAAGAAAATATAGATAAAATGCGATATAAAAAAAAATTTGCTATATCTTTAAGCAATCCTTCATTCAATCCAAAAGATCTAAAGAAAATTAATATTAAGGATTTTAATATTCAGGGTAATTTATCTGGCCATAGTAAGCTCATTTCCTTAGCAGAACAAAAGCTTCTTAAAAACTGGAAAATTAATAATAAAAAAAATCAAACACTTATTACTAATGGAGCAAAAGCAGGTTTGTATTGTATTTTTAAGGCAATCGCTGGAGAAAATAAGAAAAACTTTGCAATAATCAACCCTAATTGGCCTACATATGTTGATTTAATACATTTATGTAATTGCAAATCTTTATTTTTTGATACCAAGCTTAAAGATAATTATGACATTAATTTCCAAGAACTTAATAAATTTTTATCCACTAATAAAATTGCATTATTAGTTTTATCATCCCCAAATAATCCTTGTGGAAAAGTTTATGACTCCCAGACAATTATCAATTTAATTAAAATCTGTAATAAAAATAAATGTTATCTTGTTATAGATGAAAGCTTTTCATCACACTTATTCAACAAAAAATTATTAAATAAAAAGATCCAATCCAATAATGATTTTTTGATTATTGTTAATTCCTTTTCAAAAAATTTCCATCTTCAGGGTTTGAGATTAGGAATAATTCATGCCTCAAATAAATTAATAGATCTTTTTACAAATATTCATATAGCAGTCAATGGAGCTCCTAATACAGTTTCTCAATACATTGTTTACTCAAAAAAAGAATTACTAACTGCCCCTGATATTAAAAATAAGATGCTTTATGTAACAAATTTTTTAAAATCTAAAAACGTAGATTTCTATTCACCGGATGGTTCTTTTTATTTGTTCCCTAAAATTAAAAATAATAAAAACTTCACTAAATTAGCTAATAAAAATGGTTTATTCTTTTTAGGAGGTAAAGAATTTGGCTCAAGTTACAAAGGTTTTTATAGATTTTGTTTCGAAAAAAATGAACAAGAGTTAAAAAAAATTATTAAAATTATGGACAAATATGAGATTTATTAAAAATAAAAATAATATATTTAATCTCAAATCTAAAATAATATTTGATACTGATAAAACTATAAAAAAAAAGATTGATATTATAGATAAAACTTTAATTTCTCTTCAAGATCTTAATAAAAGACAAAAAAAATTAAAATTATTTAAATCTTTTTTATTAAAACACAAGAATAACTTAATTAGATATATCCACTTTGAAGTACATAAGACATTAGATGAATCTAAAGGTGAGTTTGACTATGCATTAGAGTTTGTTGATTATTCATTATCTCTTATTTCTAATTATAAATTTGAAAAACGAATAGACTCCTCAAAAAAGCTATTTTTTAGATCTTCAGGTTCTGTTTTTGCCATTACCCCTTATAACGATCCATTAGCTGGTATGACTAGAAAAATTGCTCCAAGTATTGCTTCTGGTTCTCCATTAATCATGAAAACATCTTCAAATTGTATAAATTTATGTAAATATTTTAATGATAATTTACCTAAGGATTTGAAAGATACTATTCAATTCCTGTTTATCAAAAATAAAGATTTAATTGACAAAACTGTTCAAAATAAAAAAATTAAATTGATAACATTCACTGGTTCAACAAGTGTAGGACTCAAACTAGATAACATACCAACAAATCATCTACAAAAAAAAATATTAGAACTTGGTGGAATAAATTATGCAGTTATTTTTGACAATTATAAATTAGATCAAGTAATTGATGAAATTTTAATACGTAAGATTAAGGCTGCAGGTCAGGCTTGTTCTTCGATTAATAAAGTATTTGTTAAAGCTGAACTTAAAGAAGAATTTGAAAAAAAAATAAAAATTAAAGTTAATAATTTAATTTGTGGTGATGTTAGAGGTAAAAAACAACCAGATTTTGGTCCAGTCATATCTCAATTTCACTTAAATTTTTTAACAAAAATGGAAAAAAAATCTCTAAAAACAGGAAAATTAATTATTAAATCAGATAATTTAAATGATACTAATAATCTTTATCCTCTTACTATTGTTAATGTTAAAGTAAATGACTCAGTTTTTGATAATAATGAAACTTTTGGTCCTTTGCTTGGAATATCTTATTTTAAAAATAATAATACAATTCTAAATAAATTATCGCAGTGTAATTATTCTTTAGTTACTTACATTTTTACAAAAGATAAATCTTTACAAAAAAAGTTTCAAAATTTTAACTATGGAAGTATTGGTATTAATACTACTAAAATACAAAGTCCAAGTCGTCCTACTGGTGGTAATAACTTATCCGGCATTGGGAGAGAAGGAGGCATCTGGGGCTTTGAAGAGTTTTTAACCACAGTAAATTATGTAGGAGGATAAAATTATTATGGAAAAAAAAGTTATAAATACACCTAAAGCACCATTATCAACTTCACCTGTGTCTCAATGTAATATTGTTAATAATACGATATATATTGGTGGTCAAATGCCTAGAGATTTAAAATCTGGAAAAATTATCGAGGGAGGGTACCATCAGGCAAAATTATCTTTACTGCATTGTCTGACAATTCTTGAAGAGGCAGGGGGATCAATAGATACAATAGGAATGGCTATAGTATACGTCACTGATCTTTCTATCAAAGATGATATAAATAAAGTTTTTAGTGAGTTTTTTACAAATAATGCCCCTGCAAGAAATTTAGTCGAAGTATCTGATATTGGCGAAAATGCATTAGTTGAAATAGCAATAATAGCAGGCTTAAAGGATTAAATATTGCCAAACATTTTATCTATTAAAAATTTGAATGTATTTTATGAAAAATTTCATGCCGTTAAGGATATAGATTTATCTTTAAATGAAGGTGAAATTTTTGTTATATGTGGACCCTCTGGATCTGGTAAGTCTACTCTTATTAGAGCCATTGCTGGATTAGAAAAACCTAAATCTGGAGAAATACTCATAAATAATAAAGCTATGAATGAAAAGGAGGTTTTAAATAAAAATATTTTCGGAATGGTTTTTCAACAATTTAATTTATTCCCACATTTATCTATACTAGAAAATATAACTTTACCTCTAATGAAAGTTAAGAAAATTAGTAAATCTGAGTCTATTGAAATAGCACATGGTGTTTTAAGTAAGGTTAAAATATTAGATCAAAAAGATAAACATCCTTCCAAACTCTCTGGTGGTCAACAACAGCGTTGTGCTATTGCTCGATCACTGGCTATGAATCCAAAAATTATGCTCTTTGATGAACCAACATCTGCATTAGATCCTGAAATGATTAATGAAGTTCTTGATGTAATGACAGATCTAGCTTCTGCAGGTATGACAATGATCATTGTAACTCATGAAATGGGCTTTGCAAAAAAAATCGCCAATAAAATAATACTCATGGATAACGGTGAGATTATCGAGAGTAATACTCCTAATAATTTTTTTAATAACCCAGACACTGAAAGAACTAAATCTTTCTTAAATCAAGTCCTTCAACATTAGATGTCTCTACATAAACTTACTGTTTCTCAATTAAGAGAAGGTCTTTTAAAGAAATCGTTCAGCCCCAAGGAAATTCTTGATGATTGTATTCAAAGAATTCAAAAATTAGACACAATATTAAATGCCTTTCCAATAAAGTGTTTTGAAAAGGCATATGATCAGGTTAAAAAACTAGAACAAATAAAAGATATTGATTTTGAAAAATATCCATTATTTGGAATACCTGTAGGTGTTAAAGATTTAAATGATATCAAAGGCGTTAGGACCACGCAGGGATCTCATCTCTTCGAACATTATATTCCAAGAGAAGATGATAACATTGTTTCAAGCATGAGAGAAAATGGTGCCTTATTTCCTGGTAAAACAAATGTTCCTGAACATGGATTTGGCGCCACAACTACCAATGATTTGTTTGGCACTACCAATAATCCTTATTCTCTTGGCAAAAGCTGTGGAGCATCAAGTGGAGGCACTGCTGTCTCCATCGCATCACAAATGGTCCCCCTTGCTATGGGATCTGATTTTGCTGGTAGTTTAAGAACCCCAGCTTCATTTTGTAATATAGCGGGTATGAGACCATCTGTAGGTTTTGTTCCAACTTCAAGAAGAGGTATGGGTTGGTCTCCTTTTGATGTCGAGGGACCTATGGCGAGAAACATTACTGATTTAAAAATACTCCTTAGTGGTATGGTTAAAAATTGTAATTTAGATCCCATACCTACTTCATTTATAGATAAATCAAAATTAAATATGCAACCAAAAAAAATTGATTTAAAAAAATTAAAAATCGCCATCTCCCATGATTTAGGTTTTGCACCTATGAGTAAAATATGTAGAGATGATTTTGATAGTAAGATTAATTTATTGTCGTCGTCATTTGAAAGTATTGAATTTGCTCATCCAGAAATGAACGAAGCAGATAAAACATTTTATTTATTAAGAGGAATAGGGTTTGTAAATGATTTTAGTGAGATTAATGAAAAAAATCCTGGTTCTTTGGGTCATGTAATAGTTGATGAGTTAAAAAGAGCATCAGAAATTTCAATTAAAGATATTGGATGGGCAATGTCAGAACATACTAAAATATTTCGAAATGCAGAAAAGTTTTTTGAAAATTATGACGTTCTAATTACTCCTGCAGCATCAGTACCGCCTTTTAATCATGAAGAAGAATATCCAAAAAATATAGACTCAAAAATAATGGAAAATTATTTAAAATGGGAAGCTATATCATATGGTGTTACTCTCTTTGGTGGGCCCTCAATTGTTATTCCTTGTGGAAGTACAGAAAATGGATTACCCTTTGGTATTCAAATAATATCTAAGAAAAATTCTGATATTGATTTATTAGATATAGCCTTTTCTCTAGAAAACTCTTTCAAAGATATACCTTCTTTAAATTTTGATAATACTAATTATGATTTTGAAAGTTAATAATTAACATTTATAAAAAGTTCATTTTGAACAATTTAAAAATTTGGTAAAATTTATATTTATAATAAAATTTTATAAAACAAACAAAGGAGGAAATAATGAAATTTTTATCTTTAATTATTTCAATACTTTTTAGTGGATCAGTTTTTGCTGGTGCATTAGACGATGTTAAATCTGCTGGTAAATTTGTATTTGGATTAGAGGTTGGATATAAGCCTTTTGAATATATGGATGATAGCGGAACTTTAGTTGGATATGATATTGATGTATCCAAAGAAATAGCTAAGAGAATGGGTGTTGAGGCAGTTCCTCAAGATACTAATTGGTCTACAGTTATTCAAACAATGTATGATGGAGGATTTGATCTAATTCTTGGCGGTATGACTGCTACAGAAAAAAGATATCAAAGAGTAAACTTCTCAATTCCATATATGAATGCTGCTTCAGGAATAATTGTTCTTAAAGACTCAGGTATTTCTGACAGATCAGACTTAGATGGTAAAAAAGTAAGTGCTGGTGCAGGTACACCTCAGCTAGATCAATTAAATATATCTGCAGATGAGTTAAGTATTTCTTATGATGGAGATATAAAATCATATGACAGTGATGCAGTAGCTTACGAAGCAATGAAATCAAAAAGAATTGATGCCTATGCTTCAACTCTTGTAAGTTTGCTAGAGTTTGCAAAAACTGATGATAATTTTACTGTTATTGCTTTTGCTTCAGATCAGTGGGCTCAGGAATGGACTTCAATGGCATTTACTAAAGAAGATGACGATTTAAAAGGTGCTTTTGACGATGCTATTAGGTCTATGAAGTCTGACGGCGCACTTGCTAAGTTGCAAGAAAAATGGTTTGGTAAATCATTCGTTGATACCCTACCAGACGCATCACCAACTTGGTAATATCCTAAAACTTTGGACTTAATTTATATGGTAGAAGTCTTTCCAAGACTTCTACCTCCCTTATGGGTAACAATTAAAGTCAGTTTCATATCTTTATTTCTAGCTTTTTTTATCGGCCTTTTTTTTGGTTCTATAAATTCAGTTTTTTCCAAGCTAAATCCTATAAATTTAGTGAGTAGATTTTATGTTTGGATCGTATTGTGTACACCAATAATAATACAAATTTATGCCGCTTACCTTTTATTGCCAAAAATAGGTATTAAACTTGATGTTTTTTGGGTAGGTGTGATAGCACTCACTTTTAACTCAGCTGGATATCAAATTGAAATATCTAGAGCTTCGATTACCTCGATAGATAAAGGCCAATATGAAGCTTCCAAAACTCTTGGAATGGGTCTTTTTACTACCATGATTTATATAATTATCCCTCAAGCAATCAAAAGAATGCTTCCAGCTACTGCAAATGAAGCTTCTCACCTTATTAAAGCATCTGCTGTTTTATCAGTTATAGCATTATTAGAACTCCACAAAGCTGCTATAAACTTACAGGGTAATAGTTTTAAATTTATTGAATTATTGGCTCTACAAGCTTTTCTTTATTTACCTATTGTTTTGGGAACAAGCTATATTGCAAATTTTCTTCAAAAAAAGAATGATGATAAATCATCAAGAATAGATTTGGTTAAATAAAATGTTAGATATTGATTTTATGATTGAAATACTACCTAGAGTTTTAAGAGCTTCATTAGTAACTCTAGAGATTTCTTTTTTGTCTTTGTCTTTTAGTATCTTACTTGGTTTGGCTTTTTCAATGGTTGCACTGACTTCAGGAAAATTTGTTAATATCTTAATTCGTTGTTTTGTTGAATTTACTCGAGGTGTTCCACAATTAGTTCAAATATCAATTATTTATTTTGCTCTTCCATACATAGGGATATTTTTTGATGAATTCTGGACAGGTGTTGTTGCTCTTAGTTTTATTGGTGCGGGCTATACAATAGAGATATTTAGAAATGCTGTATTGAATATAAACAAAGGACAACAAGAAGCAGGAAAAATTTTAGGATTTTCTAATTATCAAAATTTAATTTATATTCTATATCCACAAATCATAAAAAGATCTCTTCCTCCAATTACTAATGAACTCATTAATGTTGTTAAGGCATCTGCTCTTTTGTCTGTAATTTCAGTAAACGAACTCACTAAGATTATGAACGATGTTATTTTTGAATACTTTGTAGTAATTGAAGTATTATTAGAAGCAACTATAATGTACTTATTAATCATAAGTGTTCTTGTTTATATCTCGAGATATTTTGAAAAAAAACTAGTTATATGAAAAAAAAATATATTGGCATGGCGTGGCCATCTGATGGTTTAAATGACTCAGAATATTGGAAAAATCTACCCAAAAATTTTGAGTTATTAATTTCTCGATATAAGGTCTCTGGTTCCTTAAAACCAAATATTCTCAAAAAAGAAGCTAATTTAAAAAGGATATCTCGTTCTTTAGAAACTCTAAATTTAAAAAAAATAAATATTTTAATCTTATGTGACTTCGCATCATCAGTTTTGAACAAAGACTACATTGAAAAAAGTCAATTGTATTTTAAAAAAAAATTCAACTTACCATGTATTAATATCGTTTCTTCGACTTTGAATTTTATTGAAAATAGAAAAAAAAATATCTCTATAATCTCCCCATATAATAAAATTATAACAAAAAAATTTCTTTCCTTAATAAAAGATAAAAGTCGTATATCTTCAATTTCAAACCTGTCATTTAATTCTGAAGAAGAAATAGATGATACAAAAAGTTTTCTAAAAAAATTAAAATTAAATACTTATAAGAACGATTTGCTGTTTATAGGAGGTGGTATTACAATAAGTACTTTCTCAAAATTTTATAAAAATAAATATGGATATAATGTATATTCATCTCCAATAATATTGATAGATGATGTAGTTACCCTTTTAAGATGAATTCTAAGTATAATAAAATTTCGTTACTAGGAAAATATTTCCGATTATCAAAACAACCTCCTATTTTTGATCGAGGAGATAAAGAATTTTTATTTGATCAAAATAATAAAACTTTCATTGATTTAGCTTGTGGCTCTGGCACCACAATCTTAGGCCACAATAATCAATTTATTAATAAAAGTATTAAAAAAAAAATAGATTACGGTATTTTACATACTGGTCCACATTTCATTTCTTCAATTCATCAAAAGTATTTCAATATACTATCTTCTTTTTTTAAAAATAAATTTAATGTTTTTAATATGGCCACTAATGGGTCTGAGGCTACTGAAACAGCATTAAAATTAGCTTTTCATCATACAGGAAAAAAGAAAATAATTTATTTTTCAGGCTCTTATCATGGCAGGACTGGCTATTCTCTTCTTAGTTCTGATATGAAAGGAATTAACAAAGAAATATTTAAAAATAAAAATTTTATTTTATGTGAATATAATAATCTTGATAATTTTAAAAAAATATTTGACATAAACAAAAAAGATCTCGCTGCAGTTATAATTGAGCCTATTCAAGCAACTTCTGGTTTTAATTTCTCAAATAAAAAATTTCTTCAATCTATCCAAAAATTGATTATTAAAAATAACTCACTTTTAATTTTTGATGAGGTATGGACTGGTTTTGGTAAAACTGGACATAACTTTGCTTACGAATACTTTAAAGTAGTTCCTGATATACTCATTTTAGGTAAATCCATTGGAGGAGGTATGCCTTTAGGTCTTATTGCATTTAAAAATAATATAAACCATCAGTTTCCTGGCTCGCAATCTTCTACCTTTCAGGGAAACATAATTTCAATTAATACTTCATATTTTTTTATAAAGTACTTAAAAAA
>TARA_B100001057_G_scaffold333988_1_pt1 | contig 10122 bp, 11 predicted proteins | sample TARA_B100001057 | Tara Oceans TARA_B100001057 (sample SAMEA2621839) | marine metagenome | biome: marine biome (ENVO:00000447); feature: surface water layer (ENVO:00002042); material: "saline water (ENVO:00002010), including plankton (ENVO:xxxxxxxx)" | depth 5 m | reverse complement strand
AGCTATTGTTTGTAACATTGGACATTTTGATAGTGAAATACAAGTTAATGCCTTGAAAAATCTTAAATGGCATAATGTTAAACCTCAGGTTGATGAAGTTGAATTTCCTGATGGAAAGAAAATTATTCTATTAGCTGAAGGACGTTTAGTAAATCTAGGCTGCGCTACTGGTCATCCTAGTTTTGTAATGAGTGCGTCATTCTCAAATCAGGTTTTAGCGCAAATTGAGTTATGGAATAACAGCAAAAATTATGAGAAAAAAGTTTATGTACTTCCAAAAAGTTTAGACGAAAAAGTTGCTTCTCTTCATTTAGAAAAACTGGGAGTAAAGTTAACTAAACTTACAGAAGATCAGAGTGATTATCTGGGCCTAAGTGCTCAAGGACCATTCAAACCTGATCATTATCGATATTAATTTTAAGCTATAACCTCTTTTATTGAAATTTCTTTATTTTGAAGCTTATGTAGATCAATTTTTGTTTTTTCTGAAATAAATTTTCTTGACATCATATGCTCTTGAGCTGAATTTATACAGTCAGAAGCAATCATATATCCAGATTTAAAATAAAATACTGAAAAACTATTTTCATTTAAATTTCCTCTAATTATATGCTCATCATAATCACTATTGAGACCAGCAATTTGAAGTTTTAGCTCATATTGATCTGACCAAAACCAAGGGATTTGATTATATGAAACTTTTTCACCAACAATTGACGATGCGACTGTTTTTCCTTGCTCTATAGCATTATGAACAGACTCTAGTCGGATATTTTTATTATAGAAATGGCTTGGATGAAGAGTACAGTCTCCTGCAGAGAAAATATAATCATCGGATGTTTTACAATATTCATCAACAATAATACCATTATCTACTCTGATACCAGCATCTTCTGCTAAAGACTGGCAAGGCAAAACACCTATTCCAACTATGACTATATCAGCCTCAATACTTCCTGAAGAAGTTTCTACAGAAGAAACTCGATTATCTCCATTTATGCCTTTTACCAATGTATTAGTTAATATTTTTACCCCTCTAGATTCATGAAATGAATTATAAAATGAGGAAATAGTTGGGCTAGTAACTCTTTCAAGAATTCTTGAAGCCATTTCTATTACAGTAACATTTAAACCCAAAGTTTTTGAAACAGCCGCAACTTCAAGCCCTATATAACCTCCGCCAATAATTACCATATTTTTTGAACCATTTAATGAGGATTTAATCATTTCAACATCATCTATAGATCTAAGGTAATGAATACCTTGTAGATTAGAATTTTCTTGAGGCATTAACCTTGCCTCAGTTCCAGTTGCAATTACTAGGTTATCATACTCAATATTATTATAACTTTTATCTTTTGAAAAAGTTAATTGTGATTTCTTTCTGTCTATTTCTTCAACATATGAATCTAAAATTATTTCAATATTTTGCTCTTCATAGAATTTTTCGGGCTTTAAATATAATCTCTCAGCTGCAAGTTCTCCTGATAAATATTTTTTAGATAATGGAGGTCTTTGATAGGGAAGGTATGATTCTGAAGACAAAATACTAATATCACCAGTAAACTTTTTTTGCCTTAAAGAAGTTGCAACCTGACAAGATGCTTGTCCTCCACCAATAATAACTATATTTTTATCGTTCATTTTAGAATCATCAAAAAAGTTTATAATATTCTTATTGTTTTAATATGTTTTCTATATAAATGTTAGTAAAAAAATGTCTGAATTAATAGTAAACCTCGATAGTGAAAAAACGACTAATGACTTTGGTATAGTTATATCAGAGTTGATTAAAGAAGATGATATTATTCTTTTAGATGGAGAAATGGGATCTGGAAAAACTTTTTTAGCTCGAGCTATAATTTCCAATCTACTCGAAGAAAAATTTAAAGGAATGGAAATCCCATCTCCCACATTTACAATAATCCAAGAGTATAAATGTAAAAATTTTATTTTAGGTCATGCTGACCTATACCGTATAAAAAATAAAAATGAATTAGATGCCTTGGGTATCGAAGATGTTTTAGAACGAGGCCCCCTTTTAGTGGAATGGCCAGAAAAAATAAAAGAATTTTATAAAAATGATACACTAGAAATTAAATTTAAAGATATTAGTGGAAGAAAATCAATTGAACTTTCAAACATCAAAGGCTGGGAGGTGAGATTAGAGATACTAAAGAGCAAAAAAAATGGATGAAAAAGAATGTGTTTTTGATTGGGAAGCAAATGGATTAAATGACGGTTTTAGATATCCGCATCAAATTGCTATTATTGATAATGACAATGAAGATATTTGTAATACTTATAATATGAGGTTACCCCATTATGAGTTACCAGGCCCTATAGCACTGTATAAAACAAATACAAATTGGAAAAAAACAAAAGAGAACCATCCATCACTTTATGAAATTATGCCCTCTATCCTAAATGATCTGCTTAGCTATGATATTATATGGGCATATAATTATAGCTATGATAAAGGTGTTCTTGAAGAAAGCCTTTTTAATACAGGAAGAAGTCCTTATCTCTATAAAGATAAGATTGTTTGTGATGCCATGCCATTCATATCTATTGCGTCATTACTTTATCCTGAAGTTATTAAAATACCTATGATAGAGGGCGTTAGAAGAGGCAAAAAGGGTATTTATAATAGCCATAAACTTGAGAATGTTTATAAAGAAAATTTTACAAATGACGAAGAATTAACATGGCATGTTGCTGAAAGTGATATTATTGCAACATCAAGGTTATTACAAAAAATAAAATCGGAGGCTCCTGAATTTTGGAATTTCAGAACAAGAATGTTCAGTAAATTTGCAAGAGAAGATATTTTTAGCAAAAAAGCAGTTTGGATAAGATATTATCAAGATAAAAAACAAATGTTTCCTATGTTACCAATATATGAAAGAGATAGAGATAATTATTTTTCGATAGATCTTGAAAAGTATGAAAAAGATGGTGGATTACAAGAAAAACACAAAAATCAAATAATAAAAGTTGGTTCTGGTAAATCCAAGACACTTCCAGACTGGCTACATTCATCTTATATAAAAACTGGAGGAATTATTCTAGACGCTAATTGGTTTGACTTACCGCTAAAATATAACCTACCCGAGAATTCAGATTTATCTGAAATTAAAAATTTAATAAGTGAAAATTTATCAGACTTAAGAATTTGGCCTGAAAAAGACGAAAAATTTTTAGAAAAAGCAAGATTCGGTTTCCCATCAAGAGAGGACTTAACATCATGGGACTCTTTTCATAAGGCTGAAACCTGGGATGAAAAAGTACAAATAAAATTTAAGGATGCTAGATCAAAAAGAATAGCAAAAAGAATTATTTTTGATAATGCACCTGAGGTTCTTGATGATAATGCGTACAGAATTATAGAGGAATTTATAAAAGAAAGATGGAAAAGTATTGGACCTGATCAAAGGCCAGTGAAAAATTATGAATCTGGAAAAACATGGGTTACTATTCCTACCGCACTTGAAAACATTAGAAAATGTGAAATGGAAGATAATCTAGAAGAAAATTCTGAACTAGATATAGATTGTTTGAAAGGATACAAAGAATATTTACTAGATCTTAATGAACAATTAAAGTAAAAAATACTTGCATCAACGAAGGTACTTTCTTAGCTTAATGATATTGATTCTTGGAGATAATAATGAGTTTAATAAATGTTACAGATGAAGAATTTCAAAATACTATCATTGAAAATGAAGGATTATGTTTAGTCGATTTTTGGGCAGAATGGTGTGGTCCATGCAAGCAGGTAGGCCCAATTCTTGAAGAAATTGCTTCAGACTCTGATCTTAAAATAACTATAGCAAAAGTAAATATTGACGAAAACCCTAGAACACCAACAAAATTTGGAGTTAGAAGTATTCCAACGCTCATGTTATTTTCAAATGGAGAGTTAAAGGACACTAAAATTGGAGCGTTACCAAGGCAAGAGCTAAAAGATTGGATAAAAGAAAATAGCTAATCGATGCTTAGTGCATCTGATACCAAATACAAAGAACCACAGATTAGTATTCTTGAATTTTCATACTTTGAATAAGACATTATTGCATCTTTAAGAGACGATGCCTCTTTTAAAATAGTATTCTTAAATAAATTTTTATTTTTAAGATCTGAAAGAGAAGAAGAAATGTTTCCCTGTATCGGAACAACAGTTATTTCTCTGGCTATCTCATTAAAGTTTATAATAAAATCATCTAAATTTTTATTTTTTTTAACTCCTAAAATAATTAATAAATCTTTTTTATCTTTGTTATTTTTTTTGACCATTTCATTACTAATAACTTTTGCAGCAGAAGGATTATGGCAACCATCAATCAAAATTTCAGAACTCTTATTAATCCAACTTTTAGTATTTCCCTCTAATTCAGTTAGTCTTCCATGTAATTGCGCATTTTTTAAACCACTAATAATATTCTCATCATCAATACTAATTTCATTATTCTTTTTTAATAGCCTAAGAGATGCAATACAAAGGCCTGCATTAAAAATCTGGTGATCACCATTAAGCCCCAATGAATTAAATTCTAATCTTCCAAATTCATCTTTATAAATTATCAAATCATTATCTTTTTCAACAAACCAATCCTCTTCATAAAAAAATCCTTTAGCGTTTTTTTCAACTAAATTTTCATGAATAATTTTTTTTAAAGAGCTACATTGGGGTCCAAAAATTACAAAACCATTATTAGGAATAATCCCCAACTTTTCCTTTGCAATCATTTCTAGATCATTCCCAAGAAGATCCTCATGATCATAGGAAATTGTCGTTATAATACTTAGCTTTTTTTCAGGTATAATATTCGTAGGATCATATAAACCACCAATCCCAACCTCAATAATATTAAAATCAGAAATATTTTTAGAAAATAGTTCAAAAGCACATGCTGTGATAAATTCAAAAAAGGATAGCTCTTGATCTGAGCAAAAATGGGAGCAATTTTCTATAACTGGTGATAATAAATTATCATCAATAATTTTATTCTTAATAAGAAATCTCTCATTAATTTTAAACAAATGTGGCGAGGTAAAGACATTTGATGTTAACTGATTAAAATTTAAGCATGATCTCAAAAACTCGATTGTTGAGCCTTTACCATTTGTTCCTGCAACATGAATAATGTTTTTTAATTTTTTTTGAGGGTGATTAATCTTTGAAAGAAAATTAAGAATTCTATCTGTCCCTTTTTCAGGGTTCTCTATAAATTTTTTATAAAAAAAATCTTCAATAATCATTTTTAATAAAAACTACTAACTACGTCTTTTCATTTATTAATATTTTAATTATTTTTGAAATTGTTGATTTTAAATCCTTCCTATGAACAACCATATCAACCATTCCGTGATCCAGAAGGTATTCAGACTTCTGAAAACCATCAGGTAAGCTTTCATTAATTGTATTACCAATGACTCTTGGTCCAGCAAATCCAATTAAAGCTTTTGGCTCAGCAATATGAATATCTCCGAGCATAGCATAAGATGCGGTAACACCTCCTGTAGTTGGATTTGTTAATACAACAATATAAGGCAAACTCTCCTCTCTAAGTGACTGAAGCATTACTGTAGTCCTTGGCATTTGCATCAAGGAGAGAATTCCTTCTTGCATTCTTGCGCCACCGGATGATGCACACAAAATAAAAGGACATTTTTTATTAAGTGCTGTTTCTATTGCTAAAATAATACTCTCTCCTGCAGCCATTCCAAGAGATCCACCCATAAAAGAAAAGTCATGAACAGCCATCACGGCGCTTGTTGAATTTATTATACCAGAACCAATTAAAATTGAGTCCTTTTTTCCAGTTTTAGCTCTCGCATCTTTAATGCGATCAATATACTTTTTTTGATCTCGGAATTTTAATGGGTCTGTTGGTACATCGGGGCAATCAATATATGAAATTGACCCCTCATCAAATAATTGAGAAAATCTTATTTCAGCTGATACCTTTAAATGAAAGTCACATTCTGGGCACACAAATAGACTTTCTTCAGCATCAGTATGAAAAATCATTGAGTCACAGGCAGTACACTTTAACCAAAGATTATCGGGTACCTCTTTTTTTTTAAAAATCCTTTTAATACCTGGTGGAACAATATTTTTAAACCAATTCACTTTTAACTCCCTAACCTCTTAAAGGATTTGATAATTCTAAAAGAAAATCTATCATATTTTTTACTATCAAATCATTATCAAATTTTTTAACTTTCAAGGAATTAATTTGATTTACTATTGCAGATCCAACAACTATAGCATCTGAGAAATTAGAAATCTCTTCAACTTGAGAAGAGCTTTTAATACCAAAACCTACTCCGATAGGTAAATCGGTATTTTGTTTTACTTTTTTTATTAATCCTTCGATAATTTTATTATTAGGAGTTTTTGTTCCTGTTATTCCGGCAATAGAAACAAAGTAAAGAAAACCTGAGCTTACATTCAATATTTGTCCTAATCTCTCCTTGTTTGTAGTTGGGGTTATAAAATTTATAAAATCTATTCCAGATTTTTGCGCTGGAATACATATTTCATCACTATGCTCAATCGGAAGATCTACAACAATTAGACCATCAACACCAACTTCTTTACATCGATTTATAAATGGTTTTACACCATATTGAAGAATTGGATTAAAATAACCCATCAAGACAATTGGTGTTTCTTTCTCTTTAATTCTGAATCTCTCAATCATCTTAAATGTTTTATTCATATCATGACCGTTATTTAAGGAACGCAATGAAGATTCTTGAATAGAAGGACCATCTGCCATTGGGTCAGAGAATGGCATGCCAATTTCAATAATATCTGCCCCTCCTAAAGGAAGAGATTCTAGTATCATCTGAGAGAGCTCTATATCAGGATCACCAGCTGTAATATAAGGTATAAATGCAGAACGTTTATTAAGTCTGAGATTCTTAAAAACTTTTGATATACGTGAAGACATTAAATCTCTATCCCTAAGAAATCAGCTATAGCAAATACATCCTTATCTCCTCTACCACACATATTCATAATTATTATTTTATCCTTAGAATGTTTTTTTGCTAATTCAAGAGTAAATGACAGAGCATGCGATGGCTCAAGGGCTGGTATAATTCCTTCTAGCTTAGAACAAATCTGAAAAGCATCTAAAGCTTCATCATCAGTTGCTGAGACATACTCTACCCTCTTAATGTCTTTGAGCCATGAATGTTCAGGACCTATTCCTGGATAGTCAAGTCCTGCTGAGATTGAATGCCCTTCGGTAATTTGACCATCATTATTTTGAAGTAAATAAGTTTTATTACCGTGAAGAACACCTGTTTTTCCTTTTGATAAGGATGCAGCATGTTCCCCAGTTTCAAGCCCTCTACCTGCCGCCTCTACGCCATACATCTTTACATCGTCATCAAGGAAAGGATAAAATAAGCCCAATGCATTCGATCCTCCGCCAATGCAAGCAACTAAAAAATCTGGGTTTCGCCCTTCTTTAATTTTAATTTGTTTTTTTGCTTCCTCTCCAATTACAGATTGAAAATCTCGAACTAATTGTGGATAAGGATGAGGACCAGCAGCCGTTCCAATAATATAAAAAGTATCATCAACATTAGAAACCCAATCCCTTAACGCCTCATTCATAGCATCCTTGAGAGTTCCATTACCTGAAGATACGGGAACAACTTCACCTCCCAATAATTTTATTTTAAATACATTTGGTTTTTGTCTTTCAATGTCAGTTTTACCCATATAAATCACACAAGGTAGTCCAAATCTTGCACAAACTGTTGCAACTGCAACTCCATGTTGACCAGCCCCTGTTTCAGCAATTATCCGTGTTTTACCCATCTTCTTTGCCAAAAGTATCTGACCAAGGCAGTTATTTATTTTATGACTTCCTGTATGATTTAACTCATCTCTCTTAAAGTAAATCTTTGCGCCATTAGCATAATCTGTAAGTCTTTCGGCAAAATATAAGGGGCTTTCTCTTCCAATATAGTCCTTTGCAAAACTCTCTCTTTCCTCAATAAATGAGGGATCATTTTTTGCATCATCATAAGCCTTTTCAAGATCTAGAATTAAAGGCATGAGAGTTTCGGCTACATAACGTCCTCCAAAGTTACCAAAATTTCCTGAAGCATCTGGTTTATCTTTGTATGTATTTTTATTCATATTTTCTTTCATAAGCTATTCTAGTTAATTTAACAAAATTCTTAATTTTTTCTTTATCTTTTGAGCCTGGTTCGTTTTCAACACCTGAGGAAACGTCAATAACAGATGCATTAGAAAAATTAATCGCATCATTTATATTATCTTTATTTAATCCACCTGATAAATAATAATCTCCACCCTTCCAATTTTCTAAAATTGACCAATCAAATGTTTTGTTAAGCCCACCTCTTTGTTTATTTAGACCATTATCAGGTTTTGCATCAAAGAGGAAATAATCTACTACATCACAATATCTTTCAGATGAAGCTAAATCTAATGCACTTGATATTCCAAAAGCTTTAATGATTGGTAACCCAAAAGAATTTTTTATTTCTAGGCATCTATCTATTGTTTCATCACCATGTAATTGAATTAGGTTTGCATTAACAGAAGAGGCACAACGCTCAATATAATTATTATCAGCATCAACAAAAACCGCAACTCTTTCAATATCGCTTGCTGCTCTTGAGAAAAAATTTCTCTCAGCATATTCTGGTTCAATTCTTCGGGGGCTAGGATCTGCAAAGATGAAGCCACAAATCTCAGCTCCGGAAATTTTAACCATCTCTATATGTTTTAGAGATGATAAACCACATATTTTAATCTTTATTGTCATTGTTTTATATTCTTAAGAATATTATCAATAGTTTTTACTGGATCTTTTGATTCAGTTATTGGTCTTCCAATAACTAGCAGATCAGCTCCTGCATCAATAGCGTTTTTTGGACTCATTACTCTTTTTTGATCATTTTTACTATCTTCCTCTAGTCTAATTCCAGGAACAACTAGAATAAAATCTTTACCAATTTTTCTTTTTAATAATGAAATTTCTTTTGCAGAACAAACAACGCCATCTAATCCAGACTCTTTAGCTAAGCAAGCAAGTCTAAGAACAAGATCTTCACTATTATCTTTATAACCAATTTCCTTTATATCTTTATTATCTAAACTTGTTAGAACAGTGACTGCAATTAGTTTTGTTGTTTTATTATTAAACTCATCTCTTGCCTTTGCTGCGGCCTTTAACATATCTCTTCCGCCAGATGAATGAACATTAATTATTGCAATATCTAATTCCATTAATGTCTTTATTGTTTTGTAAACTGTTACAGGAATATCATGAAGTTTTAAATCTAAAAAAATTGGGATACCAAAACTTGAAATCTCTCTAACACCTTCGGGTCCAAAAGAATTAAAAAATTCCATGCCAAGTTTTATACCACCAATATGATCTTTTAAATCCAATACAATTGATTGAGCTTTAGTAAGCGAATTAACGTCTAATGCAAGAATAATTGGATTTTTAAATATCTTATTCATTTCTTCTCCTAGCAGTTTAATATAATAAACTAATTAGAGTGAATTAAGATTTATAGTTAAGTCTTTCCCTTACGCCTTTACCAGGTTTAAACATTGGAACATTCTTGGCCGGAACTACAACTTTTTCTCCAGTTCTTGGATTCCTTCCATTTCGAGCATTCCTGTGTCTAACTGAAAAAGTTCCAAAACCTCTAATCTCAACCCTGCCATTACTTGATAAAGTTTCACCGATATTTTCAAGAACTGTATCAACAATTATCTCTATATCTTTTTGAATTAAATGAGGGTTGTTCTTCAGGAGTTTTTTAATTAAAGAAGACTTAATCATTATTATCCTCATCACTATTTTTTTCTGATGAATTTTTATCAAGAGCTTCTCCTAGAATATCTCCAAGAGATGCACCAGAATCCTTAGATCCATATTGCTCAATGGCCTCTTTCTCATCTGAAATTTCTAAGGCCCTAATTGATAGTGATATTTTTCGAGATTTAGTATCATAATTTGTTACTTTAGCATCTACCTTTAAACCTTTTTCAAATCTTTCTGGGATTTGTTCAGATTTATCTTTTGAAAGATCAGATCTTTTAATAAAAGC
>TARA_B100001057_G_scaffold311633_1_pt1 | contig 10122 bp, 11 predicted proteins | sample TARA_B100001057 | Tara Oceans TARA_B100001057 (sample SAMEA2621839) | marine metagenome | biome: marine biome (ENVO:00000447); feature: surface water layer (ENVO:00002042); material: "saline water (ENVO:00002010), including plankton (ENVO:xxxxxxxx)" | depth 5 m | reverse complement strand
CTATTTTGGCGACAAACTGTCTCCGTTGTCCGAAACCACGAATTTGGCACCAGCAGTCGCCGGCACAGATCTTTTCTCGCATATCGGGCACATGCTATGGACAACAATTCCAAGCATTGTGATCGCCTTGATTCTTTTTACGTTAATGGGTTTAAACATTGATGCGGATACCGTAAGCACAGACCTGGAACTTACTATGAAGTTGATCAGAGACAGCTTCACTATTCACCCAATCATGCTGTTACCTGTACTGACCTTATTGATAATGGCCAACAAGAAATTTCCTCCGGTTCCGACTATTCTTGCCGGCGCTTTGTTGGCAGTGCTGCTCGCCCTAGTTTTTCAAAGGGCTGCCGTACTAGCGCTGGCTGGCGATACGCAAAATGTATTTTTGGCTTATTTCCGTGGAGTCTGGCAAACCTTGTTTGATGGATTCTCACTCAACAGCGGGAACGCGACTCTGGATGATCTTATGACTCGCGGAGGAATGAGCTCGATGCTTAACACTGTATGGCTGATTCTGTGCGCGATGATTTTTGGGGCTGTGATGGACCATACTGGACTGCTGAAGTGCCTTGTGAACTATGCGCTTTCTTTCGTTAACAGCACCGGTAGTTTGATTGCCACGACGTTGCTCACCTGTATCGGCGCGAATCTTATTACCTCAGATCAGTATATTTCCGTCGTGCTACCTGGAAGGATGTATAAATTAGAGTTTCAAAACCATAATCTAGATATGAAGAACCTCAGCAGGACGCTGGAAGACGCTGGTACGATTACCTCACCACTAATTCCCTGGAACACCTGCGGAGCCTACATGGCCAGCACACTGGGCGTAGCCACCTTCGCCTACCTACCCTACTGTTTTTTCAACTTAATCAACCCGGTGATTGCCGCTATCTATGGCTTTCTCAACTTCAAGATCGTCCCTGCAGACAGGACGGCAACTGATGCAATCCCTGCTTCCTGAACCATACCCTCAGATAGTCAGTTTCAGCTCGACAGTGTTGCCTTCCGGATCGTTCAAGTAAAGCGATCGCCCGAAGCCCTTCGCGCCATAGCGCGTCGACAATCCAGAAAAATTAATGGACTGCCTGACCAAATATGCGCACAACTCCTCCTCCGAAACGTCAGAGACGCTCAGACAAAAATGATCCAGATTGCGACCCTGATGACCCGGCCCGATACCACCAGATTTCCCTAATTCACCATCAATCGTGACAAGGTCAATCAGACTGGCACCTGCCCGCAACTGCACTAGACCAACGTCCTCAAGCTCTCTCTCCTTAACACAGCCTAGCACATCACAATAAAAACGAGTCATCCTATCGAGCGAACGCACCCGTAACACGATGTGATCAATAGCAGAAATCGACAGCATAATTGCCTCAATAACGGGTCCTTAAAAAGCTCCCAAATTGTGTTTTGCAAGTTTGGCTGTGCCGGATCAGATCGCGCAAGCCAAGGCTTGCAACTTGCCCGACGGGGGTATTTATGGCAGCGATGCGCTTTTTATTTCAGGCATCATAGCAATCCCGCTCACCTTGCAGACACCTGGAATCTTACCTTGTTTCGCGTTCATCGCTTCCCTCCCTCCTCCTTAACTTTTGCCAACAATTCCCCAACTGAGAGCTGTCCCGCAATAAGTGCTTCCTTGTGGGCTTTTCGCAGTCCCTTGATTGCGTATTCAATTTTCAGTGCCTGGGATTGATCCGTCATGGCGAGTGAAAACACTAGCTCGAGCTTTTTTTTACCCCTGAGAGCTTTGGCTCCCCGATAAGGCCCTGAAGTCTCTGATTTATGCTCTGCCAAACGGCGCTTCACATCTCGCGTGATGCCGGTATACAAACTCTGATCTTCGGCTCGGACCATATAGACCCACCAGTCTGCTTCAGACACTTTTCCATTAACAACTCCTCTCAAGTTTTCACACTCCATGTGCCCCCTCGATCACACACAATGTCCTCTTTAAGCAGTTTAATAAGATGGGCCGTCAGTGTTTTTTTTGCCCACGGTATCAAATGTTCAGCAACATCATCGTAAGCAGCCAGCACTAGTTCGTCGATTGTTACCGCTCCAAGCGACTCCAGGCAGCCACGGATTTTAGCTTCGCGTTTCAAACGATGGTCAATTAGCTGACGTATCTCTTCTTGAGGCCGATCCATGAGCCGCCCATGCCCCGGAGCAAGATAGCGCAAATCACGATCTTGCAGCGATCTCAGCGATTTCAGGTAGTCAGACATGTCGCCGTCGGGAGGAAGAATGACCGGGGTCGTACCCTGCAAAATATGATCTCCAGTGAACAGCAGCTTTTCTTCCAAAAGCAGATAGCAGATGTGGTTGGACACATGGCCAGGCGTGGCAATCAATTCGAGATGAAAGTCGCCGCAATCGAGAATATCACCTCCCTCCCACATACGAGCCGGCTGAAAACTTTGGTCTTGCCCGGCGACTTCTGGAGCCGCGAGACCAACCAGCTCGGCGCCGGTAGCTTCAGCCAGCGCTTTAGCACCAGGCGAATGGTCTCGGTGAGTATGGGTGACACACACATATCGCAATTGACCTCGCTCACAGCATCGCATAAGCGTGCTCAGTTGCTCATCACTAGCTGGCCCCGGATCGATCAGCACAAGCTGCTCTTCACCCAGCAGATAACTGTTGGTTCCGGGGCCTGTCATAGGACCCGGATTGTTTCCCAGAATTTGGTGAACAGGCACGGCTGTATAGCCAATTCGTAAAGGAAGTCCTGGCTCAGGCATTTGCCGAGACACCAGTAATAAATCTCAAGCAGAACGAAACATTTGGCAATACTTTTAACAGCTCAATTAACGGCATTCAGCCTCCAAGAGGGGAAGATATTCAATGTCCCACATCCGATGATACCCTGCTCGCTACCTTTTAGAACAGATACGTTGCTGGGCAGAAGCAAATTGGAGTTTCCCCTAGAATCGGGAGATAATCTCAACGTGCTATGATTACTCACAAAGCGGCCACCACCTTCTGACAGTTATCTCGACTCAATGATCAGAGTGCAGCGAGCGAGCTTGGCGTTTGTGAGTTTACAGATTTATAAAAGGGAGCAGTCCCAGACATTATCAGGACCACCAAGCATGCACCGAATCCAAACCTTCAACTCAATCTCTGACAAGGGGCTTACACGGTTCGCTCCTGAGCGCTATACAGTAAGTCCAGATACCGAAAACGCAGATGCGATTCTTCTGCGAAGCCATAAACTTGAACCTGTTGCGCTTGTTCCGAATCTGAGGGCTGTCGCGCGCGCCGGTGCTGGGGTCAACAATGTGCCTGTCGCCGAATGCACAGAGCGTGGTGTCGTCGTATTCAACACGCCTGGCGCCAATGCCAACGCCGTCAAAGAGTTGGTGCTTTGCGGACTGTTGCTTGCTTCCAGAGGAATTGTTCCGGGGATCAGTTTCGTAGCCTCTCAAACAGCGATCAGTAGTTACGCCGAACTATCAAAAACGATGGAGCAGGAAAAAAAACGCTTTAAAGGCAACGAGATTACCGGCAAGACTCTCGGGGTGGTGGGTCTCGGCGCAATAGGTTCACGAGTCGCGGAGATGGCGATTGGGCTCGGCATGAAAGTAATAGGCTTCGACCCAGCTCTATCGATAGATGCTGCGTGGCGACTCCCCAATCAGGTTAAGCGCATGGAAAACCTAAGTACCTTAGTTGCCAGCTCTGACTATATTTCCTTGCATCTTCCTGTACTCGATTCTACTCGTAAGCTCATAGATGCGAGTATATTCGCCGCGATGACTCAGGGAACTTGCCTTTTGAATTTCGCCAGAGATGAGATTATCGACCCTGCAGCATTGATGAATGCTTTGGATTCGAAAAAACTGCGTGCCTATGTCTGTGATTTCCCAAGAAAAGAATTCATGGGTCGAGCTGAGGTTATCGCCATGCCTCATATTGGCGCCAGCACTGCTGAAGCTGAAGAAAACTGCGCCATGATGGCTGCCGATCAGCTCATGGACTTTTTGGAGCACGGTAACATCAGAAACTCGGTAAATTACCCGAACCTTCATCTTGATCGAACAGCGAGTTCAGAGCTCGGCACGCGCCTAGCCATCTCAAACAAGAACGTGCCAAAAATGCTTGGACAAATACTTTCCATTCTCGCAGATCAGGATATCAACGTGGTCGATATGCTGAATAAAAGTAGAGGAGAGGTCGCCTATAACCTCATTGACCTTGAAAGTCCTGCCTCAGCATCAGCCCTTGCAGCGATTGGTGCAATTGGCGATGTCATCAAGGTGACTGCAATTTAACAATCTGGTACTCAGGATCATCACTATGAAGCGTGTTTTCAATTTTGGAGCCGGTCCAGCTATGCTGCCGGTTGAAGTAATGCAGCAAGCTCAGGCTGAATTTCTCAATTATCAAAACCTCGGAGCATCAGTGATTGAAATCAGCCACCGCTCGCGTGAGTTTGACGAAATCATCAATCGCTGCGATGCATTACTGACTGAACTCGCAGGCATCCCTGATAACTATAAAATACTTTACGTCCACGGTGGCGCTCAGATGCAGTTCTCCGCTGTCCCTCTGAATCTGATCAACCGCAAAGCCGCCCAAAATGCCTCGTTCGTACTAACTGGCAACTGGGCGGTAAAAGCGAGCAAGGAAGCAGCACGCTATGGCACGTCAATCAACATCGCTAGCAGTGAAGACAAAAATTTCAGCTATATACCGGACTATCACGAGAGTCTGTTGGACCCAAACAGTTCCTATTTACACATCACGAGCAACAACACATTATTTGGAACACGCTGGCACACTTTCCCAAAAACAGGCGAAGTACCGCTGGTTGCCGACATGACATCAGAATTTCTTTCGAGAAAATTGGACATCAATCAATTCGGCCTTATTTTTGCCGGACTGCAAAAAAACCTTGGCCCTGCCGGACTCGCTTTGGTGATCATTCGTGAAGACCTGCTGGAACATGCACTGCCCACAACACCAGGTTTGCTAAACTATCAGGTTTATGCCGAGCAACACTCATTAGCGAACACAACCAACACTTTTGCCATATATCTGATGTCATTGGTCCTGCAGTGGCTTAAAGACCAAGGTGGCGTAGCACAGATGGAAACGCAAAACGAATCCAAAGCGAAGCTGATTTATGATGCTATTGATAGCAGTGACTTCTACTTCGGCACAGCCGATGCGGCGCACCGCTCTCGCATGAACATAACATTCAATCTTTACAATGGGGATTTATTAGATGAGTTCTTGACGCAGGCAGAGGCCGCAGACTTATACGCATTGAAGGGCCACAGAGCAGTAGGCGGAGCAAGGGCCTCTATTTACAACGCCATGCCACTTGCAGGTTGTGAAGCCCTAGTCGATTTCATGTCGGATTTCGAGCGCCAAATGGGGTGAACCCGCAAAAGTAGAGGGAAGGCCAGTAGCGCCTTTCCGGCGCCCTCCAATCCTGCCGAACTTTTCGCATGTCTACAGATAGAAAGATCATACACTTCGATTGCGATTGTTTTTATGCGTCAATCGAAATGCGGGACAATTCCGAGCTAAGCGATAAGCCGATCGCTGTCGGCGGCTCACCTGACCGCAGAGGAGTTGTAGCAACCTGCAATTATGCAGCCCGAAAATTTGGTGTTCACTCTGCCATGTCATCGGCTGTTGCCCGAAAACGCTGCGCCGACCTCGTCATTGTTCGCCCAGATATGGAGAAATACCGAAATGCGTCTACAGAAATCCACCGCATTTTTGAGCGATACACATCCGTCATCGAACCACTGTCTTTAGATGAAGCATATCTGGATGTAACCGATTGTACGCAATTCGATAGAGATGCGGCCGCCATCGCCCAGGCGATTCGCGACGCGGTCAAATCAGAAGTTGGCATTACGATTTCGGCGGGAATCGCTCCAAACAAGTTCCTCGCTAAGATTGCCAGCGACTGGAATAAACCTGATGGCCAGTTCGAGTTACACCGTGACGAGGTTCAAGACTTCCTGGCTGACTTGCCGGTCAGAAAACTGCATGGGGTAGGTAAAGTTACCGCACAGAAAATGACCAAACTTGGCATTAATACTTGTGGCGACTTGCGCCTGCTCGACACCTCAGACTTGAAATTACACTTCGGCAGCTTCGGAGAACGCCTCAAGCAACTTAGTGCCGGGATTGATAATCGGCACGTACAAACTGAAAGAATCCGAAAGTCGATCAGTGTTGAACACACATTCTCGCAAGATCTCCCCTCCCTAACCGCCTGCCTCGCGGAAATCCCAGACCTCATGACTAAACTGAGTGCGCGTCTCAAAAAGACCGATGGCAGAGACCAAATTCATAAGCAGTTCATTAAAATTAAATTTAGGGACTTCACCCAAACAACGGTGGAGATGGTGTCCAATGTCGATGCTGCTGAAAACTATCACAATCTCTGTGAGGTAGGTTTTCGCCGCGGCAACAAACCCGTGCGACTCCTGGGGATTGGCATCAGAATTAGGCCGCATAATAACCCTGTATCGACTGAGGACGATCCGGACCAGCTAAATCTGGGTCTTACGGAAACGATTGATTAAAAAGCAGAATGAGCAGTTACCGAAAGCAACCTGAATCCAAATCAAGGCACATAACTGCTGAGGGTGAGAAAAAACTCAAAGACGAGCTCCTTCAACTTTGGAAAATCGAACGCCCAAAAGTCACTCAATCCGTCGCTGAAGCTGCTGCACTTGGAGATCGCTCGGAGAACGCAGAATATATCTATGGAAAGAAACGCCTGAGGGAAATTGACAGGAGAGTTCGCTATCTCAGCAAAAGACTCGAAGAAATTATAGTCGTCAACACAACACCTTGCGACCAGGGCAAAGTGTATTTTGGTGCCTGGATCACCTTAGAAGACGATCAAGGCAAGATCGTTCGCTACAGACTGGTCGGCCCTGATGAGATCGACCCTCAGCGCGGTTTTATTAGCATTGATTCCCCACTTGGTAGAGCGATGTTAGGCAAGCCCTGTCACTGTGGCTTTAGTGTCATAACGCCCACCGGAGAATCCAGCTATTCCATCACGGATATTGCTTATTCGGCAAGCTCACCATGAGATATATTCTGGTTTTCGCAGTTGCAAGCACACGGGGATTAGAACTAACGACCCCACAAAGTGCTGAGCGCCGCCAACGACATCGAAAGGGCCGGAACGATTTTCTGCGCAGCCACCATTGAGTCTCCTACCGAGCATCCTCGTGGCATCAGAGTCAGACGTGCGAAAGAAAATCGCAGACTGGTAAGGAGAGGGTTGTTTAGGGCAACTAAGATCCTTGAGGATTAGATAAAGCGCACTCAGTCGCTGTCAGTGTGTCACTAACAACTCACTCCTCACGACCGTCTTTGAATTCGTCGATTTGAGCCTGAGTTGCCTCAGTTTGAAACCTTTCCTTCCATGTATCATAAGGCATGCCGTACACCACTTCGCGAGCGTCCTCATAATCAAGCTCAACATCTCTTTCCTCTGCTTCAGCGCGATACCATTTCGACAGGCAGTTTCTGCAGAAGCCGGCAAGATTCATCAAATCGATATTCTGAACTTCTTTGTGAGTATCCAGATGTCTAACCAACCGACGGAAGGTGGCAGCTTCTATTTCTAATCGTTTGTAATCATCCACAAGTGGCCCCGATGCATTTGTTAAATATGTACCAATTCTAATTCCGAAACATTATGACTCCTCTCAATCCTGTGTTTCTTATCAACCGCCTTTAACTGCCGCTCGGCCGCGTTAAATGCGTCACGAATCGCTACATAGAGATTTTCATGAGCATGATTATCATGCTGTTCCTGATTTACACGGATTTCCTTGCTCGGGGTATGAATTTCAAGACCTACGGAGTAAACCTTGCCTTTGTAATGATTGTTATGTGGAGAATCCAGCACTACTCTGCCGGTTAGGATCCGACTACAAAAGCGCTGCAGCTTGCTTATCCTTTTATTGACTGCATAAGAGACTGAGGTGGATTGATCAATATTGTGAAAAAAAATCTGAAAGTCATTTGCCATGGAATTTCTCCTATGTTTTCTCTTCAAACTCAAAAGGTTCGTTTTCAGTCTTTCCTCGGTTAATTAAAAATCCCGCATCCGCATAGACATCCTTCTAGCAGGCGCAGCCTAGAAAGGGCAAAAAAATGACCGCTCGCGAAACGAGGTGTTTTGCGATCGGCACGGACGAACGGACTTGATTTTTTTGACCCGGAACCAGGTCGTGCAAGGCAATACGTGGCGACGTATCTCAGCAAACACCGAAAGAACTCGGTCGTTGCATGGGTAAAGAAATTAGCAGTGATAAACAGATGATTTAAAACCGCCAGCATTATTCCTCCTTTAAAGATTCCAAATTAGGCTACTCCTTTCTAGCCGATTTGTCTAAATTCTTTGTAGGCGATTTGATGACAACGTCTTGGAAGCACCAGTGCCATGGCTCATAGGCCATTCCGGCCAGGTTGTTCCTCGGGTAGCTCAGCACAAAGCCAAATTTACCTGCAAACTCTCGCAGCCAGTCGAACGCCGGAGTCAGCTCAAATTCTTCAACGAGCGCAGCACAACCCAGGGTTCCAATATCAATCGCCCTACCAGTATGGTGCTCACTGTAACCCGGCGCGGCGTTCACCTCTAGTATCTGTTCGATACTCTGCCCTGAATCGAGCTTTCTTTTCAGCAATCCATATTGGTAGTCTGGGCTGCGGAATGCCGAAATAAGGTGAAGCGTAATCTCTGACTCAGCAGCGCAAGACCTCATTTTCGACCACGCACGAAGCGCTGGGGGAGTTAATCTCTGCGACCTCCCATAGAAATCCAACTCAGTATCGACGAGCTCCTTCGGGACAGTGCGCAGCGCAAGCCCTCTGGAAGTGGCATAATTTGCAGGAACGCCAAGTTCAGCGTTTAATCTTGCAATATTATTAATGAAAGCCGGGCTATTAGACAAAGTAGGGATTTCAAAAGGAAACGAGCACAACAATGATCTTTTGCTAATGCTATTTCTGCGCCAGACAATTTGCAAGGCGATTAAGCAAATGTCCAAAATACGTTAAATACCGGCTATTTGCCCATAATAAAGATATCCGTCTGTCCGATATAGTAAGCTGTACCGTACTGCAACGCGAGAGAGTTATCTTATGAGCAAGCTTCCAGTGATTGTCAGTTTTGGCGGCATCAATGCAGCCGGCCGAAGCTCAGGTCATAACGGCTTTCGCCGATTGATTTTCGATAAAACGGATGCGGCGACGCAGCAAGCCACGCTGCGTCAACTCGCAGCACTGACAGGGCGAATCCATAGGGCAGACGGCGTATGGCACGATGCTGTAGGAACCGCCATCAATGTCGATGCCTTCCTTGCAACCCACAAAAAGGATTTGCTTGACGGCACACTGATCAGAAAATTTGATGACAAAGCGTTCAATCCGGACGCCATACCAATTCATCGGCGGGCTCAGTTGGAATGTCCGGGTGGCGAGCCAGTGGTCTTCAGAATAAAACGCAAAGACCTCCCCAATCCAGTACCCTCCACTTGGCAAGTTTCCTCTGCGACTGATGACTCCAAAATGCTTACAGTACGTGCGGACCGTGGGCTCTCCGTAATGTTGCCCAGTCAGCGCATATCGGAGGTAAACTCTGCCGCCCAACTTCCTACTGGATTTGATCCTGCCAAAAGCTACCCGTCGCGCAATCACCCACGTGCATTACAAATGACAGTCTTCGGTGCTTCAGATGCAATCAATGCATTAGGCCTGAATTGGGAGGCGCTACAGAAGCGGGTTCCTGCTGATCGGATTAGCGTTTATGCAGGGAGCTGCTTAGGGCAGTTGGACTATAACGGCTATGGGGGGATGTTGAAGGGACGCCTTTTGGGAAGGAAGGTCACTTCCAAGCAATTACCTCTCGGACTGAATGAAATGCCAGCCGATTTTATAAATGCCTACTTGCTTGGAAGCCTCGGCACGACAGGACACAACAATGGTGCCTGTGCCACTTTTCTATACAACCTACGGCAAGGTATGCGAGACATACAATCAGGCTCACATCGGATTGCGATTGTCGGAACCAGCGAGTCCTGCATGGTGCCTGAAGTTTTCGAAGCTTTCATC
>TARA_B100001057_G_scaffold294958_1_pt1 | contig 10123 bp, 10 predicted proteins | sample TARA_B100001057 | Tara Oceans TARA_B100001057 (sample SAMEA2621839) | marine metagenome | biome: marine biome (ENVO:00000447); feature: surface water layer (ENVO:00002042); material: "saline water (ENVO:00002010), including plankton (ENVO:xxxxxxxx)" | depth 5 m | reverse complement strand
ATTGGCCTTAACTTTTTTTGTTATTTCGTATGTGAAATTTTTTGCCTCTTCCTTTTGAGAATCCAGAATTGATAGATCAAGCATGAAAATTATAGGATCAAGCTTTTTAGTATCTGCTGAAGAAATATTTATCGAAAACGCTAATAATAAAATATAGATGTATTTCATTTTATCTCCTGAATTTTTAAATCATTATTAAAGGTGCTGAGTGTATTAAAGCACAAAAAAAAATATTCAATTTAAATTCAGTCCAAATTAATTTGAAGAACGGATTCTGAACGAATTATTTAAAATTCGAAATTATATTTGCAGATCCTTCTTCGCAATTTGGGCCCATTAAATGAACTCCATCAATACACGGTAAGTCCATTATATTTTCAATTAAATCTATGCAGATTTCTTGCCCTGTTTGTTCAGGATTTGAGCTTGTTTCTAATTTTTGGAGGATTTCATCAGAAATTTTCACACCCCATAAATTTTTCCTCATCCAATCTGCTTGCTTAAAAGACTTCAGTGGACCCATGCCAATAAGGACCTTACAATCATCGAAAGTCCCTCGACTGCTTAATAGTTCTGAATACTTTTTAATGATTTCTAAGTCAAAGCAATACTGGGTTTGTATAAAAGAAGCCCCTTGGTTGACCTTGGCTTCTAATCTTTGGAGAGCATCATCATTTGACGTTTGATCATACAAGTCATCTGCTGCACCAGATAACAATGTGAGAGGGTTTTTAATCTCTGTTCCATCACTGAGTAAACCATTTGACATCTGATTGCATAGCCGAATGAGACCGTTACTATTCAATTCATTTACTGCTTTTGGTCCACCTTCCTCGGGTTGATCCCCACTCAAGCACAAAATCTTATTAACCCCAACGGAAAGTGCTCCTAATAATTCTGATTCTAACGCTATTAAATTCCTATCCCTACCAGTCAACTGCAGTATTACATCTAAGCCATTTTTCTTAATTTCTGTTGCAACTACTAAACTATTCAGTCGAGTTTTACAATTCGGTGAATCGGTAACATTTACAGCATCTGCAACGCCAATAAGATGTTTCACTTTGTCCACGCTATTTGAAAGATCAGTATCAATATCTGGTGTTGTTTCAGTTGTAAACAGAAAACTTTTTTTCTCTAACATTTATTTTGGTAATAATTTTTCTTTGTCATAAAAAGGAAGATCTACTACTCTTGCATCATAAGTTCCCGACGACGTAACTACCTTTATTTGATAATTCTCAGGTTTTGAAATTCTTAACCTAATCAACCCAACGCCTTTCTTCAAAAAAGGGGACCATGCTCCAGCAGTTACTAAACCTAGCTCTTCATCATTATCAATTAACTTATCTCCACGAGTTAATGCAACTTTTTCACAGATTAATCCTTTAAGCCTGATGGTTTTATTATTTGTCTCTAGCAGGGCGTTCCGACCTACAAAGTCATCCTTCTCAATATGCACAAGTCGATCTAGTCCAATCTCATAAGGATTGAGCGACTGATCTATATCAGTCCCATAATCAAGAATTCCTGCTTCTATCCTTCTTATGTGCATAGAAGAAACATCTGAAGGAATTAATCCTGCAGGCTTCCCTTTTTCAAGTATGTAATTCCATAGATCCACGCCGTCAAAGTCAGAATTCTTTGAGTAAATTTCAAACCCTCTTTCTCCAGTCCAGCCTGAGCGAGAAATATAAAATGAATTACCATTTATATAGGTTTCACAAACTGCATAATACGGAAATTGATCTATTGAGATATCTGATATTGCTTCCAAAACATCCAAAGACGTAGGTCCCTGAACTTGAAGAACCCATGAATCGAAGTCTTCAATTGATGCATCAAAGTCAACTATTTGAGCCTGTGCCCAATTTAAGAAGTCTCCATTTGCCTGGACATAAATAAACTCTTCATCGTTAGGTCTCATCAATACTCCATCCATGATGATTCCTCCTTGATGATTGCAGGCAATTGCGTAGCCTGCTTTTCCAATTTGGATCTTGCTGATATCTCTAGTAAATATTTTATTAAGAAATTTGATGCTTTCATTACCTTTTATTTTCAAAGGTGTTTCAGGTACATCATATAAACAACATTTAGAACGCATGTGTGAGTAATGCGAGTTCTCGTCACTTGCGGAATTTATTGGATATAGTCGATTATTATAGAGCCCATAAAGAGTATCCTCTCTGTTATTACATTCAAAGAATGGAGACTTCTTTAATCTATGATCTGATATAGGTAAATAAGATATTCCCATATTTTCCTTATAAAAATTAATTTATTTATTTTACTTAGATTTGTAAATTCAAGATACTTGTTTCATTCGACAATAAATCTTCCAAATACAAATTTACCTGCGCTCTGTAGACCTGCTTCCCCGATTGGCCTTCCAACTGCACTTGGAACATTCCCAACATACAAATCGTATTTTCCTGGTTTTATAGGAACAAAACTGACATGGGCAGACCCTATCTCATCACACTCTATTGCATTAAAACTGAGCCCTTGTAAATGAATTTCTATATCTCCCACTGTTACCAATCTAAGATGTGAGTTTCTTAAAAGTTCAGACATCTCAATGCGCCAACCAGTTAGGTCATTCTTTACATCCGGACAGTTAATATTTAATCGATAATAGTTCCCTGTGTTTAAGTTTATTTCCTTTGGATTAATTACTGGCATTCCTTCAACATTGGTAGAAATGGTTAAGTCTTTTATAGATGGTGGATATTGAGCTAGATTGCCCATTGATTCAGCATAAGAGGAATTATAGAAAGTTAGAAAAATAACTAATAATGCTGATTTTCTTATATTTTCCATTGAAATATTATTTTATTCAAAATTAAAGCAATATGGGCAGTTAAGTTTTATTTTCTTCGACTCTATTTACTATTCTCATTTCGCCTTCTTCATTTCAATTCGTATTTCTTTTCTTCTTTTGTGAGCATAACTTGCTAATTTTTCTTATTGAAAGTAAAACTGACTTGAGAAATTTTAAGACCAATCAGGTTTAACTTCTTTTGAAGAGATTTGTTTGAAGCGGCAACGTTTAAGAAAAATTCACCAGATCTCTCAGATGGTTTTGATTTAAGGGGTTTGTGATTATCAATTATCTTATTGAGCACTTGCTTTATTAAAGTATGAGAAAATTCATCACAATTATTGATTCCTATTGAGTTGTCCTTATTGATATAAATGCTACCCTCATAATTTTGTTCTAACTTGATCAAATACCAAACTTGATAGGGGTTATTTTGAACAAAATTTTTGTGTTCTGAGTAAGCAGGTAAAGATTTATTGCTTATATTATGCTTTCGTTCAGACAATAGCTTAAATAAGTTTTTTATTTGCTCCTCAGATGGAATAACTTTTTCTAATACAACTTCCTTATGCTTCATCAAAAAACATTATATCGATAATCAATTAATTATTTTTATTATTACTTAAGTAATGCCTTGATCAAGCTCGGTTTTCCCCGAGTAAAGAACTTTGATATTTTAAATTTTCTTGTCAAAATTTCCCAAATATAGTTGTTTCAGGTTAATTTTTTAATGTAGTGACCAATATTTCCGTCTAAATCATATTTTTTAAATCCAGCTTCCAAAAAAGCCTTTTGACTAGCAATATTTTCCTCCTTGATCTCGGCATTCAATTTTTTTATTTTTAAATTTCGTTCAGAGAAATAATTGATCGATTGAATCAAGCAATTTTTTGCCAACCCTTTACCTCTTTGATTAGGATTTAAGTTTATCGAGGTAAGAGCTTCAGATTGAGAAATATCAAAACGGACAATAGAGATTTTCTCACCAAAATCATTTTCACAAATAAGAAGGGTTCTGTTTCTTAGATTTATAGAAGCTGAAAACCACTTTCTATGATCATCCCATTCAACAAAAAGGGAATTGAGAGACATATTACGGGTTAGTGGATCATTGCGCCATTCCCAAACATCTTTGCTGTCTTCATCATTAGCCGGTCTGACTGAAAATATTGTCATAAAATTATCTTAATATTCAGGCTGCATATCTTGCGATTCAGCAATTATGAAATGTTCAAGCTTGAAGATTTGATCTTGTGGCAGGTCTCTACCGACGGAACCAAAATATGAAGAGTTAAGATCTTCAAAAGTAAGATTTTCTTTTATTAAAAAGCTATTTGTTGAGAGTAGTTTTTCCATATCTTGATTACTATAAAAAGATATCCAAGGCTCGCCAGCTTTAGCAGATAATTTTTTAATCAATTCTGCTTTTTTTGAGGCGTTCACATATCCTTCTCCAAAGCAAGCGCTAGGATCTTTGTTAAGTAATTCATTAACATAAGATATAAAAAATATTGACCCAGCATCTTCGCTGAGGCTTGCGATTGCCTCTATAGTCGAAATCAAAGCATTTTTAGTTACATATTGAGAAACACCTTCCAAAGTAAAAATTGTTTTCTTTTTCTTATCAAAGCCTGAAAGTAAAAGTTGTTCATGAAGTAACTGATTTGTAAAATTAACACTTACATAAGTAATATTTTTTTTATGTGATAGCTCTCTAGGAAGTTTAGAAAGTTTTTTATCCTGCACTTCCTTCTGATCAACTTCAAAAATTTTCAAAGAATCGGGAAGTTTCAACCTGTGTGCTCGAGAGTCATAGCCTGCTCCCAAAATAACATACTGATCAAAGCCATTGATTGAACTTTCCTCTACCAAGTCATCTATCAAACGAGTACGAGAAATAATGTGTTCATGAAAACCGGGGGCAATTTTTTTAGATAGCCAAGTATTTAATCCATGGCCCATCAGTCTCATCAATCCACTGCCAATTACAAAGTTTTTTGAATACGGATCGTCTATGACACGTTGATCTGATTTTGCTAGACACTCGATATATCTTTGCTTGGCTACTCCTTGAGCAGTACCATCTTTGGCAAAAAACGATTGAGCCATAATTTGTGGAAGCTCGATTAACTCCGATTAGGATTTTTTAAGCCCAGATTTCATCGTCGGTAGGAACTTTCTTATCGGTGATTACTTTTCCTATGCGCGATACATTCATTAAATGCTTATAATCCAAATTTTCAGAGATGGAATTACCACCCCAGGAACCACATCCAAGTGTGGTGGTAGGTGCAAAACCGTTTGTAAGAGAGCCTCCAGCAGTGGTAGAACTTGGTTGATTGACTACAAGTCGGCTAATTGGCAAATCAAGACCAGCCTGTTCTATATGATCATTATTATTTGAATGAAGCGCTGCAGAGTGTCCAGCTCCCTCAACAAGAAGGTTTGCTTTTGCTTTAGCTACAGCATCATCAAAATTTGTATAAGGGACTATTGCTATTACGGGACAAAGCTTTTCTTTTGCTAAAATATCTTCGGTACCGGAACCGTCTGCAGGCAATAAAATCAGCCTTACTGTCTCTGGGACATCTATGCCAGCCATCTTTCCTACTTCGGATGCTGATTTACCAACAACATCCTTATTCAAATGACCATCTTGGAAAACGACTTCTCTTAAAGTTTGTATTTGCTCCTTGTCATCCGTAAACCAAACTTTACCTGTATCAGTGAATGTTTGAACTGTTTGATCGTAATCCTCTTCCGGAGCAATTACAAATTGCTCATGGGAACAAATTATTCCATGATCAAAAGAGGCACCATCAACAATTTTATGAACAGCATCTTGTAAATCTACATTTCTATCTATAATCACTGGAACATTACCTGCCCCAACTCCATAAGACGGTTTGCCAGAGGAATAAGCTGACTTGACCATTGCTGCTCCACCTGTAGCAACAACAACATCAACAGATTGCATAAGTTCTTGTGTCTTTTCTACAGAGCCTTTGGTAACAACTTGAACGAGATCATCAGGGCCATCATGTGACTTAATAATCTTCATAAATTCTAAAACAAGATGTTCAGTGCATTTCTGAGCTTTAGGATGAGATGCAAAAATCACCGCATTACCTGTCTTGAGAGCAAACATGCCATTACACATTGGTGTAACGATGGGATTAGTCACAGGTGTAACAGCTGCAACAACTCCCATGGGTTTAGCAACCATAACAAGATTAGCTTCAGAATCCTCTCCAATGACTCCTCGAGATTTTTTATTCTTTAAGTTATTCCAAATAACCCGTGCCTTACCTTTGTTTTTTAAAACTTTATCATCGTAAGATCCCATTTCGGTCTCGTCAACTGCCATTCTTGCAAGGTTCTCAGCATTGTCGTAAACATATTTACCAATATCTCGAACTATTGCATCTACTTGTTCTTGTTTAAATAACTCATAAGCGGATTGTGCTTTACGTGCCCTAGTGACTAGATCCTGAATAGATAAATCATTTGCTGTCGTTGACTCTACTGTGCTCATTTTTACTCCAATTGAGGTAACTAATGCTTCAAACTATACATAACGTAAACCTTGACCACAACAGTAATTGGGGAACTTTTAGAGAAAGAATTATTCAAGAAAAATATTTCTAATAGTTCCCATCTGTTCTTCAGATATACCTATTTTCTTTAAATATTCGATTACACTTCCCCATTTTGATTCAACACCATCTAAAAAATCTTTCATAGCATCCACGGGAACTCCAGCCGCGGTTATCAGTTTAGCCCTATCATAGCCTTCGGGATATCCAACAGTATTTTCGATGAAATCGGCTTGTCTTTCAGTATCAAGGTTAGTGAGAAGATAGTCATCTTCAATGACTTCACGACTTACGCCTAATATGGAAAGCAAAAAGGCTGTTGAAACACCTGTTCTATCTTTACCTGCTGTGCAATGTAAAACAACAGGGAGGTTTTCTGCTTTAGCCAAAATACCAAAAAGTCTCAGCCAAGAAGTCGGGCCAAATTCTAGATAACCTAAATATCTTTTACCCGATATACCTGTATCTCCGACCAATTTACTCAATGTATCGCTCCCTCCTTCTGGAATAACAGCAATATTTATGTAATTTGCGCCCATAGATTCTAAAGGACCTTTTCCTTGATCTAAAACCTCATCTGGTTTTCTTAAATCTATTTGAGTAGAAATTTTAAGGTCCGATAATGTAGTGAGGTCTTTGTCACTCATCCTATCTTGTCTTCCCGCCCTAAAATAAAGGCCTTTCTTAACTTTCTTCCCGTCTTTGTTAACATAACCGCCGATATCTCTAAAATTGAAACAACCGTCAAATGGATAATGTCTTTTTAAGTAATCATCTATCATATTATTTCCTATGGTTTGATCTCATTAACCTATAATTCTAGCCTAGTGCTTTTTCTGAAAATGCCTTAATTTAATGAATTCTAGCTCCCTGTTTGATGAGGGCTTTCTGGACTTTATTAATATCAACTTCTGTAAAATCCGCTTTAGTCTCAACAGAAATAGCTGCTGCCACTCCTGCTCCTTGACCGTTTACAGCGCAACACATCATATTTCTTACTGCAGCATGCGACCCTTTATCTCCACCAACACATCGTCCTGTGACTAATAAATTTTTTACTCCTTTAGGTAGCATAGCTCGGTAAGGCAGCTGAAAGTAGCGTCCAGTCGTAGGTAGAACAAGTACGCCATATCCATCAATAAATTCAGGAAATATCCCTATACTATCTTCAAATTTCGCTTCGTTATGAACATCGTGAGAAGTCATATTATATAAAGCATCAATCTTTCGAGTGTCCCTCACTCCCAAAGTCATTCCAAAATTTCTTAATTTAGCGTTTTCACAGCCTGGGTTGTATTCTTTTAAGGCTTTTATAGCTAGCATTGCTTGTCGCCGGCCTTCAATCTCTCCTTTAGTGAGATGATCGGGATTAGTTGCATCAATCCCTGAAAGATGGATGATGTTCAAATAACTTAGATCACCTTGCTCGCTAAGAGCGCCCCAAGTCCCAGTTATAGTAGACAAATTCTTTGGGATTAATCCTGATTTAATTGCTTTTTTAAAGGGCTTTTTTAGATAAGGTGAAAATAAGTCGTCTTCTTTTCCGGAAGTCTTCATTGCCCAACCAGGGCCAAACCAATCACTGTATGTGTGAGGATCAGATTTGACATCCTCAATGAAACGACTTTTATCAACACCGTTAATTGAAAACATCACTGAAGCAGCCATCATTTCTTCTAGCGGCGTTTTGCGAGTAATTGCCCCTGCTCTAAAGGCAATATCTGCATCACCAGTTGCATCAATAACTCTCATCGCCATGATAGCTTCTCGGCCTGCTTTACTCTCTACAATGACACCTTTAATCATCTCATTTTCAACTATGGCAGCTACCATAGTTCTGTGTAACATAGGAGTTACACCCGCTTCATCTAATAGCACGTCAGCAACGTATTTGAATGCTTCACCATCAATTGCATGACTATTTGATTGTGGTTCTGGGTTAGATGCACCCATTGATTTTGCTCGTTCTTCAAACTCGATACCTATACCCTCACTATCTACTGTTTTATCGTGTCGGTACCAAGCAAGTCCCTCTACGCCTACCTGCGTGAGATTACCTCCGAAACAACCATAACGTTCAAGCAATGTAGTCTGTACACCTGCTCTAGCTGAGGCTATCGCAGCCGCTAAACCACCTGGACCACTTCCAACAACTAACACTTCAGTTTTATGTATAATTGGTGTTTTACGCGCTAACTCATTTATAGTTTCCATAAAATTTCTTTATTTAAATTAAGTATATCCTCGAAACTTTTTGTCCTCACTACAATATCAGGGATAAATTCTACATTCCCTACCACTTAACATTTTAGTGAACATTTTCCACTCACTTTGATTTAAGTCTCTACCTGTCCACCAAATTGCGTGCTCATCAGTCTCTCTCATATCATCAATTATCAGTCCCCACATTGGTTCAATCTGATTTGGTAGCATTGAATAACGCACATCTGTCACAAGGTTTTTTTCTCTATCAAAACCTAAATAGTCCTGGGAAAACCATCTAAACCTTTCTACATCAAGAGTTTGCTGACTATTTCTATCAAGAGTGGGGAGATGTTGCTTATAGTTAAAAATCCCAATACTTTCTCCCAAACAAATACTAGATGATTGCGTGACTCTAATTGCATCAACATAATAGGAATCTTCGTGCTCATAAATAGACTTCCACAAGATTAAATTTCCAAAAGATGGTTTAAGAGTAATACGCTTCGCATCATGACCTCTTGATTCAGCTAGTTCATAAGCTGCTGATAGGGCTCTTTCATATTGCAAAAAACCCAAAGACAGGTAAAAAATTATCCATACAATTGAAAGAAAACTATATTTTCTTTTTTTGGTTTTTATTGCAACTCCAACGAGTATAAGAGCAGGAATAGTAAAAAGTGGATCAACAATCGATATGTTATTCCATGCTATCCGCTCGTATGAAAAAGGCCAAAAAAGTAATGTTCCATAAGAAGTACACGCATCGAGGAGTCCATGAGTAGCATATCCCAAGAAACTTGCTACGTAGATAGCCTTGAAACTCATAGATTTTTTTAAAAAAGGGAAAAAAAGAAGCGCAACAATCAAAGCACCAAGGGGAATAAAAAAAAGTGAATGAGAGAACTGCCTATGGTATTCAAGAAATAATATCGGATCTTTAGATGATTGAATCAATACATCTAAGTCAGGTGCCAAGCCGGCAAGAAAACCAATAATAGCTATCTTCAATATATTATTTTGGTTTGAGCTAGACTGTGCAAAAGCTGCGCCTACTGTTCCTTGTGATAATGGATCCATTTTTTTAAATGAAAATACTTTGTTGAATAACAAACTTACAAATATAACTTCCAAATAAAATCATAGTATTTTCTTAAGTATTTTTTTACTCAATTCTGTCACACCTTCGGTTTTTCTTAAACTACTCAGAGAATCACTATCAATTAGTTCTATCAGTTCGTCTTCAGTTTTGCCAATTACACAAGGAAGCCTGAAACCCTTTTCTAAAATTATTTTTGGGATTTCATTTCGATGCAAAACTTCAACATTGAAATCTTTTTTTAATTCTTTGATAAAACGTACCCAATTAGGCCTTATAAAAATTTTATTATGAGAGATATCGCATAGTTCGCACGATATATCTTTTTTTAACAGATTTTTATTGAACCAATATCTTATTTCATTCAATAACCCTCCATCAGCGTTGTAGATAAAATAGATA
>TARA_B100001057_G_scaffold49557_1_pt1 | contig 10127 bp, 10 predicted proteins | sample TARA_B100001057 | Tara Oceans TARA_B100001057 (sample SAMEA2621839) | marine metagenome | biome: marine biome (ENVO:00000447); feature: surface water layer (ENVO:00002042); material: "saline water (ENVO:00002010), including plankton (ENVO:xxxxxxxx)" | depth 5 m | reverse complement strand
ACTGGCGGTGACTCTCATACTAGATTTCCCATAGGTATAAGTTTTCCTGCTGGTTCAGGGTTAGTTGCCTTCGGTGCTGCGTTAGGTGTGATTCCTTTAGATATGCCAGAATCTGTCTTGGTAAGGTTTTCAGGAACTATGCAGCCTGGGATAACTTTGAGAGATTTGGTGAATGCCATTCCATATGTTGCTATTCAAAAAGGTCTTTTAACGGTTGAAAAAGAAGGTAAAAAAAATATTTTTTCTGGAAGATGTCTTGAAATAGAAGGCCTACCTGACTTGAAAATAGAACAAGCATTCGAATTATCCGATGCCTCAGCTGAAAGGTCTGCTTCAGGGTGTACTGTCCTTCTTGGAGAAGACTCTATTAAAGAATATTTAAATTCAAATATAGTCTTATTGAGGTGGCTAATTTCTGAGGGCTATGGAGATGCAAGAACTTTAGAAAGAAGAGCTCAAAAAATGGAAAATTGGATTGCAAATCCAGTTCTTTTAAAGCCAGATGCTAATGCCAAATATGCTGCAACAATTGAAATAAATCTAGATGAGATAAAAGAACCATTACTTGCATGTCCAAATGATCCAGATGACGTTAAGTCTTTATCGGAAATTGGAGAAGTGGATATTGATGAAGTTTTTATAGGCTCATGTATGACAAATATAGGTCACTTCAGAGCTGCTGGAAAATTACTTGAAAATGTGTCTGATCCTTTGCCTACTAGGCTTTGGATTTCACCTCCAACAAGAATGGATAAATTCCAACTGGAGGAAGAAGGTTACTATGGTATTTATAAAAAAGCAGGTGTTCGTACAGAAATACCTGGTTGTTCTCTTTGTATGGGGAACCAAGCTAGAGTAGAGCCAAATTCTACAGTTGTTTCGACTTCCACAAGAAATTTTCCTAATAGGCTAGGAGACGGCGCAAATGTGTACTTATCTTCTGCGGAATTGGCTGCAATAACATCCATTCTTGGAAAATTGCCTTCTATTAATGAATACAATGATTATATGAAAGGTATAAATACAATGTCTTCAGAAATTTTTAGATATATGAATTTTAACGAAATATCTTCTTATAAAAGTGCCGCTGATAATGCAGTTTTACCTTCTGTAACTATAGAATCTAATTAATTAAACCTTTCGTAGAAACTTTGTTGGAGTCTTTTCTTTTAACCTCTAAGTTCAATAAATACTCTTCTGTTACAGAGCCGCAAATATAGTTTCCATCAAATATTGAAGTTTCAAAATTCTCTATTTTTGGATTCCCCTCCTTAGCAGCCAAAATTAAATCTGATAAATCTTGATAAACTAGCCAATCAGCTCCAATAAAATCTGCAATTTGTTTTTCACTTCTTTGGTGGGCAATAAGCTCAGCAGTTGCAGCCATATCTATGCCATAAACATTTTGGAATCTCACCGGAGGAGCAGCAGAAGCAAAGTAAACTTTTTTCGCTCCAACCTTTTTTACCATTTCAACAATTTGTTTACTTGTTGTTCCTCTAACAATAGAGTCATCGATTAATAGAATATTCTTACCTTTAAATTCATAAGAGACTGGATTTAGTTTTCTTCTTACAGATTTACTTCTCATTTCTTGTTTCGGCATAATGAATGTTCTTCCGATATATCTATTTTTAACAAAGCCTTCTCGGTAACTTACATTAAGAGTTTTTGCTACTTCTATTGCTGTAGTGGTGCTACTTTCAGGGATGGGAATAACTGCATCGATATCATGATCAGGATGTAGAGACAAAATTTTCTTTCCTAAATATTGTCCCATTCTAAGTCTTGATTTCATTACAGAGATTTTATCAATAACCGCATCTGGTCTTGCCAAATAGACATATTCAAAAATACAAGGAAAATGAGAGGTATTTTCAAAGCATTTTTTTCTCTCTACCTCCCCTTCAAGTGAAATAAAGATTGCTTCACCCGGTTTTACATCTCCCACAACATCATAATTTAAAGTTTCAAGGGCAGGACTTTCTGAGGCTATCATAAAATCTGACCCAATTAGATCGTTGTCTTTTTTGCCTAAAATAAGAGGTCTTATACCATTTGGATCTCTAAACCCAACAATTCCCACACCGCAAATCATTATTACAACTGAATATGCCCCTTTGAGTCTTTTATGAGTTCTTGATACTGCATCAAAAATTTCTTTCGAAGAAGGCTTTGTACCAGGAAAATTTACTTTATAAAGTTCATGGGCAAATACGTTAAGTATAATTTCAGAATCTGAATTAGTATTGATGTGTCTTAAATCTTCATAGATAAGTTCTTTAGTTAACTCTTTCGTATTAACTAAATTACCATTATGTGCAATGCTTATGCCAAAAGGAGAGTTAGAATACATCGGTTGAGCGAGTTCTCGATGTTGCCCACCAGCAGTTGGATATCTGACATGACCTATCCCTATTTTGCCTTTTAAGGAAACTATATGCTGCTCTCTAAATACCTCTCTTACCAATCCTAATTGTTTTCTACTGTGAAATTTATCTCCTTCATTTGTTGCAATTCCAGCTGCATCTTGTCCCCTGTGTTGAATTACTGTTAAAGCTTCATATAAAGCAGGTGCAGCATCTTCTTTAGAAACTATTCCTACTACTCCACACATAATAGATTCATTTAATTAAAGGGATTTTTGTCGATTTCTAAATCTTCGGCATTAATTTCTTCGTAAGGAACTCTGCCTATGAAAGAGCCTAGATGATCTGCACCAGTAAGAATGTAGTCTGACATATAACTATCTTTCCACCATGTTTGTCGCATTATATATGTCTCTCCCACTAAAAACAGCATTATTATAATTACTGATCCTCTAAGACCCCCAAAGAAAGAACCAAAAATTCTGTCAAGCAGTCCTTTTTGCATGGAATTCATTCCTTTCATAATAGCCTTACCCGTAATTCTAAAAACTATAAGCAAAACCACAAAGATAGAAACAAAACTAAAAATGCTTTTTATTTCTTTATCGCTTGTAAAATTATCAAAAATTTCCATCGGATAGTATCTAAAGAACCATGCGAGTAAAATGGCACTTATCCAAATAGCATTTGAAATTATCTCTATGTACAAGCCCCTGGAAAGACCTATTAATAATGAACTAAAAAAAATAATTAATATAAAAAAATCAAATGAATTTAAATAAAATAAAAAATTCATGAGATCGCCCTTTCTAAGTTACTAAGAGAAATTGATAAATTTCTTTTATTTTGAATATATTTCAAAAATTCTGCAGAAAAATAAAAAGAACCCATTACCAAATTAAGAGAATCTTTCTTGCTTTTTAAAATTGAATCATAAACTTCTTTGAGAGAGGCAATAGAAACAAAATCTAAATTAATTTTTGCTGTTTTGGTTACAATTTCTTTGGAAGACATTAATCTGTCATGTAAGTTTTCTGGTAAATAGATTCTATCAACTTTACCTTCAAATGGCTTCAGCAAAGTAAAAGGATCTTTATCTTTCGAACAACAGAAATATATATTTAAGTTTTTTACATTTTTAAAATTTTTATCAATGTAATTCTGTAAAAATAAAATAGCATCTTCATTGTGAGCAGAATCGATCAAGATATTATCGAAATGAGTCAGTCTTCCAAAGAGATTAAAATCATTAAGAAATTTTAAATTAAGATTTTTTTTTAAGTCAAATTTGCTCAAATCACATAATTTATAAAAGCAATAAATTACTTCGCTTGAAATTATATTTTTCTTAGAAAGACTTTTTATTTCATTAAAATCTCTTTTAGATAGCTTGTCTATTTCTGGTGAAATCAATTTAGATTTTAATTTGTTGGATTTATTTTTTATTGCATTTGGTATTTTTATTGAGCCATATATTATTGGTTTTTGTTTTTTAATAATTCCTGCTTTCTCTTCTGCAATTTCTTCAATTGAATTGCCTAAATGTTCTTGATGATCTAAAGCTACTTTGGTTATTACGGAGATATCGGATTCTAAAAAATTCATTGGATCTAGCCTTCCTCCCATTCCTATTTCTAAGACCCATAAATCAAGATTTAAAGAATTGAAATAATTTAAAGCTGCAAGAGATATTATTTGGTAAAAATTTAAAGACTTATCTTCATCCATAGATAATATTTTTTTTAAAGATTCTAAAAATTTTTTATCTGATATTTCATTGTCATTGACTCTAATTCTTTCGTTAAAGTTTAAAATATGTGGAGAGGTAAATGTGCCTATAGAAATATTACTTTTTACTGCTAATTTAGTAATTAATTCTGAAAGAGAACCTTTTCCATTGGTTCCTCCTATAAGAATTGTTTCTTTAGGCTTAACTATTTTTAGGGAATTTAATATTTGTTTGTAACGAGAAAGGGATTTCTTTTTATAAGGGCGTGATAAGACTTTCTTTTCAATCCATTTAGAAAGTTCTGATGACAAGAAATTATCCAGTTTTGTGAAGTTTGGTAATAAGACTGGATATTTTGTCTTTCATGTTTGACCTATGAACAATCATATCTATCATGCCGTGTTTTAAAAGAAATTCGCTTCTTTGAAAACCTTCAGGCAATTTAACTCTTACAGTATCTTCAATTACCCGAGGACCGGCAAAGCCTACTTGAGCTTTAGGCTCTGCTATATTTATGTCACCCAACATAGCTAAACTAGCTGCAACACCTCCATAAATGGGGTCAGTCAAGATAGATATAAAAGGAAGTTTTTGCTTTTTTAATTTATTTAAAGCTGCGCTTGTTCTTGTCATTTGAAACAATGAAAAAAGAGACTCCTGCATTCTTGCCCCACCGCTAGTAGATACACATATAAAAGGGCAAGACTTCTCTATTGCAAATTCAACTGCGTCAACAAATTTTTGACCTACCACTGAGCCCATTGAACCTCCTAGAAATCTAAATTCAAATACCGACAAGACAATCTCTTTATCATTAAGTTTTCCATTTACAGAAATTAATGCTTCAGATTCATCAATGTTAGTTTTAGCATCGCTAAGCCTATCTTTGTATTTTTTTGTGTCCATAAAAGAAAGCCAATCTTTTGTTTTTAAATCTGCAGATATTTCATGATACTCATTATGATCTAGTAAATAAGAAATTCTATGACGAGCCCCGATACGGATATGATGATCACAATTTTGACAAACATACATATTTGCCTCTAAGTCTGGACCATAGATTATTTCTCTACAATTTGAGCAAGTTTGCCACAAGCCTTGAGGAACAGGACTTTTCTTTTCTTCCTTATGCTGTTTAGAAAGAGAAGGTAAAATTCTATTAAACCAACTTTTAACCATACTAATTTATAGCCTTTTTTAATAATTTAGTGAAGTTTGAAATTTTTTTGATTGATTTTTTTTCTATAAAGTCAATAATTTTTGTTCCTACTACCACTCCATCTGAAAAGGCAGCCATCTTTTTAGCTGTTTTTGCATCTTTAATACCAAATCCAACGACGACTGGTAAATTTGTAAGTTTTTTTATGCTTTTAACTTTATTTTTTACTTCAGCAAAGTTTTTTAATTTTGCTCCAGTTATTCCTTTAAGTGAAACATAATATAAGTAGCCAGATGAAGAAGCTAACATTTGTTTTAATCTTTTTGGATCGGTGGTTGGAGAAATTAGCCTAATGAGATCTATATTTTTCTTTCTTAAATTTTGAAAAAAAAATTTACTTTCATCATAAGGAAGATCGACAACTATTATTCCATCTACACCTGCTTTAAATAATTTATTAGATAGGGATTTACCCAAAGAAAGAAATGAATTCATATAGCCCATCAAAACAATGGGTACATTGTTATTCTTACTTCTTATTTCATTACAAATTTCAAGAATATTTTGAAATTCAATATTTTTTTTTAATGCTCTCTCATGAGCTTTTTGTATAACTGGACCTTCAGACATTGGATCGGAGAAAGGGACCCCTATTTCTAAGATGTCAGCTCCAGATGAAATCAGATCATTAAGTATTTTTTTTGAAGTTGATAGAGAAGGATCTCCTGCGACCGTATAGGTAACTAGAATTTTATTTTTTTTATTTTGTTTAAAGGTTTTTTCAAGTCTTGTCACAAGACTAAACCATCCTCTTTTGCAACAGTAAACATATCTTTATCTCCTCTTCCCGAAAGGTTAATAACTATCACTTTTGATTTATTGAGTGATGGAGCTATTTTGTTTACATAAGCTAAGGCATGGGCAGTTTCAAGTGCTGGCATTATTCCTTCAATTCTTGTAAGTTCATGGAAACTTTTCAAAGCTTGTTTGTCAGTAGCGCTTTGATATTCAACTCTTCCTATATCTCTGAGATATGCATGTTCAGGCCCTACGCCTGGATAATCTAATCCAGCAGAAACAGAATGAGTAGAAAGTATTTGTCCGTCTTTATCCTGCATTAGATATGTTTTCATTCCATGCAAGACACCAACCTTTCCATCACTTAAAGGAGCAGCATGCTTTCCTGTTTTAACACCTGAACCTCCAGCTTCAACACCTACTAACTTAGTTTTTGTTTCTTCAATAAATGGATGAAAAATCCCCATTGCATTTGATCCTCCACCAACACAAGCTACTATAATGTCTGGATACTTTCCAAATTCTTTCTTAGATTGAAGTTTTAGCTCCTTTCCAACTATAGAATTAAAATCTCTAACTATTTCTGGATATGGATGAGGTCCAGCAACGCTTCCTATAATGTAATGAGTATCTTCAACGTTAGTAACCCAATCTCTCATCGCTTCATTCATTGCATCTTTTAAAGTTTTTGTGCCTGAATCTACAGAGCATACTTCGGCTCCAAGAAGTTTCATTCTGTAAACATTTAGAGACTGCCTTTCAATATCTTCTTCGCCCATAAAAATAATACATTCAAGTCCATGTCTAGCTGCTACTGTAGCTGTCGCTACTCCATGTTGGCCAGCACCAGTCTCAGCAATTACTCTTTTCTTCCCCATTTTTTTTGCAAGAAGAACCTGTCCGACAGTATTATTGATTTTATGAGCACCAGTATGGTTTAAATCCTCTCTTTTTAAATAAATCTTTGCTCCACCTAATTTTTTTGTCCATCTTTCAGCAAAATACAAAGGAGAGGGTCTGCCAACAAAATTGTTAAGGTCATTTATAACTTCTTGCTGAAATAATTTATCTTTTTTTGCTTTAGAATAAACTTCTTCAAGTTGATCTAAAGCTGTTATTAATGTTTCAGAGACATATTTACCTCCAAAATTTCCAAACCTTCCATCTTTATCAGGGAAAGAATATTTAGTTTGTCTTTTCTTTTTCATTTATGTTTTCTAGTAATTTATTTATCTCTAAAATATCTTTTTTTCCAGGTTTTGATTCTACTCCAGATGCAACATCAATGCCGAAAGGTTGATATACCTCTAACAAAGAAGATATGTTATTGGAATTTAATCCTCCCGCAATTATTATCTTACTATTCATTTCTTTGGGTATAAGCTTCCAATCAAAAGTTTCTCCAGTCCCGCCTCTAATAAATTTATTTCCTGAATCTAAAAGAATAGCAAAACTTGTTTCAAAGCTATTCATTTTATTTAAGTAATCACTTTCATTCATTGATATTGCTTTGATATAGGGGAGATCGAATGAGGAACAAAATTTTTCATCTTCATCGCCATGGAATTGTAAAATAGGTCTTTTAAATGGTTTTGCAGCCTCAAGCACTCCGTTTCTGGATTCATTAACAAAAACTATTACAGGATAAATTTCTTCATTTAAATAATTAGCAGCAGCATTTAAAAACTCCAAAGAAACTAATCTTGGGCTATTTAAATCTCTATTAAATCCAATTGCAGAAACTTTTAACTCGCAGATTTCCTTTAAGTCTTCAAGTTCTGTTACTCCACATATTTTTGTAAAATATTTCATTAATCAGTTAATACTAGTTTTCTTCGATATCTTGGTTTTTTTAAATTAAAGCCTTCTTCATACTCTGGACCAACATAAAAAAGACCTTTGGCTTCTGCAGTCTTGCCAGCTTTTGTCCTATCTTTTAACAAAAGAATTTCTTTAATTGATTCTGGGTTTATTTTATTTAAACCTACATCAATTAAAGTGCCAACAATTATTCTTACCATATTTAATAGAAATGCATTTGCTGAAATATCTATAACAATGATTTTTCCATTTTTTTTTATGTTTATTTCAAAAATATTTCTTTTAGCAGATTTAGATTGACACCCTGCTCCCCTAAAAGATGAAAAATCTTTTTCTCCGATTAAATAATTAGAGGCCTTTTGCATGGATACTATGTCTAAGGACTCTTTGATAATTGAAGAAAATTTTCTATTGAGTACTGATTGATGTCTTCCGTTGAATATATGATAACGATAGCTTCTTTTTTTTGCCGAAAATCTACCATGAAAATTATTCGTAACTTTTTTTACCCAAATAATATTAATGTCGAAAGGTAAGATTGAATTACTGCCTAATAGCAAAGCTTTATTTGTCCTATTAGATGAGGTTTCAAAATGAATGACTTGCATTGCTGCATGAACTCCTGAATCAGTTCTTCCTGAACAAATTGTTTTAATTTCTTCATTGGCGACCTTAGATAAAGCATCTTCAACTTTTTCCTGTATTGTTAAAGATGTTTTCTTTTGTTTCTGCCAACCTTTGTAATGAGTTCCTTCGTATTCAATGCCGAGAGCGTATCTCTGCATTTTATTTTAATTTATCTTGAATTAACTCGTATAAGCTTTTTTCTTCTGCTTTAAGCTCGCTTATTTTAATACTATCCAATAATTTTTTAGCCTTACTCTTGTCCTTCATTTCAGCATATGTAATTGCAAGGTTTAGTTTAGTAACCACTTCTTTGCCTAATTCTTCGAAAGAATCTTTTTTTATATCAGTATTTTTATCTTTTTTTTCGTTAGAAAAGAATAATAAGAAAATTATTGAAGCAAAGACTAGAATTCCAATGACTAAATAAATTTCTCTAGGCAATAAAGTTTCCATCATTTAATTTTGCTTATGAGGCGTTCTAAAATTTGCATACTATTTAAAGCAGCTCCCTTTCTTAAATTATCTGAAATAACCCAAAAGTTTACTCTATTTTTTTGCCATAAATCTTCTCTAATGCTTCCTACGAAAACTGCGTCATCTCCTTCGGCATCATCAAGTGGATTAGGATTAAAGCTATCATTTGATTCGACTACTTTTAGCCCGGAAAAAGAATTCATTTTAGAAATCATTTCTTCTATATTGACATCTTTTTCCGTTTCTACGTGAACGGCTTCAGAGTGCCCATAAAAAACTGGTACACGTGCGCAAGATGATGATATTTTTATACTATCATCTAAAATTTTTTGAGCTTCCCAAGTCATTTTCATTTCTTCTTCGGTATAGCCATTATCAAGTTTTGGCCTCACAGCTCCAGGAAGAACATTAAAAGCAATTTGAGATTTATAAACTTTTTTTTCTACTTTTTTTTGCTCTAGAAATTTTTTTGATTGAAGTTTCAGTTCTTCAATTGCATCTTGTCCGGTGCCAGAGACTGATTGATATGTTGCTACATCTACTCTTTTAACTTTATATAAATCATGAATTGGCTTTAAAGCAATCAAAAGCTGAGAAACAGAACAGTTTGGATTAGAAATAATTTCAGGAAGCGGTAGTTTATCTAATATTTCTCCATTTACTTCAGGAATAATAAGAGGAACATTGTCATCCCTTCTAAAGCAAGAAGAATTATCTATCACAGTACAACCTAGTTTTTTTGCTTTAGGAGCGTATTTTTTTGCAACTTCTGAGCCAGCAGAAAAAAAAGCAAAATCTACTGAGGAAAAATTAAAACTTTCAATATCTTCAACTTTTATTTCAGAATTTTCTATTTTTATAATTTTTCCAGCTGATCTTTTACTCGCAACAATTTTTATCTCATCTAAGTCAAGTTTGTGATTATTCAAATAGTCAATAAATACCCTTCCTACGGCTCCAGTTCCTCCAACTATTGCTAATTTATGAGACATAATTTGCTATTTTATCTCCCATTTCAGATGTAGAAACTATTATTGAATTTTTTTGAGCAATATCCTTTGTTGCAAATCCTTCGGAAAGTACTTTTTTAACGGCACTATGTATTTTTTCTGAAATCAATGGTTCTCCAAAAGAATATTTCATCAACATT
>TARA_B100001057_G_scaffold490303_1_pt1 | contig 10132 bp, 9 predicted proteins | sample TARA_B100001057 | Tara Oceans TARA_B100001057 (sample SAMEA2621839) | marine metagenome | biome: marine biome (ENVO:00000447); feature: surface water layer (ENVO:00002042); material: "saline water (ENVO:00002010), including plankton (ENVO:xxxxxxxx)" | depth 5 m | reverse complement strand
AAGCCACACTTCTTCGACATCAGTGTAGTGAGCCATGTGGTTGGCAATAACCAAATGTCCTAAATGAACAGGATTGAATGTTCCAAAGTACAATCCGATTTTACCTTTTCCTTCCCGGGTCATGCGTTCATGGTATTTTCGGCATGTTCCTTAAGCCATAAGACCGCTTGCTCCTGAGCTGCTTCGAGATTGTCATTTACGAGAACCTTATCAAAATTAACGTTATGTCCAAGCTCCCATTCCGCTTTCGCCAAACGTTCTTCTATGCGCTCTTGACCATCCGTGCCTCGACTTTCTAAGCGGTGACGAAGTGCCTTGAGTGATGGCGGTTGAATGAATACGGCTAGTGCTTTTTCACCAAGCAACCGGCGCAAGTTGGCACCGCCTACAACATCTAAATCGAAAACAATCGTTTTACCCTCGGACCAAAGGCGTTCCAGTTCTGTCTTCAACGTGCCGTAAAATTTTCCCGGATAGACCTCTTCCCATTCCAAAAACGCCCCAGAATCGATACGGGACTGGAACGCTTCAACTGACAGGAAATAGTAATCCTCGCCATCTTGTTCGGCACCTCGGGGCAAGCGAGTAGTAGCACTGATGCTGAATGCTAACTGCAATTCAGGGTGTCCTAAGAGGTAACGTACAATGGTCGTTTTACCCGCTCCAGAAGGCGCTGAGAAGATGACTGCTTTCCCTTTGATATCAGAGAGCATTTAGGATCTGTTCTTTGATTTTTTCAAGTTCATCCTTCATCTGCACCACAACTCGCTGCATCTCCGCATCGTTTGCCTTACTTCCTAAAGTATTGATTTCTCGACCGATTTCTTGGGTAATGAATCCGAGCTTTTTGCCTTGACCCGGAGCTTGCGCCAAGACATCCAAGAAGTGTTCGCAATGGGCGCTCAGCCGAACCAATTCCTCCGAAACATCAAGCTTCTCCATGTAGAACAGCATCTCCTGCTCAAATCGATTTTCATCCAGCCTGCCTTTGTCGTGCAGCTCATTGAAATTAGACTGAATACGATCTCGGATTCGCTGAACTCGTGCCTTCAAAAGGGGTTCAACGGTATCTTTAAAGGACTGGATGTTGCGAATTCGCTTGTTAAAGTCAGCCTCCAGCGACTTACCCTCTTCTTTGCGGAATTGTATGAATTGGTCAACGGCCTCGTCAATCAACGCTGCTATGGCCTTCCACTCTGCTTCATCGATGTCATCATTAGCCTGTTGAATCACATCTGGCATGCGCATGGCCATGGCGAGCAGAGCATTATCCTTTTCAGGAAATCCTTGCCCCGCAGCTAACTCGCCTAGCTCAGTTACATACGCCTCAATCAGGAGTTTGTTCAATTCCCTTGGCTCCGCTCCTTCAACAATGTAATGCAGGCTCAAATCACATTTGCCACGCCCTATCGTTGTACCCAGATGCTTCCTCAATTCCATTTCCTTGGCCCGAAAAGCTGAGGGCATGCGAACACTCAAGTCCAATTGCTTGCCATTGAGCGAGCGGATTTCAGCCATGTAGCGACGTGAACCAACTCGCGCCGATGCTTTTCCATAACCAGTCATAGAGTATATCATGGAAGGAATTTTCAGCAAAGATAGGTACACGCGGTGTGGTTGGGAGGGCCGTACCTTTGCGCCATGAGTCGCATTCAGCGCATTCAAGTTCCAGTCGAAAAGGAACTGGCTAAATTCCAAGGACATTTTAAGTCGGCCATGGGCACAGATGTCGCACTGCTCGACCGCATCATGCGTTACATAATCAAACGCAAGGGTAAGCAGATGCGCCCGTTGTTTGTGTTCTTATCTGCAAAAACCGTGACGGGAGGGCAACATGAACTCGAAGAAAGGAGCCACATCGCCGCAACGCTTATTGAACTATTACACACGGCCACGCTGGTTCACGATGATGTCGTAGACGAGAGCCATTTGCGTCGAGGGTTCTTTTCCATTCAAGCATTATGGAAGAAAAAAATTGCTGTACTCGTCGGTGACTATTTGCTGTCTCGTGGACTGCTCATGGCGGTAGACCGTGAAGCCTATGATTTGCTCAAAATCACCTCCGAGGCAGTTCGCTCAATGAGCGAAGGGGAGTTATTACAAATTGAAAAGGCCCGACGCTTGGATATCACTGAAGCGATTTATTTCGACATAATCAAACGCAAAACAGCCTCTCTGATCGCCGCCTGCTGCGCCTGCGGTGCGGCATCCGTTCATCCTATGAAGGAAGGCAATGCCGAAGATGTGGAGCGAATGCGCAAGTTTGGCGAGCTCGTTGGCCTGGCCTTCCAAATAAAAGATGACCTCCTTGATTTAGGCGAAGGTGAACGCATTGGCAAGCCCACCGGCGGCGATATCCGAGAACGGAAGATGACCTTACCCCTCATCCACACCCTGCAGACTGCCGCACCTGCGGAGCGACGGAGGCTCATTCGGCTTGTTAGATTTCGTAATAACGACAACACGGCCGTCCAACAGGTCATAAATTCCATTATCCAAGGCCCCGGCATGCAATACTCTCGGAGCAAAATGCGCGAACTCGCTCAAGAAGCACTGGACCTCCTCGATGCCTATCCCCCATCGGAAGCCAAAGAAGCTTTGGTAGATCTGGTCGAATACACCATGGAACGCAAACGCTGATGACACGTTGGGCCATCTTCTTCGTTTCGGTCATTACTGCTTGTTCAGACATCAAGCAACAGACCATCACGGACTACTAATGGCCCAACGGCAATGTCAAGCGCGAATTAGTCGTCGTAGCGGGAGACACAACGGCAATCACCATATACGATGAGGCTGGTCGCTTATCGAAAATATGCCGATGGTCTAAAGGGGAAAAACATGGCAAATGGGAAGCATACTATCTAGATGGGAAGCCTTGGTCATTTCACCAGTATAAACGAGGGGTTCAAGTTGGAGCCTATCACACCTGGCACCCCAACGGCGAACCTTTTATAACCGGGCAATACGACTCCATTGGAAATCCCGCTGGTATTTGGCGTTTCTTCGATGATAAAGGGCATTTGATTAAAGAGGAAATCGGCCCCTCCGTCCACAATTAGACGTTAATAGGACTCACTAACTTGGAAGCGGTAAGGCTGGACCCGGCGCTAATTTTGTAGAAAGAAAGTTTCTATGCCTGCAACGCTCCAATTTTCTTGGCCCAGACTGCTCTCAACCCTTATTTTGTGGATGTTGATTTGGATGGCAATGGGCGTCTGCTTCGTAGCCCACGCAGAAGCACCGTCTTTAAGTGCTCCCGAGCAATACATCGCTGATTGGAACGATGAGGCTGTTTACCAAATGGCAGTGTACGGCATTCCCGCTAGCATCACTCTAGCGCAAGGCATATTGGAAAGCGGAAGCGGACGCAGTGAGTTAGCTGCCAAATCCAATAATCACTTCGGAATCAAATGCCATAGTGACTGGGACGGAGAGCGGGTGTACCACGATGACGACCGTCGCAACGAGTGCTTTCGTTCATATGGCAATGCCTCGGAGAGTTTTCACGATCACAGTAAATTTCTCAAGCGTAACCGCTACGAAGTGCTTTTTGAACTAGAGCCAACCGATTATGTGAGTTGGGCTAAGGGGCTTAAGAAGTGCGGCTACGCGACCAATCCGAAATACGCCAACCAGCTTATCGAACTTATAGAACGTTACGAGCTCAATCAATACGACGACGAAGGGCTCGCGTTAAAAGCCGAGCGGGAGGCCTTTGCCGCGAAAACAGGCAACGCTTCTCCGAATGAAGCCCTCGAAACAGTTCAAAACAAAGCGTTAAATCCGGCCAAAAGCTCGAGATCCCTAGGACACAGAAGCGTGCAAACCAGCGAGAATTACATTCAATATATTCTAGCCGAATCCGGAGACAGCTATGAGGCACTTAGTGTCGAATTAGACTTAATGAGGTGGCAACTATACAGCTACAATGACATCGACCGCAAGGGCGGGAATTACGCGCCGAAAATTGGTGAAATCATCTACCTTCAGCCCAAGCGTCGACGAGGGCGAACCTTATGGATGGAGATTCGCTCTGACGAAAGCATCTGGGAAGCATCGCAACGCTGCGGTGTTAGCGTTAAAGCTCTGGTCCGAAAAAATCGATTGACCCCAGAATCCCCGCGACCAGCGAACAATAAGTTATCGCTCAAGTGGCGCATTACGGAAGAAGGTAGACTGCCCAAATGGGTCCGTACAATTCGTGGCCTGAGTAGCTAAATTACAATCGACGGTTTTAAAGCGGGCACAGGCAACTTAACTTAGCGAACAAACCCTTCTGCCATGCCGTTTTACCATACACTTGGAACTGTGCCTAAAAAGCGACACACGCAATTCCGAAAAGAAGACAAGACCCTTCACCACGAGCAATTATTTGGAACCATCGGATTCGTGGGAATGAGCTCATTGCTCTACCACCACCACCGTCCTACCATGGTGAAACGAGTCGTGGCCTCGCGTGATGTTCAGCCCAAGGCAGCAATAAGGAACAATTTGTTGAGCCGAAAACTCGAGGGGTTTAAGGTCAATCCCATCGCAGATTACCTCGAAAGTCGAACCGCAATTCTGTTCAATTCCGATGTAACTATCCACCTTGCCGCTCCGACATCTAGTATGGATACAGAGGTGTTTTTTAAAAATGCTGACGGAGACGAAGTTGTCTTCGTACACGAAGGTGCCGGAACACTGCACACAATGCTGGGCAAGCTCCCCTTCAAGCCAGGCGACTATATCGTTATCCCCAGAGGCATCATTCATCGGTTCGCATTTGATGGCCCAAATAATCGGCTTTTTATTACTGAATCGGCTCACCCGGTACACACACCAAAACGGTACCGAAATCACTTCGGGCAGCACCTCGAGCATAGCCCCTACTGCGAAAGAGACATTCACCCGCCCACAGAATTGGAAACCATAGATACCATAGGTGAATTCCCAATCCACATCAAGAAACAGGGTTCCATTCACGAATACATTTATGCTGCTCATCCCTTTGATGTAGTAGGATGGGACGGCTATCACTTCCCGTACACTTTATCCATACACGATTTCGAGCCCATCACAGGTCGAGTGCACCAACCGCCTCCGGTGCACCAAATGTTTGAAACGGATGCTTTCGTTATCTGCAGCTTTGTGCCGAGATTCTACGACTACCATCCTCTGTCAATCCCTGCTCCTTATAACCACAGCAACATCGACTCGGATGAAGTGCTTTACTACGTTGAGGGTGATTTCATGAGTCGTACCGGAATCGACCGTGGATACATCAGCCTACATCCTTCAGGTATTCCACACGGACCTCACCCAGGAACCTACGAAGGAAGCATTGGCAAGACAAAGACCGACGAATTGGCCGTTATGGTCGATACGTTTCGTCCGCTTCAGGTCACAGAAGCGGCCCTTGCTATTGAACACAATGATTACCATCAATCTTGGCTAGAGCCCGGAGTGAAATGAATCACACAAACCACAACCCCTCCCCAAAACTCAATAAGGTAGTGCCGGAGGCAGAGGATTTCCTGCCTTTGCTAGGCACAGATTATATTGAAATTTACTGCGGAAACGCCAAGCAAAGCGCATACTACTACATGACCGCATGGGGTTATAAACCCGTTGCCTATTCAGGGCTCGAAACCGGCAATAAATCAAGCGCCTCATATGTCCTCCGACAAGACAAAATAACCATTGTCTTGACCTCCCCGCTCAAACCAGATGGCCCAATTAACGATCATGTCAACCGCCACGGCGACGGCGTCAAAGTGGTAGCTCTGTGGGTCGACGACGCCAATAAAAGTTATTTGGAGACCACCAAACGCGGTGCCGTGAGCGTCTTTAAACCTGAAGTACGAAAAGACGCGAACGGGCAAGTCATCCTGAGTGCCATCAAAACGTATGGAGAAACCATACATGTTTTTGTTGAACGGAAAAATTATAGCGGCGTTTTCCTTCCCGGCTATGAAGCATGGAGCCCTTCAGTGCCGGTGGAATCTGTTAGGCTGCAATACGTCGACCACATGGTCGGCAATGTCGGATGGGGTGAGATGACCACGTGGGTTGACTTCTACGCTGAGATCATGGGATTTGCCCAGTTGATTTCATTCGATGACAAAGACATCAGCACGGAGTACACTGCTTTAATGTCCAAGGTCATGTCCAATGGCAATGGCCGCATCAAATTTCCCATCAATGAACCAGCTAAAGGTCGAAAAAAGTCCCAAATCGAAGAGTACATTGATTTTTACGGTGGCGCCGGGGTCCAGCACATAGCCCTGGCCACTTCAAATATCATCGAAACCGTGACCGAATTACAACGGCGCGGAGTTGAGTTTTTAAGGGTGCCCAGCACATACTATGACACCATTTTAAATCGGGTGGGAGAAATCGATGAAGATTTAGAGCCTTTGCGCAAATTGGGGATTCTTATCGACCGCGACGACGAAGGTTATTTGCTTCAAATCTTCACGAAGCCAGTGGTAGACCGACCCACTATGTTCTTCGAAATCATTCAGCGCAAAGGTGCCAAATCCTTCGGAAAAGGTAATTTCAAGGCGCTTTTTGAAGCCATCGAACGCGAGCAAGAAACCCGCGGCACCCTTTGACTTGTTCATGCTAAATCCCACCCTGCTAAAAGTCAATCAGCTCACAATTTCGTTCGGTGATCGACAAGTGGTCAGCGATGTTGATTTCACTTTGCAACATGGTGAAATCTTGGCCGTCATCGGCGAAAGCGGTTCTGGGAAGAGCGTCACCTGTTCGGCGATCGCTGGACTCCTGCCTCGCCAAGGCCGAATCACCAAAGGTCAGTGCTTACACGTGCCTTCTGAAACACTTTGGGCTGCCGCCAACACACCCTCCAATGCACCCCTAGGTCGAGGTCTAAGCCTTATCTTCCAGGATCCCATGTCATCTCTTAATCCATCAATGCGAATAGGGTGGCAAGTAGCAGAAACAGCGCTGGTGCATCAACATCAGAACAAATCCGAAGCGCGCAACCTCGCCATAGCTTTACTAAAAGAGGTCGAACTTCCCAATGCGGAGGCCGCCTTCATGAAATACCCTCACGAAATGAGCGGTGGTCAAAAGCAACGGGTGATGATTGCCTTGGCTTTAGCTGCTAATCCCGAAGTGCTCATCGCCGATGAACCAACAACAGCCTTGGATGCCCCAGTGCAGAGATCCATTCTGACTTTGCTGAAAAAGATTCAAAAAAAACGGCAGATGGGTGTCATTTTCATCTCTCATGACCTAGACGTCGTGCACGCCATAGCAGATCGTATACTGGTCATGCAGCTCGGCCAAATTGTGGAGTCCGGAGATGTCAATATCATCCTGGAACAGCCCGCCCATCCATACACACGGGCATTGCTGAATGCTCGTGAGACCAACCTTTTTAAACAGAATGAACCTTCCAAAATGCCTTTGCTTAAAGCGGTTAATGTATCTAAATGGTACGGCGATTTCTGTGCAGTGCGCGATGTGAGTTTGTCCATAGGTATGGGCGAGAGGGTCGGGCTAATTGGCGAAAGTGGCAGCGGAAAATCCACTTTAGGCCGAATGCTCATCGGTATGCTCGAAGCGAGCTCAGGAGCAATCACTTTTGGGGCGGAAACGGTCGACACCTATAACCATTCAAGTATGACCCGCCTGCGACGACGCGCTCAGCTGGTCTTTCAAGATCCGTATTCGGCGCTAAATCCCAAAATTACCATTATGAGCGCCCTTGTCGAAGTCCTGCACCATACCGGTGTAAAATCGCCGATGGCATTTGACCATGCCAACCGCCTGCTTATGGAAGTAGGACTCGAGGCAAGCGACGCGAACAAATACCCCGATGAATTCAGTGGAGGACAGCTTCAACGCATCGGCATCGCCCGGGCACTAGCAATGGAGCCGGAGTTCTTGGTGCTGGACGAGAGCGTGGCCGCCTTAGACTTGCAAATTCAACGCGATGTGCTGGCATTGTTAGACCGAATTGGGCGGAAAAGAAAGCTTACCTACCTTTTCATAAGCCACGACCTCGACATTGTGGCCTCTTTCTGCAGCAAACTCGTTATTCTCGAAAGGGGAAAGGTCATAGAGATTGGCGCGACGGAAAAAATCATGTGCCAACCGTCCACAAAATACACAACTAAACTTCTGGACTCGCGTCCCAAATCCTTACGGTGAAGAAGCCGATTATCGGAAGCCAATTCCTGCCTACTCATTTCGTAATTTGGTGCTTTTATTCCAGGCATACTTACCATGTCCGATTCTTTAATTCAATCCTCTCTAAACAAGGGCGTTCTGACACTCACCATCGCACGTCCAGAAGCCTTAAACGCATTGAACGCGGCAGTAATATCCCAGCTTGCCGAATCAATAGAGGAAGCACAAAAACAACCTGAAGTCCATGTTATCATCATTACGGGTAGTGGCGAAAAAGCTTTCGTTGCTGGGGCTGATATAAAAGAATTTGCCGGCTTCAACGCCCAACAGGGAAGGCAAATGGCCCAACGAGGCCAAGAAGATTTATTCAATCGAATCGAACGAAGCGCCAAACCGGTCATTGCAGCCATCAACGGATTCGCCTTGGGAGGCGGACTTGAATTGGCCCTGGCATGCCACGTTCGCATCGCTTCAGAAAATGCTCGTATGGGCTTACCCGAAGTGTCGCTTGGAGTCATCCCCGGTTACGGCGGAACCCAAAGGTTGCCTCAAATTGTGGGAAAAGGGAAGGCCTTTGAAATGATCTTGTCCGCCGGCATGGTGAACGCCGAAGACGGATTAGCTTGCGGCTTGGTCAACCAAGTGGTGCCTTTGAAATCCCTTGCTGAGACAACGGATACAATGGCACGAAAAATGATGAAGAACTCGCCACGAGCTCTTCAAACGGCCATCAAGGCTGTTTTATCCGGTTACGAGGAAGGCGTCAATGGCTTTAATGCAGAGATCGCATACTTTGGGGCTAGCTTCGAAACGGACGACTTCCAAGAAGGCACCCAAGCATTCATCGAGAAACGTAAACCCCAATTCACGGGAAAATGAGACAAGAGACGAAAGTCTTCATCCGAAACCGCAGTGGTCATTCACTGCCAAAGTATTCGACAGCCTTGAGCGCGGGAATGGATGTCCGCGCCAAACTCGATACTACGGTCATTCTCCAACCCGGTGCATACCAGTTAATCTCTACCGGCCTATTTGTGGCTCTGCCCGCAGGTACCGAGCTCCAAATCCGCCCGCGATCGGGCCTCGCCTTGAAATACGGTGTCACGGTGTTAAATGCCCCAGGAACAATCGATGCGGATTACCGAGGTGAAATCGGAGTAATACTCATCAACCACAGTGCACAACCTTTCACAATAAAAAATGGAGAACGCATCGCGCAGCTTGTACTAGCAAGGCACGAGCGAATAGCGTGGACCGAAACCGAGAATTTACCCGAAAGCCAGCGGGGAACCGGCGGCTTTGGAAGCACAGGAATCGATTAAGCTGAATACCTCATGAACATCGTAATCCCCATGGCCGGACGTGGAAGCCGACTTCGGCCCCATACGCTCACTGTGCCCAAACCATTGGTACCCGTCGGTGGTAAACCCATTGTAGAGCGATTGGCCGAAGACATCGTTATGATGAGCGCCGAACCTGTTGAAGAAATTGCCTTCGTAATCGGCGATTTTGGTGTTGAAGTGGAAACGCAACTTTTGGCCGTAGCTGAACGCCTCGGGGCAAAAGGGCACATCTGCTACCAAGATGAACCGCTCGGAACTGCCCACGCTATTTTGTGTGGAGCGACTTGTTTGACCGGACCCGTAGTCGTCGCGTTTGCGGATACGCTGTTCCGCGCTGATTTCACAATTGACCCTAACGTAGACGGCGTTCTTTTTGTCAAGGAAGTGGACAGTCCCAATGCGTTCGGAGTGGTGATAACCGATGCTGATGGTGCTATCACAGACTACGTCGAAAAGCCAGCTGAACCTATTTCCAACTTGGCTATGATCGGCATTTATGCCTTCCGAGACGGCGAGCGATTGAAGCACGAGTTGCAGCGGCTCATTGACGAGAATGTCATACAAGGGGGAGAATATCAGCTGCCTGATGCCTTGCGCAACATGACCCAAGCAGGCTTGCGATTTGAACCCGGCACAGTGACACA
>TARA_B100001057_G_scaffold271690_1_pt1 | contig 10132 bp, 5 predicted proteins | sample TARA_B100001057 | Tara Oceans TARA_B100001057 (sample SAMEA2621839) | marine metagenome | biome: marine biome (ENVO:00000447); feature: surface water layer (ENVO:00002042); material: "saline water (ENVO:00002010), including plankton (ENVO:xxxxxxxx)" | depth 5 m | reverse complement strand
TGTGTAAATAAAAACTTTGTGAGATTGCCCATCATAACATTGATATCATGCTTTGGTTCCATCGAAGCAAAAGTTTCTCATGATTATTATTTCGGTTCGATTTTTTGCGCCAAACCGATTCGAATGGAAGAATTGGATGGGGCGATGATCGTCAGGCTCAGCAAAGGCAAAAAGAGTTTTGTTCCCTTGCTTTACCCCGCTCGGCAAACCCTTTTTCATTGGATTGACGGAGGGGACGTGAATTTGCTCACTTACGAACAGTACCGCCTTAACCCCGGTCTTTACGTCAAACCCGCCCCCTTTGTTGGAAAACGTCTGTTTGCCACCTCTCCGAAACTCAAATCCGGTGAAAAGAATAAACCTGCACCCTTCGCCCCGCACTCGAAGCTTTCTCCCGCCCCTCCAACAGGACCTCTTCCCTCCCTTTCTCCGGTCAGGACTTCCGCCTTGCCTGGAGATCGTGAACTTCAAGCCTTTATGCAGCGAAATCGAGACGAGGAGAAAGTCGCTTCGATGGAAAGGCAACCTCTTGAAGTTCGTGCTGGAGTCCCTCTTCCCCCAGTATCAGGAGTACCACCAGAGAAGGCGGTTCCCTCACTCAGCCAAGTTTTTGCCGATCCCAATCTCAATAAAGAATACCAAAGATTGGTCAATTCATCGACTTTGGGCAGGATAAACGCCAAAAGGGCAATAGAGTATGCTCCGGAAACCCCCGTTGAGATTGAAGCCGTCCCCGCAAACCTGAAATTAAAAGCTTCCAAGCGGACCAAAGACGGAAGGATTCAACCTGCCCAAGCATCTGAATTTTACCTTACTACGCAAAATTTGCGCGAATTGTTCAAGGACATGGACGTCGAACGAGCGTTGTCCGGGGAAATCAAGTCCGTTGCCGAAATTTGGGCCCATGCCGAGAAAAACCTCAACACCAATCCCGAAGTCGCCTTGGGCGTCAAATCGATCTTGTTGCAGGCAAAAGTAGGGAGGGCTCGAACCAATCCGTTTGGGGAAGCTTCCTTGAGTGATCTTCCTCCAGATGAGAAATATTTTATCATCGGCATCGACAAGGACGAAAACACCAACGTCGTAACCATATGGTCCAAAGAGGTCGAGGTGAACCCGGGTGACAACGTCGTCGAGCTCAGTTCCCGCGACGTCATTTATCAAGATTAAGCGTTCCGCCCCTTCCTTGATAAAAAATTCAAGTAATTATTTATCGAGACCGAACCCCATTCTCCTTAATTGATAACAAAACGAGTAATTATTTATCAAAAAAACCCTTCTGTTTCCCATTTGATAAAAAAATTCAAGTAATTCTCGCCATTGACCGCGAGCCCTTGTAAATCAAATAGTTTTTCTCCTACTCTACGACTATGCAAAACCAAGAAATTCTCCAGCAAGCGGCTGAACAGGCCAGAGGCTTGGCCATCGACGCCATTCACGCATGCAGTTCCGGACACCTCGGGTTACCCCTCGGTGCAGCCGAAGTCGGGGCCGTCCTGTTCGGACAAGACCTCCAAATGGATCCTTCCGATGCAGAATGGATCAATCGTGACCGTTTTGTTCTTTCCGCCGGGCACGGAAGCATGTTCCTGTACGGATGGCTTCATCTTGCCGGGTTCGATCTTCCCCTCGAGGAAGTCAAAAACTTCCGCCAGTTGCACAGCAAAACTCCGGGTCACCCCGAATTCGGCGAGACCCCCGGCGTGGAATGCACCAGCGGACCTCTCGGCCAGGGAGTGGGTAATGCAGTCGGTATGGCTATTGCGGGAAAAATGGCGGCTGCCCATTTCAACACCCCCGAACACGAAATTTTCAATCACCAAGTCGTTTGTCTGGCTGGCGATGGCTGTCTTCAGGAAGGCGTGGCCTCCGAAGCCGCTTCCCTCGGCGGGCACTTGGGCTTGGACAACTTTACCCTCATTTACGATTCCAACGACGTCACCTTGGACGCCATGGCTGACGCCAGTCAGAGCGAAAGTGTACTCGACCGCTTTGCCGCCTATGGATTCGAAGTCGAGCGCGTCGAGGAGGGTCACGACTTGCAAGCCCTTTCCGATGCCCTCGTCCGGGCACGAGCCAATACCAATGGCAAACCCACCTTTATCGAGGTCAAGACTCTCATCGGAAAGGGGATCCCCGAGGTCGCCGGAACGGCTGCAGGCCACGGCGAAGGAGGAGCCAAGTTCGCCGAATCCGCCCGCCAGGGGCTCGGGTTGCCCGAGGAACTTTTTTATGTCTCGGATGAAGTCCGAGCTTATTTTGACGCCCGCAAGGCCGAGCTCAAGGGCAAGCGTCAGCAATGGGATGCAACTTTTTCCGCTTGGCAGTCCGCCAACCCTGAAAAAGCGATTCTCCTGCAAGGTGGACTGACCCGCGAAGTTCCGTCGGATCTGATGGACCAAGTACAGGTTTTCGCCGAAGATGCCAAAGTAGCGACTCGTGCTGCGGGTTCCCAAGTCATTAATGATTTGGCAAAGGCTTTTCCGCTGCTCGTGAGTGGTTCGGCCGACCTTCATGGATCGACCAAGAATTATCTCAAGGAAATGGGCGACTTTTCACGGGCCGACCGATCCGGTCGAAATCTTCTCTTTGGAATTCGCGAGCATGCCATGGGTGCGATCGTCAATGGGATCGGTTACCATGGAATATTTCGTCCATCGGGAGCCACCTTTGCCGTTTTTGCCGATTACATGCGCGGCTCGGTTCGCCTCTCCGCTCTCGCAGGTCTTCCTATTTTCCATATTTGGACGCACGACTCGGTCGGGGTAGGGGAAGATGGACCCACCCACCAACCAGTCGAGACGACCAGTGGTCTTCGTGTAATACCGAATTTGGACATTATCCGCCCGGCTGACCCGGAGGAAACGGCCGGTGCCTTCGTCGCTGCCTTGCAACGTACGGATGGACCGACTGGACTTATCTTGACTCGCCAGAATGTCCCGAATCTCAACTCCATTCCAGTGGCCGAGAGGCGCAATGGCGTATTGAAGGGTGGCTACGTGGCCCGCAAGGAGGAAGGCGAGCTTGAACTCATCATTTTGGCTTCAGGCAGTGAATTGTCCTTGGCCCTGGAAGCGGCCGACAAACTAGGGCAAGGAGTACGGGTCATTTCCATGCCCTGCATGGAGCGCTTTGACAGGCAGGATTCTGATTACAGAGAATCCGTACTACCGAAAAGTTTCCGCAGCCGGTTAGCCGTGGAGGCAGGGGTCAGCGATCTTTGGCGCAAATACGTCGGTCTGGACGGAGTTGTGGTCGGGATCGACCGCTTCGGCATCTCGGCACCCGGCGACACTGTGATGAGCGAGCTCGGAATCTCAGTCGACAACGTCGTCAAGCAGGCAGCTCTCGCCGGATTGAGTTCCTGATTTTGATTGAGCAAAGGGTAGGGCATTGCCTGCTCTTTTTTCCGGAATAGATATTATACATTGATGTGAGTGCTTGAATTGGATTCAATGCGACCATGTCCAGATTGTCAGTTCCTGTTTGCATTGGCATCCTTCTTTTTGCAGGGACAACGTTTGCCCCAAATCCCTTGTCCGTTTCCAAGCCCGAAGCGGATAACTCGGTTGCCGCCCAGTTGGCATCCTTCCAAGTAGCGGAGGGCTATGAGGTCAATCTGTTCGCCTACGAGCTCCGCGATTTTATCAAATACCTGACCATCTTTGAAACCGCGGACTCGCCGAAATGAGAACGAAACCAAAGGCAGTTTCATCTTTTCTTTGGTTATTTGCCTTTGGTTTGGCTCAGCAAGCAAACGGTGAACCAGTCGTGGCCGAAGGCTTGGCCGTTGAGTATTTAGCTGCATCCGGACAATGTTCCAACCTCTGTAGAAGCGACGGCGATGGCCAGGCCGAAAAGAAAAAGCCGAACGTCGTCCTGATTCTGGTCGACGATATGGGCTACGGGGATCCCCAATGCTTCAATCCGAAGTCACGGCTCAGGACCCCGGCGATTGATCGCCTAGCCCGAGAAGGCCTGATGTTCACCGATGCCCATGCGCCGCATTCCACCTGTATTGCTTCGCGCTATGGCTTGCTGACCGGACGCTATCCGATAAGAGACATGTACCGTTTCATCAAACCAGGAAAGATCACCTTGCCCAAGTTGCTCAAGAGAAACGGCTACAACACAGGCATGATCGGGAAATGGCATGTCGGGTTCGATCATTTCAAGGGCAAGGACGGTACGGCGAAACAAACCATGACCGGAGGGCCTGTTGATCGTGGCTTTGATGAATTCTTTGGCTTGTGGGGGTCCCTGGACCAGCCACCCTATTTTTATATGAAGAATAGAACGCCGGTTGAAATGCCCACCGAGTACGGTAAGGGTAAACATTACTTCAGCAAGGATCGATTCTATAACGGCAACTGGTTGCCGGGAAAGATTGCCTCTCGTTTCAAGCACGTCGAGGTGACACCTCGATTAACGACCGAGGCCATCGGTTACATCGATAAATCAGCGAACAAGGAGAAGCCTTTCTTTTTATACTTCGCCCTGCCTTCGCCCCACGGACCCTGGGTACCCACCGAGGAATTCAAGGACTCCAGTCCAATCGGTGTCTATGGCGATTTTGCCCAGCAGGTGGATCACAGCATCGGACAAGTGCTTGAGGCACTGGACAAAAACGAAATCACAAAGAATACCCTGGTGATTTTCACCTCCGACAATGGACCCGTTTGGTACCAAAGGGATCGCCTCAAGCACAACCACAGTTCGGCCTCGATCTACAGTGGAATGAAAGGTGATTTCTGGGAAGGTGGGCACCGGGTACCGTTTGTCGTCCGCTGGCCATCGGTTGTTCGACCGAAGAGGGTTAGCGAATCAATGATTTGCTTCACCGACTTCATGGCCACCTTCGCGAAAATCGTGGGGGACAAGTTCCCCGAGGCCGCCACCACCGACAGTCGAAGTTTTCTTCCCATCCTGAAAGGCGACCTCGCTTATCAGGTTCGGGATACCATGATCCTCAATGCCAAGCGCAGTGCCGTGGCCTATCGCCACCGTAACTGGAAATTGATTACAACCAAAGGTCCCGGGGGGTTCACTCATTGGGATGGCAAACCGAGTGAGGAACCGGCCGGCCAACTTTACAACTTGGCCAAGGATCCGTCGGAGAAAAACAACCTCTGGAGCAAGGTGCCGGACAAGGTCAAGGCCATGAGTTCCCTACTGGCAAAGGAAAAAGCGAACAAAAAGAATGACAAGTCCCTGAAATGAAAGCTCCTTGTTCCGAATGCTCCATCAGTAGATCAAGTAAACGGCTCGAAAGTGAAGGACAAACCCAACGGTCTTAGTGTAAACTAAACATTTTGTTATCGTTTTTTTACTTTTACTAACAAATTCAAGCCCCTAAGGTATTCAATCAATGATCACGAGACGCAATATGCTCAAAGACGTCATGGTTGGAGGCGTGGGCGCAGCTTTGGGTTCATCCTTGGTTCCTTCCGCCTTCGCTACCAGTGAGATCGGAACCCCTGCCGTTGGCAAACCCAAGCGGGTTATCTTTTTCATGCAGAACAATGGTTTTCATACCGATACCTGCATTCCGAAAGGCATGAGGGAAAGCGCATCGTTGTCCGATGCGAAATTACCCGAGTCGATCAAGCCGCTGGAACCCTATTTAGACAAAATCAACATCATCAACGGTCTCCATGGTCGCCATACCACGCCCACGCACAGCGCGTATTACGGTGCCCTTGGCGGATACCCCGGCGGGGAGCATCGGGCTCCAAGCGCAGGAACCATTGACCATACCTTGAGCAACCTGCTTCCACAGACGATTTTGCCCCACCTCCGCATTGGCATGGGCGATCTCTCCAGTATGGAAGGCCAGCCATCCGTGGCAGCCTTGTCAGCTTCCGAAGCGGGGAAACCACTTTATATGCATTGTAACCCCAATCATCTCTACCAAACCTTGTTTGGCAGTATTGCAGACGGGGAAGTAAAGAGGAAATACGAAGCCAAATCACGAATTTTCAAAGAGGTGGAATCCATTGCGGCCAAGGGAAAGAACGAATTGCTTGAAAGTGATTTGACCCGCTATGAATCCTATGTTGAGGGCTTCAGTGAGATCAATGACTTGCGTGGCAAATTGAGCGCTTATTCCGAATCACTCAACAAATTCAAACCGGAACACAGCGAAAAGTATCTCTCGCCGGAGTATGAAACGGATTGGCATGACGCCTTGCTGGATATTGGTATTGCCGCATTGAGATCCGGTTTGAGCAATACCCTGACCATCGCCTCGGGACGAGGAGACGTGTGGGGTTCATGGGAAGGCCTGGGAGTGAAAACAACGGGTCATTTTCTGGGACACATGGAACAGGAAGGAAATCCCATCTGGCATAAAATCCGCCAGTACAACTGCCGGATGCTGGTAAAACTGATGAAATCCCTCGAGTCCGTGCCAGAGGGCAATGGAACGATGATGGACAACACGCTCATTGTCTACACCAGCAACAATGCCGACAAACAACATACGGATGGCTCTACCTGGCCCTTCATCCTTTTGGGGAATTGCAGCGGGGCTTTCAAGACCGGTCACTTTGTTCAGTTCGATGGATCTCGTCCGATCAATGCCCTTTACTCGACGATACTGGATGCCGTTGGAGCTCCTTGCGATCGTTACAACATGGATAAGACCAACGCCACCAAGTACGATTCCAGTTTCGGTCCCCTAAGAGAACTTCTTGCGTAACCGTGAGGGAACCCTCCAGACTTTGAAAAACGTTGTTTGTTTTTCATTTTTCATGGCGGGGCAATTTCTGTTTTCAGCCCTCGCTCTGCATGCCGTTGATTCAACCAAGTTTGAGTCCCGGTCCACGTCCTTTTTGTCCAAGTACTGTATGGACTGTCATGACGATGAGACTCAAAAGGGTGGGGTTGCCTTTCATGAATTGACACGGGTTAACGAGGGTAACGCCCGTTTGTGGAAAAGCATTTGGGAACAAGTGGCCTTGAAGGAAATGCCTCCCAAGAAGAGAAAGACTCAGCCCAATCTCGAGGAACGTCACCAATTGGCCGAATTGATTTTGCCCGAAATGCAGCGCGTCCTGAAGGACAAAGGGGGGTTTCATGAACACCTTCATCCGTCCAAAGGCAATCTGTTGGATCATGATTTGTTGTTTGGCGAATTACCCAAAAACCTGAAGCCAACCTCTTCTCCTGCCCGCATTTGGCGCCTGCATCCACAGGAGCACTTCACCAGACTCAATGCGCTCGTAACCACTCTGCCTCCTTACGATCCTGAGAAACCCGGAGTGAGAGCCCATGGCGACCATGTTCCCGCAAATTACAGATTCGGGACCAATACTTACCTCGGTGTTCAAGACGTGATTGATTGGGTGGGCTCGTCTTTCTCTCTTCATTCCGGCCTCGAAAAAATCACTCCCGTATTAAGTACCAAGATAAAACGCGGGCTCCAAAGCTACTCCTACCTGTATTCGATCAACACCTCCGAGACCCTCCGTATTGCCAACGATGCGGAAGCCATCATTCGCTTTCTGGCCTATGGTCCCAAAGGCAAGGATTTCCAATTCGTGGATCAAGTGGGTGATATCGACCCAAAGCGCAAAGGGACGGCCATCTACAAAGGGCGAACCATTCAAACGAAGCATGGCGTTCCCGAGGGAGTCTTTTACCGCAATGCATCGAATCGGCCGATCACCCCGGTTCGTGATTTGATGGCTGAGCCCGGTGTCAGTGATGAACGGCTTGAGGCCGTCGTTGATTTTCTGTTCGAAGCGTTGACCTTGCGACCACCTAGTACGGAGGAAACCGCCGACTACCTGAGGATTGTCAAGCAATCCATCGAGGACCTTGGAAAAGAAGAGGGTGTCATCCTGGGCCTGACGCCGATCTTCCTCGACCGGGCCGCTCTCTTTCGCCTGGAAATGTGCAAAGACGGCAAACCGGACAAGTATGGCCGCGTCATGTTACGGGGGCAGGAACTCGCTTTGGCTATCAATGCCGCCTTTTCTTACCTTGCCCCCGACGATCAGCTTAAAAAGGCGCTAGAGGATGGCCGCTTGAAGACTAAAGAAGACGTCAAAAGAGAAGTCACCCGCATACTGGACGATGAGAGCATTCGCAAACCCGCGATTCTCCGGTTCTTCAGGGAGTACTTTGATTACGACCTGGCAAGAAAAGTTGATAAGGATGACAACCTTCTGAAAAAGGCCGGAGGCTTGGACAAGAGCAAATCTCACCGCTACTTCATGGTCGAAATGACGACCAATATGGATCGCCTGGTGGAATTGATTTTGAAAGAAGATCAAAACGTCCTCGCGGAATTATTGACCACGGATCGGGCAATTCTACCAAACAGCTCGAGGAATGCGGGATATTTCAGGGCGCTGAGTCAGAGCGGTAAAATAGTGGATGAAAATGGCAAGCCTCTCTTTAGGCGAAAGGGGAGTAGGCTCGTAAGTATCAAGGAATCGGAAAAAAACGCCTTGCCCCCATTGCAAGCCACGGATCTACCCGGGATTATCGTGGATAACCCGGATGCAAAAGTTACAGGCCGATGGTCTTCGTCCGACGGCATAACGAACCGCGTAGGACCGGATTACCTCTTCACCAAAACCTCAAGTAGTAAAGTGGTTTATCCCGTGAAGTTTCCCAAGGAAGGAAAGTACGAAGTACGTATTACGATTGCCCCGCACGCAAACCGGTCTTCCAAGACCCGCGTCACCGTTCGCAAAAAAGGCGGAGAAACATCAACCTTCAGCATCGACCAAAGAAAGGCTTCAGGTACTTTTAACAAGGGCGGTTCGGACGGTTATTTTCAATCGCTTGGATTTTTTGAATTTCCATCCGGCTCATGGGATGCGGTCGAAATTTCTGCCAAGGGCGGGGATGGTATGGTAGTGGCCGATGCCGTTCAGTTTTTGGCTGAAGGCACTCCCTCCGTTTTTAAAAAGGAACCAGAACCAAACAAGACGTCCCCCCCGGCAGTTACCAAGACTATCCACGTTCGGCTTCAAGCATTCGAAGCCATCGCCAAACGTCAAAGCAGCGACCAAACAATCGCGGTTGGCGTGAGCCAAAGGCGTCTCGTTACCCTTCCCGCTCAAGAGCGGATGGGAATCCTCACTCACCCCAACTGGCTGGTCGCTCACTCTGACGCCATGGACAATCACGCCATATTGCGTGGCAAATGGATCCGCGAGCGCCTCTTGGGCGGAGCCATTGTGGACGTGCCGATTACAGTGGATGCGATGTTACCGGATGAGCCCAAGGAAACATTGCGTCATCGAATGCGGGTTACGCGGGAAGAGTCCTGCTGGAAATGCCACCAGAAAATGGATCCGCTTGGTTTGCCCTTTGAAATGTTTAACCACGCCGGCCTTTTCCGAACGACTGAACTTGGCAACCCCGTCAATGCCACCGGTGCCATCACTGGAAGCGGGGAAGCTACCCTAGATGGCCCCGTTGCCAATGCCCTTGAGATGATCGAAAAACTTTCCCGCAGTGAACGTGTGAAGCAAGTTTTCGTGCGCCATGCGTTCCGTTATTGGATGGGGCGGAACGAAACAATCGACGATGCACCTGTTCTTCAGGATGCCTACCAGGCTTATGAATCAAGCGGAGGTAGCATGAAGGCTTTGTTGCTATCACTCCTTACTTCGGATGCCTTCCTTTACAGGACGAAATCATGAGTCGAAATAATACCCTGAACTTAATTTTCTGCGCGGGCGTCCTGCTTTTGCTGGCTTCCTATTCCAAGGCGGCGGAGCACGGCTTGGATGAGAAGATTCTATCCCGGATCCCCGAAAACCTGCAGGCAATCGTCGACCGCGGGCAGAGCACGGGAATGGTCACGTTGGTTGCCCGCAATGGGAAGATCGCGTCCATCGATGCGGTGGGTTGGCGGATCAAGGACAAGGAACCGCTGGAGACCACGGATGTTTTTTGGGCCGCCTCGATTACCAAGTCTTTCGTTGCGGTCGCCGTTATGATGATGGTCGATGAAGGGCATCTGAAACTCGATGACTTGGTGGAGAAACACATTCCTGAGTTCAAGGGGCAGAAAGTGAAGACCGGGAAGAAAAGTTCGGACACCGCCAAACATCCATTGACCATTCGCAACTTGCTTAATCACCTGGATGCTCTCCCGAAGAATCCGACC
>TARA_B100001057_G_scaffold208204_1_pt1 | contig 10135 bp, 7 predicted proteins | sample TARA_B100001057 | Tara Oceans TARA_B100001057 (sample SAMEA2621839) | marine metagenome | biome: marine biome (ENVO:00000447); feature: surface water layer (ENVO:00002042); material: "saline water (ENVO:00002010), including plankton (ENVO:xxxxxxxx)" | depth 5 m | reverse complement strand
CCTTGCTCGACTTGGGGAAAGATATTTTCGAAGCGGTCCGCTTTTCCTATCCATTCGCCCACCCGGCTTCCATCCCCGCCGGAGCCTATCCAGTGCTACCCGGACGAGGATTGCCCGGAAAGTCAGTTTCAACAATCGGGACGACCGTGCTTCTCGCCTGCCACCAAGATTTACCCGATGAGCACGCCTTTGAGGTTGCCCGTTTTCTTGCCGAAAATCAGGCAAACCTAATTCGGGCGCACCCACTCTTCGCTCAAATGGATTCACCGCAGAAGCTGGAGCAACTGCAATTCCCCGTACACGATGGAGCCCAACTGCACTACGAGAGACACGAGCCGAGTTTTATCCAAGAATGGGCCGATACCATAGCTCTTGTTCTTTCCGTTCTGGCGATAGCTTGGGGTACCTTGGTGACAATCAGGCAAATTTACCTGATAAGATTGAAAGATAGCTTGGACGAATTCTTCCAGAAGGTCGAAACGGTAACATCTGAATTGGTTGCCGGAACCGATCATGAGAGATCAAGACAAATTGCCGGTGAACTACATGCCATCCGCAGGGAAACGACAAGGAAGCTCATAGCGGATGAACTGGCCGCCGATGAGTCTTTCGTTATCTTTCAGCGCCAACTCCACACCGCTCAGCAAATGGTCAATGAGGCACTCCGTAAAGAAACAGGCAATCAGAATCCAGCGTTTGGGATAGAACAGGAAAAAGAAGCCTAGAATTGGAAGGTCCAGCCGAGCTTCGATATCGATTCGGTTCGAGTACTTTTAAAACTGCCTTCTTCCCGATCGTAGCCCTGATTGAATACCAAGTACAAGTCGCTTCCCGGCTTGATGATGTAACGGATACGGTTGTTCAATCCCATGCTCTTGGAAAGGTTGTCGTATTGAGTGACACTATTGAAGGAAAGCTTGGTATTGGGGGTTAGGCGAACCCCCAAAAAAGTCGTCCACACATCGAAGTCTCCAACTGGCATATCGGCATTGGTGAACTCCCCTCCGACCTCGAAACGGGCGTACCGGTTGGGACGGTAGGCTAATTCGCTCTCAAATTTCCATGCATCTCCTGCATAGTAGTCCCCGTACTCAATTTCCATTTCCATGAAAAAGGGGCGTTTGGCGCTTGTCGACCATTCTATCTCAAATTCAATTCCCTGGTAGTCTCCCGTTGCGATTTCAATGCCGTCGACGATCTCAAATGGGGTGGTCAGCACTTCACGTTCTATCTCAACCGAAAAGTCGAAGCGGTCTCCCTCGTGGGTGCGGAACTCAATTATCTTTAGGTTGACCTCTTCACTATCCAATCCTCCGTCCAAGAGATCGTAGCGATTGTAGGCAACTCCAAAGGTAAGATCATCGATTAAGGAATGGTCCTCGAGTTTAAGCGAATAGGAAGAACTGATGGAACTACTTTGACCTCCGGTTCGACTAACGAAACCCATCGCAGGTTCAAAGTCATCACCGGTGTGAAGGAAGTGACCTCCCAACCTCAAAGGATAATTCGGAAAGGAAAAGGAACTTCCAAAGACCTGATCAGTTCCTTTGACGGCGTCTTCGGTGGACATGACGTAACTATGAAGGGAAATGCTTTTGCCCTCCCACCAGTCACTATTCCTCAAGTTCAAGTCCAGACCCATGAGGTTGTTCTCCATATTCGCCTGAGGGTCTCCACTTGTAAAAATCATACCGACCTTCGATTCTTCCATCAAATCGTAAGTAAAGCGACCGACGTAAACGTCACCATCTCCGATATCGTCACTGTCTAATTTCATGCCCAACATACCAATGCCAAGAGCGCCTTCTCGGCCGGTGATTTTAAGACCACCTTCCACGTCGATTACTTGGCCATTTTGAGAAAGTCCGATTGTCCTCGAATGAAAAGGCAAAGGGCTTTTGCTTAGTCCTCCAAAGGCGAATTGGTCTGCCCCCTTGAGAAAAAATTCTCTTTTTTCAGGAAAAAAAAGAGGGAAGCGCGTCAAGTTAACCCTTCGCTGATCGGTCTCGGTCTCGGCAAAGTCAGTATTGAAAGTCAAGGTGGCCGTTAAACTCGGCGTCCATTGGTAAAACAAGTCAAACCCGCTTTCAAAATCAAAGTCGTTGGTTTCTTCAGTTGAAAAGTATTTGGCCAAGGCATAGGGCTTGAAATCTATTCCCTTACCCGTCTCCAGGTCCTCCATCCCCTCGATCACGCCTGTCTCTTCAATCGAAAACCATTGGCGCTCCCGGGCAAAGCCAACCCACCTCGAACGTTCTTGATTCCTTGCAAACCATCGACCAAAGTCAATTCCCCAGGATGTGGAAGTAAGATCGAAGGGAATACTTCTGAACGGAATTGCAAACTCTGCAGTCCATCCTCGTTGATCGATTCTAGACTTCACCTCCCAAATCGTATCCCAATCCATGTTTGGCCGACTATAGTCCGAATTGATCAAACCCTCCCCTTTGGCTCCGTTGGCGTTCGTCCTGAAATAGTAGCCATCGCGACCGCGCTGGTAAGGGTCGATCAGAACGAAAAAATAATCATCCCCTTTGACGGTTGCATCGCGCTGCATTACGGTTGCCACTATCTCCTCGGGTTGCTGGTCATAACAACGGACTGCCAGGTAGAGGGTGGTGGCATCACGACAGATCCTGACTTCCGTCGCTTCGGTTGCCGGTTCCCCTTCGTCTGGTTGTCTTTGCGTAAAGTTTCTGGCAAGGGACGCATTCTCCCAGCATGGATCGCTTACATTGCCATCCAAGATGGGCCCTTCGACCACTTGATGGATCAAGAGCGTGGGTAGGCTTTGGCTCGCTTGCTCCAAACCTTGTCCCTTTCCACTTGAAAAGATCAAACAAGAAGCCGCCAATAACAAGGCATGCCTGAAAACTGGAAACCGGCACAATGAAGAAAGTGCCATCTCAAAAAACCGACGAGTCCTGAAGCGAAACAAAAGGCGAACTATCCGCTCTGTACGAAACGCTCAAAATCAGCGAGTTCCACCCGACTGCCAACAACCAAAGGTGTTCTTTGGTGAATGCTCGTTGGTTCAATATCGAGAATTCTTTTTTTGCCATCAATTGCGGTTCCGCCAGCCTGCTCGGCGAGAAATGCAACTGGATTGGCCTCATAAAGCAAACGGAGTTTACCCTCTTTGTTATCTTCGGTGGGTGGGTAAAGAAAGACTCCTCCTTTGAGCAGGGTACGGTGGAAGTCGGCAACCATCGAACCAATGTAACGCGATGCATACTTTCTCCCCAAAACTCCTGAGCGCAAGCGATCAATATACTCGCCATACCTCGATGGAAAACCGGTGCGATAGGCCTCGTTTACCGAATAATATTTTCCTTGCTCGGGCATGGTCATATTGGGGTGACTCAAGACATAAGCCCCGATTGCGGGGTCCAAGGTAAAACCATGGACACCATCGCCCGCACTGTACACCAAGATGGTCGATGATCCGTACACGACGTAACCAGCTGCAATTTGCTTGCTGCCCGGTTGCAAAACCCAGTCCTCGGGGTTGTCCATGGAGACGTCGTCCGGTTTTCTCAAGATGGAAAAAGTCGTGCCAACGCTTACGTTCACGTCGATATTCGATGATCCGTCCAAGGGATCGAAAACCACGGCGTACTTGGCCTCTTCCGAGCCCTTGTGCACAAGCATCGGTTCTTCGTTTTCCTCCGAAGCGAGAACACCTATGCTTTCACGGGCGCTAAGACAATGAACCAATGCTTCATTGGAAATGACATCCAATTTCTGCTGAATTTCACCTTGTACGTTAATCTCTCCATGCTCACCGAGGATGTCGTTTAGACCGGCTCTTCTTACCTCCGCTTGAATCATTTTGGTTGCCAAAGTAATGCCGGAAAGGAGGAAGGAAAATTCTCCAGAAGCTCCCGCGAAGCGTTTTTGTTCGCGCATGATGTGTTGCTGCGCGGTAATAATGGATGAACTGTTATCGGCCATAGGGAATAATATGCATTTTGGATTTAGGAAATCTTAGCTTTTAACATGGATGCCAAACAAGTCCAAGGAAGATTGTAAAAGCCACCGCAATGAGAAAAAGACAGGTTGACTCCACTCCGTTATCGAACGGGCTTGCCTATCGAAAACGATGAAACCCACAACCCCATGTTCATGGGCTCCCGTGGAGGACGTTCTTTACCGGGCGTACCATGACGAGGAATGGGGTGTCCCGGAATACGACGATCGCCAACTCTTCGAGAAACTCGTTTTGGATGGTTTTCAAGCCGGTCTCTCATGGCGAACCATTCTATACAAAAGGGACTCCTTTCGTTGCGCATTCGATCAGTTTTGCCCTGAAATAATAGCTGAATACGGCGAAGCGGAGGTAAAAAGGCTACTCCAAGACCGATCCATCATTCGCTCGGAATTAAAAATTCGCGCCACCATCGACAATGCCCGTTGTTACCTCAAGATCATGGAGGCGGGCACGGGGGCGTTTTCCAATTACCTGTGGGGTTTCGTAAATGGGAGCCCCATCGATGAACCAATCGAATGTTACAAAGAGCACCCCGTTCAGTCAGTCGAAAGCGAAACTTTGGCCAAGGACTTGAAATCCAAAGGCTTTAAATTTTGCGGCCCGGTGATCTCGTATGCCTTCATGCAAGCGGTCGGAATGGTGAACGGACATGAGATTGGATGTCCGAGGAGAAGCGAGGTCAGGAAGCTTGCCCGCCACCTCTAGCCCGTCAAGTCAGGGGAAGCGGATTGCCGTCGCAAATCCTGAAAGGACGGCCCTGTTGATCATGAAGTTCCATACTGTGATCGATGCCCATTGCCTTGTATACAGTGGCATGAACGTCCGCCGGCGTACAAGGATCGGATCCGGGTTCGGCCCCTTTGGAGTCACTCGATCCATATACCTGTCCGCCTCGAATGCCTCCCCCGGCAAGAACGAGAGAATAGACACCGGGATGATGATCTCTTCCGCCATTGCCGTTGATCTTGGGGGTACGCCCGAAATCGGTAAGAAAGACGACGAGGGTTTCGTCGAGCATACCGCGCATTTCCAAATCAGTCAGTAAAGCCGATGCCGATCGGTCGAAAACGGGAAGCAGGCGATTTTTCATCTTTGGAAAATGATCACGGTGGGTATCCCAATTGTCTCCACCTCCTCCTGCCAAGTCGCTGGCTGAGCAGACGGCTTGAACCACCGGCACCCCGGCTTCTACCAATCGGCGTGAAAGAAGCAGGCTCTGCCCCCCCATGTGATCCCCATACATGGCGCGAATCCGGGGGTCTTCGCTTTCCAGGTCATAGGCCTTGCGGACAGGCGAACCCAACAGGATGGAGGAGGCCATGCGCCTGTAATGATCGAGTTGGTCGTAGGCGGTTTCATGACCGACTCTCCAAGCGAGAGTATCCTCCAATTGTTCGAGAAGCGCATTGCGGTTGCCGACTCTCTTTTCGGTCAGATTGAGGGTCAGGTTCAACTCTTTGTCCGAATACCGGTTGACTCCGGCATAGGGCTTTCCCGCAGGTGTACGGAGCAGCACGGGGTCATGCTTCGTGCCCAACCAGCCAGCCCCCTCGCCCGCCATCTGTTTACCGTTGTCGAACATCGAATAGGGCATACGGATCGCAGAGGGTGTACCAACAGCTGGGTTATGGAAATAAGATAGCATCGAGGTCAAGGAGGGGCGATTGTTGCGGCCCTTCGCCTTTATTCCAGACACCGGATCATGACCGGTCAAACTGACGTACATGCCTTGCTGGTGCCCTCCTTGCTTGTGATGCACGGATCGAATGACCGCTAATTTTTCAGAATGTTTTGCAAGCAAGGGTATATGCTCGCAAAATTGCATTCCAGGGGTGGCCGTATCGATCGGTTTGAACTCTCCGCGAAAATCGACTGGTGCCTCGGGTTTCGGGTCAAAAGACTCATAATGACTCATTCCCCCCCAAGTATAAATAATGATACAGGCTTTGGCCTTGCCGGTTAAAGATTTCGACGACAAGCGAGCCTTAAGAAAAGTCGGCAGGGTCAGACCCGCCAAACCAACACCGGATTGCAGGAACTTTCTTCGCGAGTGACTGATGCTTAACATCTTACCTGAATTGAAAGAAATAGAGTGGAAAAGTCGAAGCTTTTCTAGGAGAGAAACTCGAATTTAATTGGCAGGGATAACCCCGTTGGCATCTTCCTGACTTGTCACGAAATGACCGAGTGGCTTGTCGTTTAAATCAGTAATTAACCAAACGGCTTCAGAGTAGGTGTTTTGTTCCCTGCTCCCTCCGGCGGAAATTTCACCATAGAGCTTTTGCCCCCCGCCGTAGTCCATCCAAACCAACTTGACGGGTTGCTTGCTCTTGTTGAGGAAGGTGACCTGGATGGGCGAACCGGGGGTTGACTTCGTTGGAGGAGATTCGGTCCCACTGGAAGACAGCCACTTCATGGAAGCTCTGGGCTTGGGCGGAGAAGGCTTGGGCGCATCGGCAGCCAGTTTTTCCAAATTCAATCCCCTTGAAACAAAAAGTTGAGGAAGGGATTTTTGAAGCTCCCGAACCCCCTCGTCCGAAACCTTCGTATCCCAGAGGAAAAGTTTCTTAAGCTTTTTCAAATCGGATAAATGTCGAAGTCCATCATCCGATACTTGAGTCTGGTAAAGGTTAAGATACTCGAGGTTCTTTAGTTTGGATAAATTCTTCAATCCCGAGTTGTCAATAGAAGTTCTTTCGAGGTGAAGCCGGCGCAAGGATATCAACCCCTGCAGGTGAATAAGCCCCTTGTTTGTAATCTTGGTGTCTCTTAGGTTCAGTGAAACAATTTCCCCCAAGTTCTTGAGGGCTTTCAGTCCTTCATCTTCAAGAGACTCTCTCCCCCGCAGATGAAAACCGACTTCCCATCCACCCCCTGGCATGGGAAGGGCCAAACCACCCAGTTTCTCAATAGCCAGAACCGATGACGGCTTATCGCTTTCCCCGGAAAGCAAAACCCCTGAAAACAAAAGGTTAATTGCTGCATAATGGAGGACGAAACGATGTAATTTCATTAAAAGCATACCTAAACAAAGCAAAGGCAAAGGCTTCATTTGCAACCTAAAAGTACCGAGCTGAAAAGCTTTGAAGGAGGAATCAGGGATTGAGTTTGATCAACTTGAAAGTCTATTCGCCTTGCATTACCTGCTTGTATTTTTCTTCACAAATTGAACATCATATGAGGTCATATGAAACCGCTCTCCTTATTTTTTCTCTTTTTGATCTGTTTTTTTTCGTTCGCTTCGGCGAAAAAACCAAACGTCCTCTTCATCATCTCCGATGACCTGACCTACACCGCCCTGTCCTGTTACGGAAACAAGGTTTGCCAAACACCCAATATCGACAAACTTGCAGCGGAAGGCACCCGTTTCACTGAAGCATACTGCCAGGGAACCTATTGTGGGCCATCACGCGCCTCTTTTATGTCTGGGTACTATCCGCACGCTACCGGTGTACTAGGCTACACAAGCCCGCGCTCTCGAATAGGCGACCGAAGCACCTGGTCCCAGCACTTCCGAAACCACGGATATCATGCGGCAAGGGTCAGCAAAATTTATCATATGGGCGTCCCCGGTGGAATCGAAAGCGGAGGAGACGGAGCAGATGATTCACTTTCATGGGACGAGAAATACAACAGCAAGGGCCCCGAGTGGCGCGCACCGGGTGATGGAGAGACCTTGCAAAAAAATCCAGACGGCAAAAGACCTGTTGTGGGAGGCAACACATTTGTAGTCGTGGAAGCGGATGGAGACGATCTTGTGCACTCGGACGGGAAAACAGCAAAAAAGGCCGTTGAGTTACTTGAGAAATACAAATCTATGGAAAAACCTTTTTGGCTCGGTGTCGGTTTTGTCCGACCCCACGTTCCCTTCGTAGCTCCAAGAAAATATTACAAGCCATTCAAACCATACTCCAAAATGGTGCTCCCGGAAAAGTTACCCGGTAATTGGGATGACATACCGAAAGCTGGCATCAATTATTGTACAAGCGTAAATATGCAGATGGATATAAGAAAGCAAAAAAAGGCGGTGGGTGGATACTATGCTTCGGTTGCCTATCTGGACGCTCAGGTTGGCAAAGTCATGGAAGCACTGGAGAAAACAGGCAAGCGGAACGATACCATTGTTATTTTCACCAGCGATCACGGTTTTCATCTCGGGGAGCATGATTTCTGGGCAAAGGTCAGTTTGCGTGATGAATCCGCCAAGGTTCCTCTGATTATCTCCATGCCCGGCAAAAAGCCTGCAGTCTGTGATTCATTCGTTGAACTGCTTGACCTGTACCCCACTCTTTCAAGCTTATGCGGTTTACCGGAGCAGAGTAGGTTGCAGGGCAAGGACATTTCAAAAATGTTGGATGACCCCACACATCAGATTCGAGAGGAAGCCTTTACCGTTGCTCCGATGAGAACGGGGTTTTTACTTAGAAATAAAAAATGGGCTTTCATTCAATACGGTGAAAAGCTACCGACCCGGTTAAAAGGTGGCTTTGAACATGGCAGAAATGGAATCGAACTCTTCGACATGAAGAAGGACCCCAAACAATTCCATAACCTGGCCGACTTGCAATCCCATCAAGGCACCGTTGAATCCTTTCGAAAAAAACTAAAGGAAAAACTTGTCGCCATTCGGAATAACGACCTGTAAGAGAGTGAAACTCCTCCGTACCTACCTGTTCGCCCTCTTCGTCACGAACCAAATCGTGAGCTTCGCTCAGGCCAAGAACCCTAAAAGCTTCAAGACGGAAGCGGTTTTCCGTTGGAACAATCCGCCCCAAAAGTGGACGCTCAAGAGTCTCCCTTCCAATCTCAGGCACGCAACTTTCAAAAGTCCTAGCATGGGGATCAAGGTCGGGTACTATGTCTATTTGCCCAAAGAGTACGATTCCCCAAAGTTCAAAAACAGGAAATTCCCAGTCGTCTACCACCTGCACGGCGGTCGACCGGGTTCCGAAAAAAAAAGCATCGCACTATCCTCGTTCATTCACCGAACCATGGAAAGCAATAAGGTTCAACCCATGATTTACGTTTTCCCGAACGGCGGCCCCATGAGCTGGTACAACTACCCTCAAAAGGAAAATGGGATGGGCGAGAAAGTCTTCGTCCAGGAGCTCATTCCTCACCTCGACTCGACCTACCGTGCTTATGCGAGGAGGGGAAAGCGTGGACTGGAAGGATTCTCACAGGGTGGCAGGGGTGCGACCCGCATCATGTTCAAGTACCCCGAACTCTTTGGATCGGTGGCTCCGGGAGGTTCCGGATATGAACCGGAAGAAAGAATTAGAAATAACGAGGGAGAGGAATCGCCTAAAGTTCGTTTTGCAAAAGGCTACGATGCCTGGACTCTCGCTAGGGAATATTCCATCCGAAAAAGCCCGCCTTCCCTCAAGCCCTTGATATGGGTGGGAACCAAAGGCTTTAATTACGAGTATAACCTGAAATATTTGAAATACCTTGATTCCCTTGGAATACCCTCCGAAAGGCTGATCGTTCCCGACGCGCCTCACAGCGCCAAAATAATCTACGAGAAAAAAGGATTGGATCTAATGAATTTCCATAACCGTAATTTCAACCAAGCAAAATGAAAAAGTTTAAAGGCTGGTTCCTTCTTTTGCCCCTGCTGTACGGAAGTTGTTCGGGAGGAGGTGGCGCCGGGGAATTGGGTCTCGTGGTGTTGTGCGGGATTCTGGGGTTCGGTTTGCTCGTTTGGATGATTGAAAAAAAGAACGGCGGAGGACCTCGGAGAACTTCTGCCAAAATGACCAATCAGCGCGGGGTTTTTCTAGACAAACTGTTGAAGCAAAAGAAGGGATTGAGATTGGGCTTCAAACAAAAAAGGATCATATCCAAAAACATCGGTTTGTATCATTGGCTGCCGAAGGAATTGCTGAATCCCTGGGAAGAGAGAATTCTTGCTTTTCTCGAGCAATTTCCGATCACTCATATGAAAACAAGGAATGCAACCGAGGAAATGCGGCTTCTCGTCGCTGCCGAGGCTTGCCTCCTCATTGTTCGTCGTCCGCTCTCCGACTACCGGCATCTTCAGGTCGTTCACTTGTGGGAGGATGAGATTGTAGGAAGCGAGGATGCCAGAGGAACTGCTACCCGACACGAGGTGAACTTAAGTTGGAGCTATCTTAAAAAAAC
>TARA_B100001057_G_scaffold414209_1_pt1 | contig 10137 bp, 8 predicted proteins | sample TARA_B100001057 | Tara Oceans TARA_B100001057 (sample SAMEA2621839) | marine metagenome | biome: marine biome (ENVO:00000447); feature: surface water layer (ENVO:00002042); material: "saline water (ENVO:00002010), including plankton (ENVO:xxxxxxxx)" | depth 5 m | reverse complement strand
GCGAAAGCCTCGATCAACAGAGCCTGAATGAGCAGGCAGGTCACGACCTTGTTCTCTTTCAGGGCTTTCTGAAAATTGCCGTGCAGAGGCTCGAAGAACTTTTTAGCGAAGGGCATGTCTGCCTTGACGCCAAGATTGCGTCCGCAGGACGTGAAGCCCTTCATGTGCTTCATCTCCATACGCGCCAGCTTGGCAAGTTCGTCCTTGTTTTCCGGAATCAGGGTTCCCAGGTCCATGTAGTTGTCATAAGCCTCCTGTTCGCCTTCGATCACGATGGCGTTGATGCGGCTGTAGGCATCTTTGTAAACCTCTGCAGTGAAGTCCGGAAGCGTTCCCTGGCCCTCCGTCACTGCTGTCTCAGGAGCATTGAGGGTCGTCATAGGACGTGATCCACCACAACAAGTGCGTCTGAGAATAACCAGACCTGTCCCAATTGTTGTCAAATACCTTCTCTCTTCAGCAACTGGCTTGATCTCTGAGGCTGGATGCGGGGGGCCAATCACTGGCGAGAAGTGCCTGCACCATTGCGATCCAATGGTCGACCAGGAGCTGCTCCAGCGACGCGCCTAGTGATGTTGAGGCGTTTCGTGTGTCACCGATGACACCGCTGTTGCTCAGATCTTCGGCAAGCCATGCACAGGGAGCGGCACCCTCCAGGCTCCAACCGGGAGGGGGGCTGATGCTCGAACCGGAGCCGTGGGCACCATCGACAGGTCTCTCCGGCCCGACGAGCTGCGGTTCCAGCTGAAGCATCAGGCTGGTTTCCGCCTGACCGGCATGTAAACCAGATTCCAGCTCCTGCTGAGGCAGCAGCGAAGCGAGCCCCGGAACCCCGCTCCAGAGAAAACACGGCAGCACAGCCATGGACGGACAGCGGGCACGAAGCTGACGCGCCGCGACCTGCAGCAAGCCGATCTGCCCACCATGGGCGTTGAACAGCAGCAGCCGGCGCGCTCCGATCGCAGCCAGCTGCCCACCCACCTGATCCACAAGCTGTAGAAGCAGATCAGCAGTAAGCGTCAGGGTGCCTGGAAACGCCTGATGTTCCGGTGAAAAGCCAATCGCCTGCACGGGAAGACGCCACACCGGATCGTCGGGTCCCAATCCCCTGAGCACGGCATCAAGAATGCGTTCCGCAAACAACGCATCCGTGGACAGAGGCAGCTGCGGTCCGTGCTGCTCACAGGCACCGAACGGCCAGATCACCGTTGCGCCAGGACGTTGCATGGCTTGCTGGGCAGCAGGCCATGTCAGCGCATCAAAACGTCGGCCCAACGGATTCATCCAGTTTCCCTTGCAGTCGTGCACAACCCAACACTGCCTGCCAAAGTGATCGATCGACGACCCAGATGGTCCATGGCCGCAGCCGGCAGTTCGCAGCCCAACCGCCCCCAGGCACCGAGGCCGGCCATGAACAAACCGCTGCAGGTGATGCAGATCAACCGCAGGGATGAACAGGATCAGCTTCAGAAAGAGGCTGCCGAAGCCAGGGCCGCAGCTGAGGCTGCCGCCGAAAAGGCACGCATCCTTGAAGAACGTGCCGGGCTTGTGAGCCCTCCCCGCGCAAAGCAGCAGGTTGCCCCCGCTGCTCAAGTCGATGACGACGAGCGCTTCGACATGAGCGGGCTGGAGGGCATGAGCATGGCAGACCTGATGGGTTCGCCCGACGAGAAGCCGAAAGCAGAGAAACGCGATCAGTCACGCAGTGTTGATGACTTCGATTTCGATGAGGAGGCCTTCCTCGCAGCCCTTGACGAAAACGCACCCGTCGGCACCACAGGAGAGGTGATCAAAGGCAAGGTGATCGGCCTAGAAAGCGACGGTATCTATGTCGACATTGGCGGCAAGGCTCCTGGGTTCATGCCGAAAAGTGAGGCAGGTCTTGGGGTTGTCACAAACCTCCGGGAGCGCTTTCCAAAAGGCCTCGAAGTGGAGGTGCTGGTCACCCGTGAGCAGAACGCCGACGGAATGGTCACCATCAGCTGCCGAGCCCTTGAACTGCGCAAGAGCTGGGACCGGGTGAAGGAGTTTGAGAAGCAGGGGAAAGTGGTGCAGGTGGTCGTGAGCGGCTTCAATCGCGGCGGAGTCACCTGCGATCTGGAGGGGCTGCGCGGCTTCATCCCCCGTTCACAACTCCAGGACGGCGAAAACCACCAGGAGCTCGTGGGCAAGACTCTGGGTGTGGCTTTCCTCGAGGTGAATTCAGGCACTCGCAAACTGGTTCTCTCCGAAAAACGAGCAGCTGTCGCTGCACGGTTCCAGGAACTGGAGGTCGGCGCACTCGTGGAAGGTCAGGTGGCCTCCGTCAAGCCCTATGGACTGTTCATTGACCTGGGCGGCATCAGCGGCCTCCTGCATCAATCGGCAATCACCAATGGGAATCTGCGTTCGATCCGGGAGGTCTTCGACCAGGGCGAACGGGTGAAAGCACTGATCACTGAACTGGATCCGGGTCGCGGCAGGATCGGGCTAAACACAGCACTGCTGGAGGGACCTCCAGGTGAATTACTGGTTGAGAAGGAGAAAGTGATGAGCGAAGCATCGGATCGCGCCAAACGCGCTCAGAGCGTTCTGCAACAGCAACAACAGGAATCTGCTGGATGACGGCGGTCGCCATGGCAGGTGCTGACTGGGAACTGGACTTTTATTCAAGACCGATCCTTGAGGCGGATGGACGCAAACGCTGGGAACTGCTGATCATTTCCACCCCAGCCGCTGATGGCAGAGAACAGCCGTTCAGATTCATCAAGATCTGCCCATCCGATGAAGTGAACTCCCTCTGGCTGAGCCAGGCCTTGGAGGAAGCAAGGGAAGCGGCCGTCCATGGGGGGTGGGAGTCTCCGGTGCGGCTTCGCTGCTGGCGCAGCTCGATGCGCACCATGGTTCAACGCGCTGCAACGGAACGGGATCTTGAAGTGATTCCAAGCCGCCGCACCTTTGCGCTGCTCGACTGGCTGCTGGAGCGTGAACGTGACGTCTATCCAAAGGAGGAGGGGTTCATGGCAGGACCTCTCGCTCCGCCTCCTGCGTCGATCGCAACTCCGCCGGTCCCTCTCCCTCAGGAAGTACAGGGGGATGCCTGGAGCTGGGCCTCTCTTCCAGCGGGGTTGCTCAGGGATGCGTCGGACTGGCCGATGAGTTTCAGCGGACTGTTGCCGACACCGGAAACTCTTGACGACAACGAGAGTGTTCCTGGACTGCGTTTGTTCAGCCAGAGCAGATCCCTGGCGATGGCTGGCTGGCTTGGGGGGCTGGAGCCCGTGAGGTTGATGGTCGAGGGGCGACAGCTCGTAATGGAGGCCGGTCAGGATGATCGCTGGCTGGTCAGTGATCTCGATGCGGCATCCGCTGATGAGGTTGCCGCGGCCATCGAAGCCTCAAGAGAGAGTGTGAGCGGTCTTCAGTTCATTGCGATCCAGGCCAGTCCTGAGGAGCAGTCCTTCGCCGGCTTCTGGATGCTCCGGGATATCCCGATGTCGTGACCACGAGCGATCCCTTTCAACGTCAGGACAAGGACTTCAACACCCTCGAGGGTTGGACCTGGATCGGCTGCTACGGCGGTTATTACCTGACATGCGATCTTCTGACCGATTCAGGCTTTGAACACGGTTTTTTCACCCGTCGATGGAATGGACGAGGACCTGACGTTCTCGCTGGTGTGATCAGTGCCGGGGCAAGCGTTCACCGTCCGCAGCAGATTCACAGCAATCTTGTACTTGACGCTGCGGCAGCCCGATGTGAGCCATGGCCGTCTGCTGACGGTTTGGTGAGTGATCGGGGTGGACAGAGTCTCTGGGTCTGCGGAGCGGACTGCACACCCATTTTGATCGCTGATCCCGCCACAGGTCATGCAGCGGCTTGCCATGCAGGCTGGCGCGGTGTGGCCGGTCGAATTCTGTCGGAAACGATCCTGCGGCTGGAACAGCGTGGAGCCTCCCGCAAGACTCTTCTGGTGGCTCTGGGTCCTGCCGCCAGCGGAGCCCGCTATCAGGTAGGTGAGGAGGTGGTGGAGGCCATCGCAAAAAGCCTCTGCGACGGAAGGGGGGAGTCCCCGGAAGGGCGTGAGCTGTTGCTGAACGGTGGGGCCCTGCTGCCCGATGACGAACCCGGGAAGCATCGACTCGACATTCGCTCCGCGGCATCGATTCAGCTTCAGCAGCAAGGACTATCAGCCGAACAAATCGGACATTGCCCTCTCTGCACGATCGCTGAACCGGAGCTGTTCCACTCCTGGCGCAGGGATCAGCGCAAGGCGGTTCAATGGAGCGGAATTGTTGGTCAGGCGGCGGAGCCTGATCCCGCATCAACCAGCTGATGCGCCAGAGCTTCGGCCGCACGAATCCCATCAATCCCCGCCGAAAGAATGCCTCCTGCGTAACCGGCGCCTTCCCCCGCCGGCACCAGCCCGCTGACATTGAGCGACTCAAAGGCCTCGTCCCGGGGAATGCGCACGGGTGATGAGGTGCGCGATTCAACTCCGGTGAGAACAGCATCCGGGTGGTCATAGCCCGGAAGCCGCCTGGCGAACACCGGCAGAGCCTCCCGGAGAGCCGTGACGATGGGCAATGGCAGCAGCTGCTCCAGATCAGCCGGCCGCACACCAGGTTGGTAAGAAGCTGCAATGTGGCCGAGACGCGTTGAAGAACGTCGGGCCAGAAAATCCTCCAGTCGCTGGGCAGGAGCGGCGTAATCACCACCGCCAAGTCGATAGGCCCGCGCCTCCAGATCCCGCTGGAGGGCGACCCCGGCAAGAGGATCGCCTGGATAGCGGCGATAGGGGATCAGATCCTCTGATTCCACAGCCGCCACCAGACCGCTGTTGGCATTGCGCTCATTGCGTGAATGCTGACTCATCCCATTGGTCACCACGCGTCCTTCCTCTGAGGTTGCTCCAACGACAAACCCCCCAGGGCACATGCAGAAGCTGTAGACGCAACGTCCATTACCGGCGTGATGAACAAGCTTGTATTCCGCTGATCCAAGCCGGGGATGCCCCGCTGCAGGCCCCCAGCGTGCGGCATCGATCAGTGGTTGTGGATGTTCGATCCGCACGCCCACCGAAAAGGGCTTCGGCTCAAGCTTCACCCCGATCTGCTCGAGCATGGAAAAGCAGTCCCGCGCCGAATGACCAGGAGCAAGAACGAGATGACGGCAGGAGATCGTCCGCCCGTCGGCGAGATCCAGGCCCACCAGCTGAAGTGGTTTTCCTCCCGCCGGTCTCGGCTCCAGATGCAGGCGTTCCACTCGGCTTTCGAACCACACCTCTCCACCAAGCGCCTCGATCCTGGCCCGAAGACCGCGAACCACTGTTGCCAGTTTGAAGGTGCCGATGTGGGGGCGATAGGACGTGAGAATGTCGGGATTGGCACCGCTGGCCACCAGCTCCTCCAGCACCTTGCGGCCGTAGGACTCCGGATCACTCACCTGGCTGTAGAGCTTGCCGTCGGAGAACGTCCCTGCCCCACCTTCACCGAACTGAGCGTTTGACTCAGGATCGAAGGGCTTCTTGCCTCGCCAGAAGGCGAACGTCCGCAGCGTGCGTTGTTTCACAGGCTGTCCCCGCTCGAGCAGCAGAGGCCTGAAGCCCATCTGCGCGAGGAGCAGTGCAGCGAAATAGCCACAGGGGCCGGCACCCACAACCACCGGGCGCTGCTCCTGGCATTCCGGGAATGCTGCGTGCGCTCTGACCGAAAACCGGTAGCGGGTGTCAGGAGCCGGCCGGACCCCTTGAGTGGATCCAAGCCGTCGCAGCAGCGCCTCCTCCCCCTTGACCAGCACATCAACGCTGTAGATGAGCTGAATGCGGTCCTGACGGCGTGCATCCACACTGCGTTTGACAAGCCTCTGCTCCAGCAGCTGCGTTTCAGGAATCCGCAGGCGCTTCAGCACGGCCCTCTGCAGGTCCTGCTCCTCATGATCAAGGGGGAGTTTCAGTTCGCTCAGGCGCAGCATCCGTGATCGGCCAGGCTCACCTGTCATTCGATCAGATGATCAGCTCGCAGCTGGCAGCTCATTGCTGAAACGGACGGTGGCGCCACCACCAGACTGAGATCCTGATAACGATCGAGCCCAGGCCCTGGAGACTGCCCCGGAGACAGCCCTTGCCAGGCAAGACGAGGCAGGAACGGTGCCATGGAACGGGGGATTTGAAACCGATTGCGATCAAGTTAGGGATTGGACTCGGAACCGTCCTGCTTTGTGACAGTTGACTCGTCCGATGAACGCCACTGCGCCAGCAGACCGGCCAGAACCAGGCCGGATCCGATGGAGGCCGCAAGTGTGCGGTTCTCAGCCGCTGCGCCCTGCCCCCAGACCGCCGTGGCGATGAAAGCTCCCCCTAGAAGAAGGCAAGGCACCAGAACGATGCCGCGTGCCACACGGTTATCAGCCATTGCCGCCCCTCTCTTCAGAACAGCTGTCGGTCGCCAGTCCCACGGCGACAAGTCCAGCACTGAGATCGCTGGATTCACCGATCGGTGTGACCCGCGCCAGCAACTGACCATCCCTGGATCCCACCGGGCGCAGATTCACCCGACGCCGACGGGGAAGCTGCTCACGCAACCAGCCAACAGCCTCAGACTCCTGCTCTGGATCCACAGCGGCACAGGCCAGTGCCACCGTGTAGGTGCGATTGCGGTCACCGACCTGCAGCAGAGAGCTGTTGCGCACCTGAAGCACTTCAGCAGCAGACACCGGAGCGACACTGACCAGGAGCAGCAGAGCGACCAGCAGAAGGCGAATCACAGCGCAACCCCACAGGGTTGACCGCTGGAATTGCGGGTCAGCTGAGGCTGTGCAGGCAGACCAACCATCTCAGCATTGCTCTTGCCGGGAGGAACCATGGGATAACAGTTTTCGCCACGGCGCACATGAACATCAATGAGCATCGGACCCGGAGCGTTAAGGGCTTTTGAGAGCTTGTCCTGGAAGGAATCCCTCTGATCGATCTTCACCCCGCCCACTCCGAAGGCGAGAGCCAGTGCGGTGAAGTCAGGCATGCCGTTGAGCATGTCGGACGCTGAATAGCGCTCGTCATAGAAACTCTCCTGCCATTGGCGGACCATTCCCTGCCAGTGGTTGTTCACGATCACCACTTTCACGGGCAGGCCGTAGGCGGCCAGTGTTCCAAGCTCCTGAATATTCATCAGGATGCTGGCATCACCGGCGATGCACACCACCTGCCTGTTGGGGCAGGCCACCTGAGCTCCCATGGCTGCAGGCATCCCGTATCCCATCGTGCCAAGGCCGGCACTGCTGATCCAGCCACGGGGACCGTTCCGCAGGTACTGGGCTGCCCACATCTGATGCTGACCCACATCGGTGGTGACGATGGCATCCGGAGCAAGATCGCGAACAGCCATCAGCACCTCCTGCGGAAAAAGCCCCCCTTCCTGGGGCGGCACCGCGAGGGGGTAACGCAGCTTCCAGGCCTCGATTCTTTCCAGCCAGGCAGCGGTGATCGGCTTGACAGAACGCTGGAGACTCAGCTCCAGCAATCTGGCCATGCTCAAGCCGAGGTCACCCAGCACCGCCACATCCGCATGGCGATTCTTACCAACCTCCGCTGGATCGATCTCGAAATGAATCACCCTGGCCTGCGGGGCAAAGGTATCGAGCTTCCCGGTGACGCGATCATCGAACCGGGCACCGACGGCGATCAGCAGATCGCATTCAGTGACAGCGAAATTGGCATAGGCCGTACCGTGCATGCCGAGCATTCCCACCGACAGCGGAGCGTTTTCATCGAAAGCCCCCTTGCCCATCAGAGTGGTGGTGACAGGCAGCTGAAAGCGTTCGGCAAGAATCCTGAGACTGTCGTGGGCCCCGGCTGAAATCGCTCCCCCACCGACATAAAACAAGGGCCGGTGAGCCGATTCGATCAGATCCAGGGCGGCGATGATGGCCGCCTCATCCGGTGGCTCGGGGTGGCGGAAGCCAGCGGGAATCACCGATCCAGGCTCGACGGGAACGTAATCAAACAGTTCCTGGCCAACGTCCTTCGGTACATCGATCAGAACAGGCCCGGGACGGCCGCTGGCCGCGATCAGAAAGGCCTGGGCGACGATCGCACCGAGATCGGCCGGATCACGCACCACCCAGGAATGTTTAACGATGGGGAGGGTGATGCCGAAAATATCCGTTTCCTGAAAGGCATCGGTGCCGATTGCGGGACGAGGAACCTGTCCGGTGATCACCACCATCGGCACGGAATCCATCTGAGCCGTGGCAATTCCGGTCACCAGATTGGTGGCCCCGGGTCCGGAGGTCCCGAAACAGACCCCGACCTTGCCGGTGACACGGGCATAGGCATCCGCCGCATGGGTACCGGCCTGTTCGTGGCGCACCAAAATGTGTTTCACCCAGCCTTCACGTTCCGCGATGTGAAGAGCGTCGTAGATGGGCAGAATCGCTCCACCGGGATAACCGAAGATCGTGTCGACGCCATGACGCCGCAGTGCGTCCATCAGAGCCGTCGCACCGGATATCTGAATTGATTCACCCAATGTCCGTTGTCCGCTGACGCCCGTTGAAGCGGAGGTGAGAGTCACAGCAGCAACGTTGCGGATTGAACCCTAAACATTAAGGGCCGGTAGCACTGCGGGCATTGCTGGCCTGATGGCTGCGAATCATGGCTCTGATGATCATGGCCGGGTCGAGCCAGCGGCCCTGGTAGCGGATGCCCCAGTGAAGATGCGGACCTGTGGTCCGGCCCGTCATGCCCACCTGTCCGATCACCTGGCCTCAGGGGAGCAGCGATATCCAGTCCGGTGTGAGCCTCAGGTCTGCCGTCTGGTCCGCGCCGACGACCGAAGTGGCTGGTGTACCCCTGAAAGACGGTGATCGGAAACACACCGGATTTCCAGCGCTTGTCCGCTGTCATGCCGAAAACCGGCAGCAACAGCGTCAGCGCGATGGCGGCTAGCAGATGTCTCAGAGCAACCCGTCTCAGAGCAACCCGAGGGCATGGAGCGGACCATGACCACTGATCAGCTCAACGAGAAAGGCTGAGAATCCAACCATGGCCAAACGTCCGTTCCAGACCTCAGAACTGTTGCTCCAGCCCCATTCCCATTTCTCCTGGGGATAGAGCTTGGTTTTCGTGGGAAGTTCCGCCGCAGCATCCAGGCTCACTTCAGGCCCCTCAAGGCTTGTGGTGACCAGATCGGCAAGCCCCTCGATGAACGGCTTGTAGGTATCGAGAGCACGAACACGTCTGAAGTTCACCACACCGGATTCAGTGGCCAGTTCCCGGTACTCGATATCGATTTCCTCAAGCGTTTCGATGTGCTCGCTGACGAAGCTGATGGGGACAACCACGAGATCCTGGGTTTTTGCCTTGCCCAGTTCCTCAAGAACTTCATCGGTGTAGGGCTTCAGCCACTCCACCGGACCCACTCGGCTCTGATAGGCAAGCGTGTGGGGATTGGGATGGCCCAGCAGCTCGTCCAGCTGCTTCATGATCAGAGCCGTGCAGGCCTCGATCTCCGTTTGATAGGGATCGCCTGCTTCTTCGACGTAGCTCTTCGGCACACCGTGAGCACTGAAGAAAACGTGGGCTTTGGAGGGGTCGTCGCTGTTGCGGATCTCCACGGCAATCAGTTCCGCCATCGCCCGGACATAACCGGGATGGTCATACCAGCTGCGGATGCAGCGAATCGGCAGCTTTTCAAATGCGGTATCACCCTGGCGCAAACGCTGCAGTTCACGGAAACTTGAGCCGCTGGTGCTGATTGAAAAATGCGGGTACAGCGGCAGAACCACCACCTGATCCATTCCATCTGCCTTGATGTCGGAGACGGCGGATTCCGTGAACGGATGCCAGTAACGCATGGCGACGTAACTGGTGGCATCAATGCCACGCTGACGCAGGAGGCTCTGAAGCTCCCGAGCCTGTTGTTCAGTGATGCGGCGCAGTGGGGAACCCCCACCGATCGAGCGATAGGCCTTCTGGGATTTCCCACTGCGAAGGGTGCTGATCAACCAGGCAAGTGGTTTCTGCAGCGCCGGACTCGGCAGCCGGATGATCTCCGGATCGGCAAACAGGTTGTAGAGAAAGGGGCCAACATCCTGTATTCGCTCGGGGCCGCCCAGATTCAGCAGGACAACTCCGACACGGGACATACCAACCCAGGGAAT
>TARA_B100001057_G_scaffold108905_3_pt1 | contig 10138 bp, 8 predicted proteins | sample TARA_B100001057 | Tara Oceans TARA_B100001057 (sample SAMEA2621839) | marine metagenome | biome: marine biome (ENVO:00000447); feature: surface water layer (ENVO:00002042); material: "saline water (ENVO:00002010), including plankton (ENVO:xxxxxxxx)" | depth 5 m | reverse complement strand
GGTGGGTCTTCTCCTCTTTTTTGTTTGGAGAAATTAATTTCTAAAATAGGTCTGGCAACCGTGGATATAAAAGTTAACTTTGCTTTATCTTTAATAAACAATTCATCTTTATTATCATTTTCAATTAAGAACCTCTTTAAAAAGTACTTCTTTTTTTCTGGATCAAAATAAATTGCAGTAATTGGTTTGGATGGAACCCACTTCTCCAAAACGAGTTGGTCTTTATCAAAATGAAGAGTCATTTCTGGAGTCATAACTCTGGCATATCCATTTCCATTAATTTCAAGTAATTTATCTGCTCCTTTAAAAGCGCCTAGCAAATCTCCTCTAGCATCAGTATTTAATCTCTGAACAGTTCTGTCAAACCATATATCTCTTGGTTTTAAGGTAGATTTCCCTTTTTCTTTTAATTCAATTCCATTTTTACGTATGGTATATTTTGTAACAATATTACCCTTAGAGTTTCTTCCCTTAATTTGAAGATCAGCAAAATCTAGATCCCATTTTAATTTTTTTATGCTACCCGTATTTCTCAGGTTAATCGAAATTATTTCCGCTTCACCATTTGGATTCGCAGTAAAATAAATTATTTCTGAATTTGGTTTTTCCTGAGTCAAATTATATAATTTGTCTCTAGTTACTCCCGTTACAGGAAATCTCTTTATAAAGTATGTACCACCTTTTCCATCTCTGTAGATCATGTTATAAATTGTTCGAGAATCCTTTCTTTTAAAAACCGATACATGAATAATATTTTTCTCTATAAAAACCTTACTATCAACCTTTACAACCTGCATAAATCCTGAGCTGGTAAAAACAATAATATCATCAATATCAGAACAATCACATACATATTCTTCCCTTTTTAAGCCTGTTCCTATAAAACCCTCTACCTTATTTACATATAATTTTTGATTTCTCACTACTACTTTTTTTGCGTCAACATCATCGAAGGTTGTTAATTTAGTTTTCCTTTCGTTGCCAACTCCATAGGTTTTGAGTAGATGATTGAAATATCTAATTGTAAAATCTATTAGATGGTTTAAATTATTTTTCACCTCACTTATATCTCCCTCTAATGTTTCAATTCTCTGTTTAGCCTTATCAATATCAAATTTTGATATTCTTTTAATACGAATTTCTGTTAGTTTAATTATATCCTCCTCAATAATAGGTCGTTTTAAAAGTGTTGTGTGAGGTTGTAATCCTTTATTTATAGTCTCAATTATACCTTCCCAGGTCTCTACATCTTCTATATCTCTATAAATTCTATTTTCAATAAAAATCCTCTCTAATGAGGATGAATGCCATTGATTTTCGAGTTCATTTAGTTGAACCTTAAGTTCCTTTTTTAAAATTTCAACAGTGTTATCAGTTGATATTTTTAATATTTCAGAGACACCAATAAAAGATGGTTTATTATCAATAATTACACAGCAAAGTGGAGATATTGATGATTCGCAATCTGTAAAAGCATAAAGAGCATCAATGGTTTTATCTGGGGATATTCCAGGGGGTAAATAAATTAAAATTTCTACATTTTCAGCAGTATTATCTTCAATTTTTTTTATTTTTATTTTTCCTTTATCATTAGCTTTCAGTATATTATCTATTAAAGATGAAGTGTTAGTTGAAAATGGTATTTGATTTATAACTAATGTACTTTTATCCACCTGAGATATAGATGCACGAACACGAACTTTACCCCCTCTCAGACCATCATTATAATTTTCAATATCGATTGATCCTCCAGTTTGAAAATCTGGATATATTTTAAACGATCTTCCTTTTAAATAGCTTATTGAAGCCTTTATAAGTTCATTAAAATTATGAGGTAAAATCTTAGTAGATAATCCCACAGCAATACCCTCTGCCCCTTGAGCTAATAACATCGGAAATTTGACTGGAAGATTGACTGGTTCTTTTTTTCTGCCATCATAGGATAACTGCCACTCGGTAACCTTTGGACTGTATACAACCTCAAGTGCAAATTTAGATAATCTTGCCTCAATATAACGAGAAGCAGCGGCTCTGTCGCCAGTAAGAATGTTTCCCCAATTTCCCTGTGTGTCAATTAAAAGCTCTTTTTGACCTATTTGAACCATTGCGTCTGCAATACTGGCATCACCATGTGGATGATATTGCATTGTGTGACCAACAATATTGGCGACTTTATTGTATCTACCATCATCTAGATCCCTCATCGAATGGAGAATTCTTCTTTGAACAGGCTTAAAACCGTCATTAATTGCTGGTACTGCTCTTTCTAAAATAACGTAAGAAGCATAGTCTAAAAACCAATCTTTGTACATTCCAGTTATCTTAACCAGTGCCTCTGAAGTATTTTCTGTATCAAAAAATTTATCCTCTTCTTCAATCATTGATAACAGGATCTAATTCAACCTTTAAATTCTCTATTATAAACTTTTGTCTCTCCTGCGTATTTTTACCCATGTAAAAACTAAGCAACTCCTCACTGGTAACTGCTCTATCAAGCATAACAGGGTCGAGTCTAATATCCTCTCCTATAAAAAACTTAAATTCATCTGGTGAAATCTCACCAAGACCTTTAAATCTTGTTATTTCTGGTTTTCCACCTAGTTTATTTATAGCCTCTATTCTCTCTTTTTCAGAATAACAATAAAATGTATCTTTTTTATTTCTAACTCTAAACAAAGGTGTCTGTAAAATATACAAATGCCCTTGTTTAATTAATTCAGGGAAAAATTGAAGAAAAAATGTAATCAATAATAATCTGATGTGCATTCCATCGACATCAGCATCAGTTGCAATTACAATATTATTATAACGTAAGTCCTCCATACCATCTTCGATATTTAACGCAGCTTGAAGAAGATTGAATTCCTCATTTTGGTAAACAATTTTTTTTGTCATTCCAAATGTGTTTAGAGGTTTCCCGCGAAGACTAAATACGGCTTGGGTGTTAACATCTCTTGATTTTGTGATAGAACCACTTGCTGAATCTCCCTCAGTTATGAATATGGTTGACTCTAATCTACGGTCCTTTTTTAAATCTCCTAAATGAACCCTGCAATCCCTGAGTTTTTTATTATGTAAACTTGCTTTCTTTGCGCTTTCTCTGGCTAGTTTTCTGATACCTGACAACTCCTTCCTTTCTCTTTCAGCTTGTATTATTTTTCTTTGAAGAGCTTCTGATGTTTCCTGATTTTTATGTAAATAATTATCGAGTTGTTTTTTTAAAAAATCATTAATATAGACCCTCACAGAGGGAAAGTCCCCTCCCATTTCCGTAGAGCCCAATTTGGTCTTTGTTTGTGACTCAAATACTGGTTCCATGACTTTTATGCTTATAGCTGAAACTATTGATTTTCTTATATCTGAAGAATCATAATTTTTTCCATAAAACTCTCTGATAGTCTTAACTAAGGCTTCTCTAAATGCTGATTGATGAGTACCTCCTTGAGTGGTATTTTGTCCATTTACGAAAGAATGATACTCTTCACTATATTGAGTCTTACTGTGAGTAATTGCTACTTCAATATCATCTCCTTTTAAATGGATTATTGGATAAAGAAGATCCGATTCACTGGATCTATCTTCTAATAAATCTTTTAATCCATTTTCTGAAAAAAACTTTTCTCCATTGAGAGTTATTGTTAATCCAGGATTCAGATAAACATAGTTTTTAAGCATTTTTTCAACATATTCGATTCTATACTTGTAATGCTTAAAAATTGATGAATCAGGAACAAACTCAACCAAGGTTCCTTTTCTTTTTGATGATTCGGATTCCCCTGGGTTTTCAACTAGATCACCTTTTTCAAAAATTGCAAATTTAATATTATTATCCCTGTGGGAGGAAACCTTAAAAAAGGAAGACAAGGCGTTTACTGCTTTGGTTCCTACTCCATTTAAACCAACTGATTTTTTAAAAGCTCTTGAATCATACTTTCCTCCAGTATTCATTTTACTTACCACATCTACAACTTTTCCAAGTGGAATTCCTCTTCCATAATCACGAACTTTAACTTTATTATCCTGTATGTTGATCTCTATTGTTTTTCCAGCACCCATAACAAACTCGTCGATACAATTATCCAGTATTTCTTTAAGTAATATATAAATACCATCATCTGGAGAAGAACCATCACCTAACTTCCCAATATACATACCTGGACGCATCCGAATATGCTCTTTCCAATCAAGAGATCGAATGTTATCTTCAGTATAAAGAGGTTTATCTTTCATAAATTATAATAGTTAAAGATAACTGTTGAGTATGCAATTTCATTGGTTACTTGAGAGAAAAGTATTAACAATTAAACACAATACTTTGTTAAAAAAAATGATATAATGAAAATTTCTTAGATTAATAAAAATCTAAGTATTAAACCTAAAATGCATCACATCTCCATCTTGAAGAATATATTCCTTTCCCTCAACTCTAATTTTACCAGCCTCTCTAACCTTGAGTTCACTCCCAAAATTTATAAGATCCTCAAAAGAAATTACTTCCGCCTTTATAAACCCTTTTTCAAAATCTGAATGGATAACTCCAGCTGATTGAGGAGCAGAAGAACCAACGGGAATTGTCCATGCCCTTACCTCTTTTTCACCTGCCGTGAAATATGTTTGAAGGTTTAATAAATTATAAGTTTTTCTAATTAGCCTTGATACGCCTGGTTCTTCTAATCCAAGGTCATCTAAAAACATTTTTCTTTCTTCATAAGAATCCAAATCATTAATATCGGCTTCTGTTGAAACAGCCAAATACATAATTTCTGCTTTTTCATTTGCAATTAATTCCTTAACTCTAGAAACATAGGAGTTTCCTTTAATAGCATCAGCTTCAGAAACATTACAAACATATAAAACTGGTTTTTCAGTTATTAATTGAAGTGGAGTTATATATAATTTTCTATCCTTCATCGAAAAATTGATAGATCTTACATTATTAGACCTCTCGAGTTCATTTTTGACTTTTTCAAGAACTAATATTTCTTTCTGAGCTTCTTTATTTCCTGTTTTTGCCAGACGAAAAGTCTTTTCTATCTTTTTCTCAATTGTTTCAAGATCTTTTAGTTGAAGTTCTATATCAATGGTTTCTTTATCTCTTATTGGATTGATTGAGCCATCAACATGAACGATATTATCATTATCAAAACAACGAAGCACATGGATGATAGCATCAGTTTCTCTAATATTTGCTAAAAACTTATTCCCTAGACCTTCTCCCTTACTAGCCCCTTTTACTAGGCCGGCAATATCAACAATTTCAACAGTAGCTGGAACAACTCTTTGAGGTTTGACAAGATCAGATAAATCAGTCAATCTTTTATCAGGAACGTTAACTATTCCAATGTTGGGTTCAATTGTACAAAAAGGGAAATTTGCACTCTGGGCTTTTGCATTAGACAAGCAATTAAAAAGAGTTGACTTTCCAACATTTGGTAACCCAACTATTCCAGCTTTCATAATCTATTATTTATGTAAAAAACTTTGTTTAGATAATAACTCTGTTTCAGTTTCAACAACATTCTCATCGGGAACACAACAATCTACTGGACATACTGCAGCGCATTGGGGTTCTTCATGAAAACCTATACATTCAGTACACTTATCAGGAGTTATATAATAAAACTCTTCAGAAATTGGTTCTTGTGGGGACTCCGAGTCAAAAGTTTTACCGTTCGGCAATACAAAATTTCCAACAAGAGAAGTACCATCCTTGAATTTCCAATCATCCCCAGGTTCGTATATTGCCGTGTTAGGGCATTCTGGCTCACACGCTCCACAATTAATACAATCATCAGTAATAATAATTGCCATAGAAATTTTGTTTTTACATTTGCAAAAATACATTCTATTACTCTATTGGACAAGAAAATGAGCTTAAGAGAAAAAAAAATAAATTCTTTAATAAAACTTGGAAATTGGTTTTGTAAGAAAGAATCAAACATTACATACAAGAATCTTCAAATAAAATCAGAAAATAAAAACGGATGGTTTACCAAATGGAATGTTGATTCAGCTGCAATTAATTGGGGTGAAGCACTGATTGAGGAGGATATTAAAAAATGGATAAATAATTATTCTATTGTTGAAACACCAAAAATTATTGCCTTAATATTGGCAGGTAATATTCCATTTGTGGGACTACATGATTTACTTTGCATATGGTTTCTTGGACATAAAGCCCTAGTTAAACTATCAACAAAAGACACTTATCTGTTACCTTATGTAATTAATTTTCTAGAAAATGAATGCCCTGAGACAAAAGGATTAATTAATTTTACCAAAAAAAAAATTGAGAATTTCGATGCTGCTGTAGCGACAGGAAGTAATAATTCTGCTAGATATTTTAATTATTACTTTTCTAATGTTCCAAATATTATTAGAAAAAATAAAACTGGAGTCGCAATAATCAATGGGACGGAATCAAGTAAAGATTTAGAATCGTTAGGATATGATATTTTGTGTCACTATGGTCTTGGATGTAGAAATATATCAAAAATATTTGTTCCAAAAAATTATGATCTAAATAACGTCTTTGGTGGCCTATATAATTTTTCACATGTATTGGAATTATCAAAATATGCCAATAATTATGATTACAATAAAGCGGTTTATCTAATGAGTGAATTTGAATTTTTAGATAATGGATTTTTTCTTTTAAAATATGATTCTGGATTTAAAGCTCCACTATCTTCAGCATACATTACTGAGTACGGGTCTCAAAAAGAACTAGATGATATTCTACTTCAAAATAATGAGCAAATACAATGTGTTGTTTCAAAAGATAATAAAGCTGGTGAATTTAGTTTTGGTAATTCTCAAAAACCTAAATTAGTTGATTATGCTGATGGAATAGATACATTAAGTTTTTTAAGTAATTTATAAATAAGACAGTTACTAACACTCATTGAGTTAATATTGTTTAAAAAATAAAATTTTAGAGGAGATTTTTAAACTCTAAATTTTGATATTTGCATTTTAAAATTAATATGAAAAAACACAACTTTAGCGCTGGGCCCTCGGTTCTACCCAATGAAGTTTTAATTGAAGCATCTAAATCTATCATAGAATTAAATAAAATTGGTTTGTCATTGATTGAAATATCTCATAGGAGCAAAGAGTTTATTGCAATCATGGAAGAGGCTACTGAAAGAGTTTTGGAACTTACTGAACTCAAAAATAAAGGATACAAGGCAATTTTTGTTCAAGGAGGTGCAAGTATGCAATTTCTTATGGCTGCTTATAATTTACTCGAGACTAAAGCAGCATATATAAATACAGGAACATGGTCGGTTAAAGCAATAAAGGAGGCAAAGCTTTTGGGTGAGGTTAACGAAATAGCTTCATCTTTAGAGAAAAATTTCAACTACATCCCCAAGGACTTCACAATACCAATTGACGCTCAATACTTGCACATTACTACAAATAATACAATTTTTGGTACTCAATACAAAACATTTCCTAAAACATCAATTCCATTAATAGCAGACATGAGTTCTGATATTTTTTCTAGAGAAATCGACTTTTCTAAATTTGATCTTTTTTATGCTGGAGCTCAAAAGAATATTGGTCCAGCTGGAGTAACATTAGTAGTTCTAAAAGAAGAGATTTTAAATAAAGTTTCAAGAAATATTCCCACTATGCTTAATTACAGTAGTTACATAAGAGCTGGAAGCATGTCTAATACACCTCCAGTTTTTGCAGTTTATACAACACTTCTTAACCTAAGATGGATTGAAAAGCAAGGTGGCTTAAAAGAAATTCAAAAATTAAATGAAGCGAAGGCTAAACTGTTGTACAATGAGATTGATAGAAACCCATGTTTTGATGGTTTTGCGGAGATCAATGATAGAAGCCACATGAATGCAACATTTACACTAAGGGATGAATCCAGAAAAAATGAATTTGATCAAATATGGATGAAAAATAATATAAATGGGTTAAATGGCCACAGATCAGTTGGTGGATACAGAGCATCAATATACAATGCACTTAAAATTGAAAGTGTGGAGGAACTTGTTTTGTGCATGAAAAAATTAGAAAAAAACTAAATACAATTTGTAATGAATATACTTGCTAATGACGGTATTTCCCAATCAGGAATTGATGCGCTAAAATCATATGGTTTTAATATAATCACCAATAATGTAGCTCAGGAACAACTTATTAATTATATAAATACTAATTCTATTGAAGCAATTTTAGTTAGATCTGCTACAACAGTAAGAAAAAATTTAATTGATTCATGTCCAAATCTTAAACTCATTGGTAGAGGTGGTGTTGGGATGGATAATATAGATGTAGAATACGCCAAAAATAAAAATATACATGTCATAAATACCCCAGCAGCTTCCTCAGGATCTGTAGCTGAGCTAGTTTTTGCTCATTTATATGGTGCGGTAAGATTTTTATATGATTCTAACAGAAATATGCCTTTAGAAGGGGAATCAAACTTTAAGGTGTTGAAGAAAAATTACTCAAAAGGTTTGGAGTTAAGAGGAAAAACAATAGGGATCATTGGCTTAGGAAGAATAGGACAAGAAGTTGCAAAAATAGCTATTGGTATCGGTATGAATGTTATTGCTTGCGACGAATACCATAAAGAGGTAGATATTGTAATTAAATTCTTAGATAATAAGAGTTTAAAATTTAAAATTAAAACAATAACTAAGGTTGAATTGTTAAAAAAAGCAGACTTTATTACTCTTCATGTCCCTGCTCAAAAAAAGTATGTCATTGATTCAGAAGAATTAAATTTAATGAAAAAAGGATCTGCAATTATTAATGCAGCTCGAGGTGGAGTTATTAACGAAGTATCTCTTTTATCAGCACTAGACTCAGGAAAACTATCATTTGCATGTCTTGATACTTTTGAAAACGAACCTAAACCTGAAATCAAAATACTAATGAATCCAAAGATTTCTCTCACACCCCATATTGGCGCAGCTACTAATGAAGCTCAAGATAGAATCGGACTCGAACTTGCAAATCAAATAAAAGATATTTTTAAATAATATTATTATGTTCAAAAAATTAAAAGATAAGTGGGGGGTTAAATCTAACTTTCAGTTTTTGATAATCTTTATTGTATTCGGAATAACTGGCTCTGCGAGTGTCTTTGTAGGAAAACCACTTCTTAATTTTTTTTCGATATCTCCAAATTTATTTTCTGATATTCCATTTGGAAGTGCACTTTATTTTGTTTTAAGACTGGTAGTCATTTTTCCAGTTTACCAAATTTTATTAATAATATTTGGAGCCATATTTTTTCAGTTTACTTTTTTCTGGGAATTTGAAAAAAAAATACTTCGAAAAATGGGATTTAGAATTTGATTACCTACTTAAGAAATTTTTGATGTTTCTTTAGTAATTTTTTAATCTTAGGTGAAATTATAGCCTGACAGTATGGATGGTTCAAGTTATTTTCATAAAAACTTTTGTGAAGTGATTCAGCTAGATAAAAATCATTCATTAATGAAATTTCTGTAACAATGGGTTTCTCATAAATATTTTCAAGTTGAAGCTCAGTAATTACATTTTTTATTATTTTTTTTTCATCATTAGAACTGAAAAAAATAGCTGACCTATACTGTGACCCAACATCATTTCCTTGCCTATTAATTGTAGTTGGATCATGAGTTGAAAAAAATAATATAACCAAAGATTTGTAATCAATGATTTTAGAGTCATAGACAAGCTCAACTCCTTCTGCATGTCCCGTTAAACCAGTGCAAACCTCCTGATAAGTAGGATTTCTAGTTTTACCTCCAACATAAATAGGAGCAACATTTCTAACACCATTAATTCTCATAAAAATTGCTTCTGTACACCAGAAACAACCACCAGCAAAATAAGCTCTTTTATTCATTAAATAATTTTTATTAACACTTCTAATTTAATTTAAATTTTAACAAATATATATTACGAGTATTTATTATAAAAAATAAATTAATTTTATGTTCTTATGATTAAGGCTGTATCCATAAATAAAACTTTTAACAATATTGAAGTTCTCAAGGGAATCAATCTTGAAGTTAAAAAAGGAGAAATAGTAACAATAAGCGGACCTTCAGGAGCAGGAAAAACGACCTTATTGGAGATACTTGGGACTCTTTCTACTCCAGATAAAAATGAAAAAACT
>TARA_B100001057_G_scaffold307649_1_pt1 | contig 10143 bp, 7 predicted proteins | sample TARA_B100001057 | Tara Oceans TARA_B100001057 (sample SAMEA2621839) | marine metagenome | biome: marine biome (ENVO:00000447); feature: surface water layer (ENVO:00002042); material: "saline water (ENVO:00002010), including plankton (ENVO:xxxxxxxx)" | depth 5 m | reverse complement strand
GTTCATCAAAACGGTTCTGGTAAAGCAAGAGATTTAGCAATGTCTTATGCTTCAGCCGTAGGAGGTGGAAGATCTGGTATAATTGAAACCACTTTTAAAGATGAAGTTGAAACAGATTTATTCGGTGAGCAAACTGTGCTTTGTGGTGGATTAGTAGAATTAATAAAAAATGGTTACGAGACTTTAGTTGAAGCAGGTTATGAACCTGAGATGGCTTATTTCGAGACTGTTCATGAAGTTAAATTAATTGTTGATTTAATTTATGAAGGGGGGATTGCTAATATGAATTATTCAATTTCAAACACAGCAGAATATGGCGAGTATCAATCTGGACCTAGAATAATTAATAAAGACGATACAAAAAAAAGAATGAAAGAAGTTTTAGCTGATATTCAATCTGGTAAATTTACCAAAGAATGGATGGATGAGTGTAAAAATGGACAAAAAAATTTTCTTGCTACACGAGCTAAATTAGCAGAACATCCTGTGGAAAAAGTAGGGGCAAGTTTACGAGCTATGATGCCCTGGATAGGCAAAAAAAAATTAGTAGATAGTGATAAGAAGTAAATTAGTTCCAAATTGGGACAAATTAGCTGTTTTATTTTGCAATCTAAATTAGAGGTTGTATATTTCAATTATAAAATTTTGATATGTCTAAAAAAGATAAAGTTTATATTTTTGATACAACGATGAGAGATGGTGAGCAATCGCCAGGAGCATCAATGAGTGTAGAAGAGAAGATTCAAATATCTAGAGTTTTTGATGAAATGGGGATTGATATAATTGAGGCAGGTTTTCCAATTTCATCTCCTGGTGACTTTGAAGCTGTTAGTGCTATCAGTAAAAGTCTAAAAAATTCGATTCCCTGCGGATTAGCAAGAGCCACAAAAAAAGACATAGATGCCTGTCACGAGTCACTTAAATTTGCAAAAAGATTTCGTATTCACACTTTTATTTCTACCAGCCCAGTCCATATGAAGCATAAACTTAATATGACCGATGAACAAGTTTTAGGCGCTATTAAAGAAAGTGTTACTTATGCGAGAAAATTTACTGACGATGTTGAATGGTCTTGCGAAGATGGTACACGAACTAATTTAGAATTTATGTACAAAACTATTGAACTTGCTATTAATTGTGGCGCAAAAACTATTAATATTCCTGACACAGTTGGATATTCAATACCAGAAGAATTTGCAAAAACAATTACTTCAATTAAAAATAATGTACCAAATATTGATAAAGCAATCATTTCTGCTCATTGTCACAATGATTTAGGATTAGCAGTTGCAAATGCTTTATCTGGTTTATCAGCTGGTGTGAGACAAATCGAATGTACTATTAACGGAATAGGTGAAAGAGCAGGTAATGCTGCTTTGGAGGAAATAGTAATGGCGATTAAAACAAGAGATGATTTACTTCCGTATGAAACAGGCATAAAAACTGAACTAATTAGTAAGGCTTCTAAAATTGTGTCCAATGCAACAGGTTTTCCAGTTCAATTCAATAAGGCGATAGTTGGAAAGAATGCATTTGCTCATGAGTCAGGAATACATCAAGATGGAATGTTAAAAAATAGAGAAACTTATGAAATTATGACTCCAGAGAGTGTTGGGGTAAAAAAAACATCACTTGTGATGGGAAAACACTCTGGAAGGCATGCTTTTAAAGATAAATTAAGTGATTTAGGTTATGCTGATGTAACAGATGATGTTGTTCAAGCTGCATTTGGAAAGTTCAAAATTTTGGCTGACAAAAAAAAACACATTTATGACGAGGATATTATTGCATTAGTTGATGATAGTTTAATTATTGACAACAAAATAAATGCAATAAACCTTAAATCTTTAAAAGTTTTTGCGGGCACTGGAGAACCCCAAAGAGCAGACATGACCTTAGATGTTTTTGGTGATATCAAAAAAACATCTCAAACTGGAGATGGACCTGTAGATGCTATTTTTAAATGTATTAAAGAGCTTTATCCACATGATGTAAAACTTTCTCTTTACCAAGTTCATGCTGTGACCGAAGGAACAGACGCACAGGCAACTGTTAGCGTGAAAATTGAAGAAAATGATAGGACAACCGTTGGCCAGTCTGCTGACACAGATACTCTAGTTGCATCTGCAAATGCTTATCTTAATGCTTTAAATAAAATGTTAATTAAAAGAGAAAAAAAATCTCTTTATAAAAATATTGAACCTAGAAAAATAAAAGGAGGAGTTTAGATGGGAGTTTTTGATGGAATAAAAAAAATCTGGAGCCAAGATATGGCAATTGACTTAGGAACCGCAAATACTCTTGTTGTAGTTAAAGGGCAGGGGGTCGTTTTGAACGAACCTTCGGTTGTTGCAATTGTTGATCAAGTAGGTAAAAAACAAGTTTTAGCAGTCGGTGATGAAGCAAAAACAATGCTAGGAAGAACACCAGGAAATATTCAAGCTATTCGGCCTCTTAGAGATGGAGTAATTGCAGACTTTATCGTTACGGAAGAAATGATTAAACATTTTATTAAAAAAGTTCACAAAGGAAGGACTTTTGCTAACCCCAGAATTTTAATTTGCGTGCCGACAGGGTCAACACCAGTCGAAAGAAAAGCAATTCAAGATAGTGCTTTAGCCGCTGGTGCTAGAAGAGTGCAATTGATTGAGGAACCAATTGCTGCTGCAATCGGTGCAAATCTTCCAATTTCTGAAGCAACAGGGTCAATGGTTGTTGATATTGGAGGCGGTACAACTGAAATAGCAGTCATGTCATTAGGGGGATTAGTTTATTCGAAATCATTAAGGGTAGCGGGAGATGCTATGGATAATGCGATGGTTAATTATATGAGAAAAGAATATAATTTAATGATTGGTGATAGCACAGCTGAGAAGATTAAAAAAGAAATTGGAACTGCAATACCAACTAACAACAATACTTATGCAGTTAAAGGAAGAGATTTACGATCTGGAACACCTAAAGAGGTAAATATAACTGAAGAAGATACAGCTGAAGGATTAAATGATATTTTAAAAGAAATGGTGAACGGTATAAAAGACGCTTTAGAGAGCACACCACCAGAATTATCTGCCGACCTTGTAGATATGGGATTAACTTTAACAGGTGGAGGAGCATTGTTAAAAAATATTGATAAAAGATTTTCTAAGGAGACAGGTTTACCAGTCCATATTGCTGATGATCCATTATCTTGTGTTGCAATCGGAACAGGAAAAGCTTTAGATCAAGAACAAACTTTTTCTACTATGTTGACTGAATATTAAGATCAATGGCCTCTAGCAGAGATGATTTTATAATTGCTATCCGATCTGCTTTTTTAAAAAAGAGCACTCAACAAAAGTTCTCACTGCTTACTTTAGTTTTTGTATCAATATTTACTATAATATTATCCAATTTAGATTTAAAAATTATTAAGTACTTAAAAATAGGTATTAATGAATTGGTTTATAGATCTTCATTTGTTGTTTCAATTCCAGAAAATTTCATAAAAAATACATATATTGAGATAACTGATTACACTACATTTTTCAAAGATTATAAAAAAAATAGGTTAGAACTAAGTGAATTAAAATCTCGAAATATTTCTAGTGAAATTACACAATATGAAAATAAAGAATTAAAAGAACTTATTAACGATTATGTTTCAAGTTCAGATAAGATATTAGCTAAAATAATCGTTGATCATGATAGTCCATTTTTAAAAAGCTTAATTATTAATAAAGGAAGTAAAGATAATTTAAAAATAGGAACTAATATTTATGATCAAGCTTACTTAGTTGGTAGAGTAATAGAGGTTAATTATAAGACCTCAAGAATTTTGTTATTATCAGATTTAAATTCTAATGTTCCAGTTACGATTGCACCTCAAAATATACAAGCAATAATCACTGGAAATGGTGATAGATTTGCTCAGATTAAATACGTTAGAGATGGAATTTCTGATGAATTAACTGATCAAAGTATAGTTTATACCTCAGGGACAGGTGCAATTTTTAAAAGTGGCATACCTATAGGGAAAGTGAAAATTATTGATAATGAAAAATCTAGAAAATTTAATGTTGAATTTTTTAGTGACTTTTCTCAATTGAAATATGTTTTTGCTGAGGTAATCACAAAAACTAACATTGATAGTACAAACCAACAAATTTCCAATAACCAGCAAAATCCAATAAATGCAAAGATAAGATTATTAGAGGATGAATTGGCAATTATTGAGGAAAGTAATTCAAAATTTAAAGAAGAGAATGAGAATTTAAAATCTCAGATTAATGATTTAAATAAAAATATAGTTAGTTTTCAAAATGAAACTGAAATTCAAAAAGAGACTATCAAACAATTTAATATAGATACTGAAGAATTAGAATTTTTAAGATTAAACTTAATTTATAGTCGAAAATGTCAATCAAGAAAATTATTCAGTTCTGGTTTTAAAGTTGGAACACCTGAGTATAAAAAATGTATCTTAAATAAAGGTAAAATAAATGACTAGTTTAAAAACAAGAGGATTTTATTATAAACTTTACTCATATTTGCCAATAATTTCCCTTTTTATATCTGTTTTGAATGAATTTGACTTAAATTATTTAAATCTTGATTTTTTTTCATTTAATTTTCCCTTCATTTTGATTTTTTTCTTTACTCTAAAGGATTTTAAAAATTTCGATTATTTATTTGTTTTTTTTGCCGGATTAATAAATGATACAGTTGTAGGTCTCCCTTTAGGTATTAGTAGTTTATCATATATTTTAATTTGTATAGCTACTTCTTATTTTAGAAACATTACTATTCGACCAAATCCAATTAAAGATTGGTTTTATTTTTTGTTTATCATAAGTTTACTTAATTCTATCAATTATACTGTCCTAAATTTATTTTTTTCGTTTGATCTAATTTTAATGAGTTATCTGGTAAATACTTTTTTTACATTTTTATTCTATATTATTTTTGCTACAATTTTTAAATATTATTTAAAAGGACTAAATGATTAATTCTTCAAGTGATAACGTAAAAAAACTTAATTCAATCAATAGAAGAATGTTCATAACCGGATCTTTAAAATTCTTCATAATGATAGGGATTGTCAGTAGAATGTTCTTTTTACAAGTAAAAGAAAATAAAAAATATCTTACTTTATCTGATAAAAATAGGATAAGAGAATGGAAATTAGCTCCTGTAAGAGGTGAATTCCATGATTATTTTGGAAATGTGATTGCTGGAAATTTTGAAGCTTACCAACTTCATGTTATCCCAGAACAGGTTGAGGATTTTAGATATGTAATTTATCGACTTAAAGACTTGCTTGAAATGTCAGATAAACAATTTAAAAAAGTTCTTAAAAAGAAAAATGAAATTAAACCCTGGGAAACATTAATTGTTTCAGATAATTTAAGTTGGCAAAAATTCTCAAAAATTAATAATCATTTATATGATTTAAATGGAGTAAAACCAGTTATATCTATCTCTAGAAACTATCCTTATAAAGAAAATTTTACTCATTTGATTGGATATGTAAGTCAAGCTAATGAAAATGACATAGAAAATACTGAGTCTATCAAAAAGAATTTTGTTCCAGGATTAAAAGTTGGGAAAGTGGGTTTGGAAAAATCGTTTGAGGAAAAACTAATTGGATCAAATGATATCGAGAGATATGAGGTAAATGCTTATGGAAGAAGAATTAGTCAATTAGAATTCCAAAAGGGAGAAAGAGGCAAAACTTTAAAATTAACAATTGATACTGAAATACAAAAATTAATTAATGAACTTTTAAAAGATAAAGCTGGTTCAATTTGTGTTATGGATATTTATACAGGTGCAATAGTTGCAATGCATTCTTCGCCTTCATTTGATCCAAATTTATTTGTATTTGGTATAAGCCAAGATGAATGGCAACTTATTCGGAACGACCCTATGAAACCCTTAGTAAATAAAACTCTACAAGGAAATTATTCCCCTGGATCAACAATTAAACCTATTGTTGCTTTGTCAGCCTTAGAAAATGGAGTCATCAATACCAATTTTACTGTTAATTGTAGAGGTCATAAAAATCCATTGGAATTGTATGGTCAAACTTACCATTGTTGGAAAAAAGAGGGTCACGGATTTATGAATTTGAGAAATGCTATGAAACAATCTTGTGATACATATTTTTATGAAGTAGCTCGTAAACTAGGAGTAGATAAACTTAGTGAAACAGCCAAAAAATTTGGATTAGGAAAAGAAGTTTTTGGTAATTTGTTTGATATAGAAAAAAAAGGTTTAATTCCAAATACTCAATGGAAAAAAAATGCTTTAGGACAAAGTTGGTTGTTAGGAGAAACTGTAATAACTGGAATTGGTCAAGGTTATATTCAAACAACTCCAATTCAATTATGTTTAATGACTGCTCAAATTGCAAATGGAGGTTATAAAATTTATCCAAAAATATTAATTGATGAAAATAAAAAAAATATACCAAGTGATAAATTTTCACCTTTATACCAAAACCCTAATAATATTAGAATAATTCAAGATGCAATGTATGCATCAACTAATGAAGTAAGAGGAACTTCTTACAGATCTAGAATTGATGATCAGAAATATCAATTCGCTGGAAAAACTGGAACCGCGCAAGTAAAAAAAATCACTAAAAAAGATCGTGAGTTAGATTTAAAAACCTTTGAAATTCCTTATGAAGAAAGAGATCATGCATTATATGTTGCCTTTGGTCCCTATAAAAATCCAAGATACGCTCTAAGTATAATCGTGGAGCATGGAGGAAATGGAAGTACTACGGCTGCTCCAATGGCAAAAAAATTGTTCAAATTAATAATTGATCGACATAATTTAAGACAGTCGATAAATGAAAAAAGGTACTTGGAGATATAAATGTATCAACATACGAAATTATCGAGCAGCAATTTTAGTTTTTTTCAAAAATTTAGAAATTTTGATTACATCTTATTAGTTTGTATTTTGATTTTAGGTTTTATTAGTCTTGCAACAATGTATTCAACGGATGGAGGAAAAGTTTTGTTTCATACCAAAAGTCATTTTACAAAACTAATTGTATTTACTTTTATGATGATAATAATTTCCTTTATTAATATCAAATATTGGTTTTCAATCGGTTATGTCTCATACATTGCAGTTATAGGACTTCTCATATGGACCTATTTATTTGGAATAACTTCTTCAGGTTCACAGCGATGGATTGATTTATATTTCATAAATTTACAACCCTCAGAATTAATGAAAATTTTTATAATACTTTGTCTTGCCAAGTATTTTCATAGAATGAAATTAGAAAATGTAAATTCAATTTATACAATTTTAACTTCATTAATAATCATATTACTACCCATGGGACTTGTAATTGTGCAACCAGATTTAGGAACTTCACTTCTTATTGCTATTAGTGGAATTGCTGTTTTATGGTTTGCTGGCATCAATCATAAATATTTTATTTATACAATGTTAGGTTTTTTAATATCATTACCTTTTATAATTGCATTTTTAAAACCCTACCAAAAGTTGAGAGTTTTAACTTTTATTGACCCTGACAGGGATCCATTAGGAGCCGGTTATCAAATAATTCAATCCAAAATTGCTGTTGGGTCTGGTGGTATTTTTGGCAAAGGTTTTTTAAAAGGAACACAAAGTTATCTTGAATTTCTACCAGAAAAACATACAGATTTCATTTTTACACTTTTTTCGGAAGAATTTGGGTTTGTGGGATCTTTTATACTTCTTCTCATATATGGTATAATTATCTACAGAATTGTTGCTATAGGAGCGAACTCAAGAAGTTATTTTGCAAAAATTTTTTGTTACAGTTTTGGAGCTGCAATTTTTGTTTTTATTACTATTAATATGAGTATGGTACTTGGCTTGCTACCTATAGTAGGCTCTCCATTACCAATCATGTCTTATGGGGGCTCTTCAATGCTTGCCACAATGATTGGCTTTGGAATAGTTATGAGTGCAAAGGTTCATAATCAACAAGCGATTGCTTAAGTATAATTTGTCGCTTAAATTATTTTGAATTTTAATTGTATACATTGTCATGTTTAAAGAAACAAAAGTCGGAATTGTTGGAGCTGGAATTCAAGGGATTTCAAATGCGTTATTTCTCCAAAAAAAAGGTTTTAAAGTTACTATTTTCGATAGAGATGAGCCTGGTAGTCCAGCTGCTTCATATGGTAATGCTGGGCATTTTTCACCATATGCATCATTATCTTTGAATAGGACAGATGTGTTAGCAGATGTTCCAGCAATGCTATTAAGTTCTACAGGTCCATTGGCTTTAAAATGGAACTATGTACCAAAAATGATTCCTTGGTTCATTAAATTTATATTAAATACTACAAAAAGTAAGATGATGCATACTGCAAAAAATATGCATCAAATTTTAAATTTGGCTTTGCCTGCCTATGATGAACTTTTTGATGAAATAGAATTGGATGGTCTAGTTGAAGATAAAGGAATTTTATATGTCTGGAATAATAAAGATCTAAAGAGTAGGGAATTAGAAATTAAAGTAAGGGATGAACTAGGAGTTAAGCAGCAGCTTGTTGATAAAAAAGAAATACATGACCTAGAACCCAACTTAAAGCCGTTTTATCATGCAGGAGTGTATTATCCTTATGCACGACATGCCAGAAACCCAAAAAAAATTTTATTAAAACTTTTTGAACTTTTTTTAAAAAAGGGAGGAAAATTTGAAAAAAAAAATATTAAAGAAATTAAATTTGATAATGAAAAACCTATTTTTGAGAGCGATGATAAAAAATATTTTTTTGACAAAGTAATAATTGCATGTGGTGCTTTCTCTAAAAAACTTACAGATAATTTGGGAGAAAAAATACCTCTAGACACAGAGAGAGGATATCACGTACATTTTAAAGGCTGTGATCACTTACTAAATAGGCCAGTTATTTTTTCTAACAGAGGTTTTGGTATTACTCCCATGGAACAAGGATTAAGAGTGGTTGGTACTGTTGAATTCGGTGGTCTTGATAATCCCCTTTCAAAATCCAGAATTAAAAATTTGATTAATAATGCACAATATATGCTTGGGGAATTACCCTCCCATGAGGATGAATGGCTCGGTTTTAGACCTACATTACCAGATTTCTTGCCAGTAATAGGACCATCAATGAAATATAAAAACGTTTTTTATTGTTTTGGCCATCATCATTTAGGATGGACATTAGGCCCAATATCTGGAAAAATTGTTTCTGGAATGATTGCAAAAGAAAATACAAATCTTAATTTAAATCCTTATAGCTCAACTAGATTCAGTTAATATATGCAAACCAGCAAAGCATATATAATGTTGATTTGTGCAACATTATTTTGGGCATGTAATTTTATGGTAGGTAAGTTTGCATTCATTTCAAGTATACCCCCAATGTCTTTGGTTTTTTTTAGATGGTTATTAGTTTGGCTTATATTATTACCATTTACTTATAGAGAAATAATCAAACATAAAAAAACAATTTTAAATAACTTGCCATTATTATTTTTTTTAGCTTTAACAAGTGTAGGTTTGTTTAATTCTTTTACTTATTTATCATTAGTTCATACTCAGGTGATAAATGCTTCGTTATTTAATACTGCCATTCCTGCAATTATAATTTTATTATGTTTTATATTTAAAATTGAAAAAACTAATAAGTTTCAAATTTTAGGACTTATAATTTCTGTTATTGGAATTTTATCAATTATCACAAATTTAAATTTAGAAATTTTATTTACTTTAAATTTTAACAAGGGTGATTTAATTATGATAGGAGGTGTAATAACCTGGGGATTGTATTCATCATTTCTTAAAAGAAAAAAATTTACTTTACCACTTCTTACACTAGTTCATATATTGTGTTCGTTTGGATTAATTTTTATTTTTCCACAATATATATATGAATTTTCTCAGGGCCAAATTATAGAATTTAATATGAATTTATTTTTTATTCTTATTTTCTTAGCATTATTTCCTAGTATTGGTTCTTATTATTGTTGGGCTGGCGCTGTTTCAATAATAGGCGCTAATAGAGCTGGAATTTTTTTATCTTTAATTCCTTTATTTAGCACAATAATGGCTATATTTTTTTATAAAGAGCAATTTCAATTTTTTCACTTGATTGGAGCAATTTTAATTATATTAGG
>TARA_B100001057_G_scaffold481249_1_pt1 | contig 10144 bp, 9 predicted proteins | sample TARA_B100001057 | Tara Oceans TARA_B100001057 (sample SAMEA2621839) | marine metagenome | biome: marine biome (ENVO:00000447); feature: surface water layer (ENVO:00002042); material: "saline water (ENVO:00002010), including plankton (ENVO:xxxxxxxx)" | depth 5 m | reverse complement strand
AAAAAAATAAAAGGTTCAATTACTTTTTTTAATCTTATAAATAGTGAATCATGATAGTTCATCTTAAAGAAAATATTAGAAAAGAATCTGCAGTAGATATAGCAAATGATATAAGTGGAAAACTCATATATGAAGAAAGTAAATATATAATTATAACCTCTTCTAAAAATAATATAGTACCCAAAAAATATGAAAATAAAGTTGATAAGTCTTTTATTATAGATAGCGACATTCAATTGTCAAGTAAAAAGTATAATAAAGAAACAAGAAAGGTTAAAATAAATAATATTGAAGTTGGTGGAGATAGTCAGAATACTTTAATGATAACAGGTCCCTGTTCAATAGAAAGTAAGAATCAAATAGAAAAGTGTGCTGAATTATTAAAAGAAAACGGATTAACCACGCTTAGAGCAGGATGTTTTAAACCAAGAACATCACCATATTCGTTCCAAGGTCTTGGACTTGAAGGATTAAAGATGTTATCGGATATAAGAGATAAATATGGTTTTAATATAATATCTGAAGTTAAAGACGCATCCCATGTTGGAGATATTATTGAATATACAGACATAATACAGATAGGGGCTAAAGCCATGTATGATCACGGAATTCTAAGAGAGACAGGAAAGCAAAAAAAACCTGTTCTTCTTAAAAGAGGCTTTGGTTCAAATCTTCAGGAGTTTGTACAAGCAGCAGAATTTATTTTATCAGAAGGTAATCCAAATGTTATGTTATGTGAGAGGGGGATTAGGACATTTGAGACAAAGACTAGGTTTACTCTTGACCTATGTGGTGTTTCATTCCTAAAAGAACACACTAATTTACCAATAATACTTGACACAAGCCATGCTATGGGTTATAGCTATGGGGTCCCGGATCTGACTAGAGCCTGTGTTGCTATGGGAATTGATGGTCTATTAATAGAAAGTCATCCCAATCCATCAAAAGCTTTATCTGATGCGTCTCAACAACTTAATTTCAAAGAATTTAATGATATGTATGACTCTCTAAAACCTATTTGTAAGGCTGTAAATAGAAACCTAATATGAAAATCCCTAAAATAAAATTGCTTGTATTAGATGTTGATGGGACCATGACTGATAACGGTATTTATATTGATGAAAATGGGGTTGAATCAAAAAGATATAATGCAAAGGATGGAGTAGGAATCTATGAATTAATTAAACATAATGTTAAAATAGGAATAATTAGCCACTCAGAGAAAGGAGATGGGATAAAATCTAGAGCTTCTTATCTAGGGATAGATCACTGTTATGTTGGAAATGATCCTAAAGATAAGGTTCTACTTGAATGGATGAATAATGAAAAGATCTTGATTGAAGAAGTAGCTTTTATTGGAGATGATATAAACGACATGAGTATAATAAATATTGTTGGATTTAGTGCTTGTCCTGCTGACGCTTCAGATCCAGTTAAAGATAAAGTGTCTTTAATTCTAGAATCAAAAGGAGGATATGGTTGTGTTAGGGAATTTAGTGACTTATATTTGAGCCAAAAATAGTTAAATGAGCATACTAGTTAATAAAAATTCTAACGTTATTGTTCAAGGATTCACTGGATCAGAAGGAACTTTCCATGCTACTCAAATGATAGAATATGGAACAAATGTAGTAGGAGGAGTGACACCAGGAAAAGGAGGAAATCAACATCTTCAAAAACCAGTTTATAATACTGTTTATGATGCTAAAAAAGATACAGGAGCTAACGTATCAATAATTTTTGTTCCACCAGCTTTTGCAGGAGATGCTATATTAGAGTCTATCGACTCTGACATTGATGTAATTGTAGCAATTACTGAGGGAATTCCTGTTAAAGATATGATTAGGGTAAAATCTCAGATTAAGAACTCTAATAGTACTCTTATTGGACCCAATTGTCCTGGAATAATAACTCCAGAAGAAGCAAAAGTAGGTATTATGCCAGGTTTTGTATTTAAAAAAGGAAATATAGGTATAATATCAAAGTCAGGTACCTTGACCTATGAAGCTGCGGATCAGGTAGTAAAGTCTGGCTTTGGTATCTCTACTGCAATTGGAATTGGAGGAGATCCAATTGTTGGCACTTCAACTTTAGATGCTATAAAATTATTTATGGATGATGATGGTACTGATGGAATAGTCATGATAGGAGAAATAGGAGGAAATTATGAAGCAGAAGCTTCAAAATGGATTAAAGAAAATGGAAACAAAAAACCAGTTGTAGGTTTTATAGCGGGTCAGACCGCTCCTAAAGGAAAAAGAATGGGCCATGCTGGGGCTATAATCGGAGGTAAAGATGATACAGCTGCAGCAAAAATGCAAATAATGAGAGAATGTGGATTGATTGTTGCTGAATCACCAGCCAATATCGGAGAGCAAGTAAAAAATAATTTATAAATGAATTACTTCATCATATGCAGCGGCAGTAGCTTCCATTATTGCCTCTGACATCGTTGGATGGGGATGAACTGACTTAATAATTTCATGTGCAGTAGTTTCTAATTTCCTTGCGGCAACAACCTCAGCAATCATCTCTGTGACATTATAACCAATCATATGACATCCTAACCACTCTCCATACTTTTTATCAAATATTACTTTAACAAATCCATCAGAATGACCAGAAGCATTAGCTTTACCAGAAGCAGTGAATGGAAATTTACCTACTTTAATTTCATAACCTAAATCTATAGCCTGCTTTTCAGAAAAACCTACAGATGCAACCTCAGGACTGCAATATGTACATGATGGTATGTTATCATAGTTCAAGACACTCGGGTTTAGACCTCCTATCTTTTCTACACAAATTATTCCTTCTGCAGAAGCTACGTGTGCTAATGCCGGTCCTTTAACCACATCTCCGATTGCATAAACACCCTCGATATTTGTTTGATAATAATCATCTACATTAATTTTTCCATTCTCTATAATTATACCATTTTCTTCAAGGCCAATATTATCAATATTTGTCTGAACACCAACTGCTGAGAGTACAATATCACAATGAATAACATCTTCTTTATCACCACTCTTAAAATTGACTTTACAACCTTTTCCTTTAGTATCAACAGAAAGAACCTCAGTATTTGTCATAATATTTACACCTGCTTTCTTGAAAGATTTTTCAAGTTGTTTTGAGACGTCAATATCTTCAAGTGGTAAAATATTTGGGAGATATTCTACCAATGTAACATCAGTTCCAATACTATTATAAAAGTAAGCAAATTCAGAACCTATTGCACCTGAGCCAATTACAACCATTTTCTTTGGCTGGTTTTCTAGCGTCATTGCCTTCCTGTATTCAATAATTTTTTTTCCATCAATTTTAACATTTTGAAGTTCTCTTGATCTTCCTCCGGTTGCTACAATTATATTTTCTGTTTTATGAATATTTTTTTTCTTGTCATTAGCTGTTACCTCAACTTCATTCTTAGAAATAATTTTACCAAAACCTTTTAAAATATCAATTTTATTTTTTTTCATTAAAAAATTAACCCCTTTGCTCATGCCATCTGCAACTCCTCTACTCCTATTAATAATAGAATCAAAATCAATACTTGAATCTTTAATTTTGATACCATAGCTTTCTGAGTGATTAACATAATCAAATACCTGAGCACTTTTTAGTAGTGCTTTAGTTGGTATACACCCCCAGTTAAGACATATGCCACCAAGTGATTCTTTCTCAACAACAGCAACCTTCATTCCTAGTTGCGATGCTCTTATAGCAGCAACATAACCTCCTGGACCCGATCCAATAACTATTAAATTATATGACATATTTTTTTTTGACAAATTTAAAGTCTTATTACTTATTATAAAACTATTGATTATTATATCTTGTTTATAATTGTATTAAAATTAATATTAGTATATGTTATATAACTTCAAAAATAAAACCGCTTTAATTACTGGAGGCTCAAAAGGTATAGGCAAAGACATAGTTAAGAAATTCGTAAATGCAAATTGTAATGTTGCTTTTACTTATCTATCTAGTGACGATGAAGCTGCAAAAATTGAAAAAGAATTTAAAAAAAATGGATTAAAAATTAAAAAATATAAATCAGATGCATCAAATTTTGAAGAAAGCATAAAACTTGTTGAAGATGTGATTAATGATTTTGGTAGCTTAGATATTCTCATCAATAATGCTGGAATAACTAAAGACAATTTAATACTTAGGATGGATGAAGAAGCATGGAAAAAAGTTATAGATATTAATCTCAACTCTTGCTTTAATTTAACTAAATCTTCTGTTAAAGAATTCATGAGAAAGAAGGAAGGTGTTATAATTAATATCAGCTCAATAGTAGGTGTTAAAGGTAATCCTGGTCAATCAAACTATGCCGCTTCTAAGGCTGGAGTTAATGGCTTTACCAAATCTATTGCTTTAGAATTAGCTTCAAGAAATATTAGATGTAACGCAGTTGCTCCTGGGTTCATAGAAACAGATATGACTAAAAAAGATGGTTCAAAATTACTAGATAAGTGGATTGAATCTATTCCTCTAAAAAGATCGGGAAGGGTAGACGATGTTTCAGAGTTGTGTCTATTTTTGGCATCTGAAAAAGCTTCTTATATAACTGGACAGGTAATAAACGTAGATGGAGGATTAGTTACTTAATCTTCTTCTTTGAATCTAACTTTTTGATTTTAATCTCTTCCTTTTTTGAATCGAAATCAGCACTTATAATATCTCCTTTTTTCAAGTTACCAGATAAAATCTCTTCTGCAAGGACATCTTCAAGATACTTTTGGATAGCCCTTTCTAATGGTCTTGCACCATACTTTGGATTGTAACCCTTTTTAATCAAAAAGTCTTTACATTCTTTTGATAACTTAATTGTATAACCAATTTCATTAGCTTTTTTATAAAGCTTTTCAAGATTGATATCGATTATTTTATACAAATTATCTCTAGTAAGAGAGTTAAAGATAATTATATCATCTAGTCTGTTTATAAACTCAGGATTAAAAGTTCTTTGTAAAGCTTTATCAATAGTTGATTTAAGGTTTTCATTAATATTATCAGCTCTTGACTTTGTCTCAAACCCAATCCCTGCACCAAAATCCTGAACATCTCTAGCTCCTATATTTGAAGTCATTATCATAATAGTATTTCTGAAGTCAACTCTATGGCCTAATCCATCAGTTAAAAATCCTTCATCAAGAATCTGAAGTAACAAATTGAAAACGTCTGGATGAGCCTTTTCAATTTCATCTAAAAGAATTATACTATATGGTTTCCTTCTTACTTTCTCACTAAGTTGACCTCCTTCTTCATAACCTACGTAGCCTGGAGGGGCACCAACTAATCTTGAAATTGAAAATTTTTCCATGTATTCTGACATGTCTACTCTGATGAGAGAATCATCTTTGTCAAAAAGATATTTTGAAAGAACTTTAGCAAGCTCTGTCTTTCCAACTCCAGTTGGTCCCAAAAATATAAATGAACCTATTGGTTTTTTAGGGTCTTTAAGACCAACTCTATTTCTTTTAATGGCTCTCACTAGCTTATCAATAGCATTATCTTGGCCAATTACATCTTTTGATAATTCTTTTGACATACCTAAAAGTCTGCTACTTTCATTCTGAGCTATCCTCTCAACAGGAATACCAGTAACCATTGAAACTACTTCAGAAATATTTTTTTCATTTACTTTATGTCTCTTCTTCTTTGATTCTTCAAGCCACTTTTTTTTCTGAACATCAAGTTCAGCTAGTAATTTCTTTTCAGTGTCACGTAACTGAGCTGCTTCTTCATATTTTTGATTTTGAACTACTTGATTTTTTTGATTTTTAATCTCCTCAATTTTATTTTCTATATCGATTATAACTTCAGGCACGTCAAGATTATGCATATGAACTCTAGAGCCAGCTTCATCCATTAAATCAATAGCTTTATCTGGTAAAAACCTATCACTTATATACCTGTCAGAAAGGCTGACGCAAGCTTCAATAGCTTGCTGTGAGTACGTCACATTGTGGTGTGATTCGTATTTATCCTTAATATTATCTAGGATATTCTTAGTCTCCTCTGTAGTTGTTGGATCTACTACCACTACTTGAAATCTTCTAGCTAAGGCCCCATCTTTTTCAACATATTGCCTGTACTCATCTAACGTTGTAGCGCCAATGCATTGTAATTCACCTCTTGCAAGAGCTGGCTTGAACATATTAGAGGCATCTAATGAGCCAGAGGCTCCACCTGCCCCAACAATAGTATGAAGCTCATCAATAAATAGAATTACATCATCAGATTTTTCTATCTCAGTCATTATAGCCTTCATCCTCTCCTCAAACTGACCTCTGTATTTAGTCCCTGCAACAAGAGATGCAAGATCAAGAGTAACCACCCTCTTATTATGAAGAATTCTAGAAACTTTTTTCTGAGTTATCCTAAGAGCTAATGCCTCTGCAATTGCTGTCTTACCTACTCCGGGCTCACCAATAAGTATAGGGTTATTTTTCTTTCTCCTAGTAAGTATTTGTGCAACTCTATCTATTTCTTTCTCTCTTCCAATGACTGGGTCTAATTTATCTTTTGAGGCAAGCTCTGTAAGATCTTTACCAAAATTATCAAGTATAGGTGTTTTTGATTTTTCTTTAGATTTAGATTTTTTTGAAGGTGATATTGGCCCTTTTGATTTTGGCAGGTCGTCATCTTCCAAAGGTTCCGATGAGGTAGAACCTTGGGGCTTGCTAGTTTGATATTCTAAAAGCTCCTTAACAACGTCATAAGTCACATCAAATTTATCTAATATTTGAGTTGCAATATTATCCTCGTCTCTAAGTATAGATAGAAGAAGATGCTCAGTGCCAATTAATTTACTTTTAAAAATTTTGGCTTCTAAGTAGGTTATCTTTAATACCTTTTCTGTCTGTCTTGTCAGAGGAATATTTGACATATTTTTTAAATTAGTAACACTTGTATTTTTAGTGTTATGCTCAACTGAAGCTCTTAAATCTTCGAGACTAATTCCTAATTTTTTTAACAAACTTATAGCAACTCCTTCTCCCTCTCTTATAACCCCTAACAACAGGTGCTCTGTTCCTATATAGTCATGACCAAGGCGAAGCGCTTCCTCTCTGCTAAGTGATATAACTTCTTTAACTCTATTTGAAAATTTTGCTTCCATATTTTATATACGTAAGGATAATCTATTTTAGTAAAAAAACACAATTATTTTTTTTTAAAAGTTTCTTATATAGAAACCACTTTCTGGTCCTTTTAAAAAAAGTAAATCCAGTATACTAAGTTTATAATCAAAATTCTTGCCAAGAAAAAAATCTTTCCTCATTATATGCACATCATTATTAGAAGATAAACTAGTTTCAGTATTAAATATTGTGTTTTTATCACTAAAAATATCAACTAAAGGTGTTTTAGAAATTTTTTGGTCAAAGTCTAATAAATCTAAAAAAAGTGACAATAAGTCATAATTTAGATCCACTAAATAAGTATGGTTACGGTTAAGGATATTCTTAATGGAGTCTATATAAAAAATAAAGTAAGGGAATTTTCCATAAGAAGATTGTAGAGACTGCGTATGGCTATTAATCCAATTTTTTTTATAATCTATTTTAATATCTCTTTGAAATTCATAATTAGTTTTAATTATTGTTGGTACTCTAATTGAAAAAACCCCATTTTCATTACAAAGATGGGCCTTATCAAAAAATTTTGAACTGTCAAATTTTAAGTTGACTTCATATGCAATATTTTTATTCGAGAGATCTTTAAAGTAGTTTACTCTCGGCAAATATTCTGGTTCAAGTAAAATCATTATTTTTATCTTTACAAGTAAATATAGCATGACAAAAAAAAAGATTTTAATACCCTTTATAATTTTCTCAACTGTACTCACTACATCTACTGTATATGTTTATCAGATGTTATATGCTCCAAATTTTCTTATAAATCAAACTGAAAAATTTATAATTATTAAAGAAGAAACGAATTTTGATGAGCTAAGAAACCAGTTAATTGAGGATACACTGCTTAATGATGTCATTTCATTTAGTGTTTTAAGTAAATTAATGGACTATGATACAAATATTAAAATAGGTGCATATAAAGTTAAGACTAATATGTCCAACTATAATATGATTAGAATGCTGAGATCTGGAAATCAGACCCCAATAAATATTACTTTTAGTTATGCAAGGAAAATAGATGATCTAGCAGAAAAAATAACTGAGAAATTAAAGATTTCGAGTGAAGATTTAACAACATATCTATATGAAAATCTTGATAATTATAAAGGATTTAATGAGATAGATATTATTAGTATTTTTCTTCCTGATACCTATGAAGTTTATTGGAATATTTCACCAAGAAATTTAGTAGATAAGATGTACTCAGAATATGAAAAATTCTGGAATAGTGAGAGATTGAAAAAGCTTGAAAAGATAAACCTAAATAAAAAGGAATCTATAATTTTAGCCTCCATTGTTGCCTCAGAGACAAGAATGTTAGATGAGGCAGACAGAATTGCTGGAGTTTATATTAATAGATTAAATAAAAATATGAGGCTTCAAGCAGATCCTACCCTTGTTTTTGCAGCTAATGACTTTACAATAAAAAGGGTATTAAATAAACATAAAAAAATAAAATCACCATACAATACTTACATTCATAAGGGACTACCTCCCGGTCCAATTAGACTAACTCCAAAAAAATATATTGATGCAGTATTAAATTATGAAAAACACAATTATATTTTTTTCTGTGCAAAAGAAGACTTCTCTGGCTATCACTCATTTGCCACAAATCTCAGAGACCATAATAGTAATGCCAGAAAGTTTCAAAGGGCACTTAATGAAAGAAAAATTTATAGATAATGATTGTCGGCAAAATAGAATTAAGAGTAAGATATTCTGACACAGACAAGATGGGATACTTGTACTACGGAAGATATGCCAACTTCTATGAGGTAGCAAGGGTTGAACTATTTAGAAGTCTAGGTTTTTCATATAGAACTCTAGAAAATGAGGGAGTAGGAATGCCTGTCATAAATATGAACTCTAAATTTATACATCCACTTAAATACGATGAGTTAGTCAGTGTTAAAACATACATCAAGGAGAAACCATCTTCAGTAATCACTTTTGAATATGAAATTTTTAATGAAAATAAGGTTTTAGCAAATATTGGTAAAACTGAACTTACCTTTATTAATCTTAAAAAAAATAAAGTTGTAAGGCTACCTAAAAAATTGGAAGAAATAATCATAAAAAGTTTTGAAAAATAAACTGAAGCAAGTTGTAGATTTTATAAGGTCTTTATTCAAGAGCTTATACTTGGTTGATAATAAAATAACATATTACAATATCTATAAAATATTCATTAAAAAATTAGCAGAAGATGAGATATTCGAACGATCATTAGCTGTTGCATTCAGTTTTACAATTGCAACATTCCCGTTGATAATTTTCCTCTTCACCTTAATACCATACATAAACTCATTAATACCGGAGATAGATTCCACAAAAATTCTCTTCTTTCTTGAAGAGGTCATGCCCCTAAATATGTATAATATTGCTGAAAACACAATCCTTGATTTAGTTGAGACTAAAAGAGGTGGGCTATTATCTTTTGGAGTTATCTTCTCATTACTCCTCTCATCAAACGGATTTAATACACTGATTAAAACTTTTAATAGCTGTCATAAAATAAGAGAAAGTAGGAGTTTCTTTGAGACAAGATTAATTGCTATTATCCTAACTCTTGTCTTTTTTATGGTGATACTGATAGCTATTGTTCTCTCGACTCTTGGAGATTATTTGATAAATATTATTTTAAATTATAATTTATTTGATAATATAGAATATTACACAATTATGCTTATCAAGATATCAATATTATTTATATCCTTTTACCTTGGGATATCATCAATTTTTTATTTTGCTCCAGTTACCCATAATAGGTGGACTTTTATATCTTCAGGATCAATAATATCTGCAATAGGGTGTGTTTTAATTTCACTAGCCCTTGCTTTCTACATTAATAATTTTCCAACCTATAACAAACTTTATGGTTCTTTAGGTATCCTAATAGTTTACATGGGATGGGTGTATGTTATCTCTTCGATCATACTAGTAGGTTTCGAGTGGAATACAAGTATTGACATTGCAATAAAAAA
>TARA_B100001057_G_scaffold139868_1_pt1 | contig 10145 bp, 10 predicted proteins | sample TARA_B100001057 | Tara Oceans TARA_B100001057 (sample SAMEA2621839) | marine metagenome | biome: marine biome (ENVO:00000447); feature: surface water layer (ENVO:00002042); material: "saline water (ENVO:00002010), including plankton (ENVO:xxxxxxxx)" | depth 5 m | reverse complement strand
TTCAATTTCTTTCAAAGAAGCCTTTCCTATTGCCCAATATGAATTCTCTTTAATATATTTATATAAAATTACCCGTTTAGATTTTGATATACTTTTTGAGTCCGTTAATAACTTTTTATTGATTGTTTTTTTTAAAATGACTGCTGCAGCACAAACAGGTCCAACTAAACTACCTCTACCAACTTCATCTACCCCTGCAATTAATTTCATCAAATTACAATTTTTAAATCTTGGATTTTTTGCTTAATCTTTTTTAAATCTTCCCAAGAATATTTTTTATTTTCTGGATATCTTAATAAATAAGATGGATTAAAGGTAATCATAATTGGAATTGTTTTATTACCAATAATAATCTCTTTCCACTTTCCTCTTTCATTTGTAATTTGGTTACTTAAACCTGTTACAGCCTCCATAGCGGTGCTTCCCATTAGTATTAAAAGTTTTGGATCAATAATTGAAATATGCTCTTTAAGAAAAATTGAATAGCGTTTTATTTCTTTGCTAGTTGGCTTTCTGTCTTCTGGGGGTCTAAAATTAATAGAATATGTTGTGTATATATTTTTTTTTAAAATATTTATTGCTAGTAACATTTTGTTTAAAAGAACTCCAATATCTCCACAAAATGTTAAACATTCTATATCCTCATTCTCTCCAGGAGCTTCACCAATTAACATTATGGGACTATTAATGTTTCCATCACCCATGATCAAATTTTTTGAATTATTTTTTAAATTACAATTTTCAATTGAATTAATTTTTTTTCTTAATGTGGAAATTCGATCTTTCTTATCTTTTTTAATATTGCTGGTGTTATTTTCAAAAATTTCGAGTCTATTTATAGGTTTATTGTCAAAAATAAAGCTTGGTTCTATTGTATCTATAAACTTCTGATCATATTTGGCATTTTGATTTAAGTGCTTTTTAGTCATAAAATATAAGTATGCTCATTAAAAAAATAAAACTTATTTTGATATTTGTTCTACTTTATCAAAATCCCTTGTATTCTAAAAGCACTAGTTTTAATGATTTTAATTCTAAAACATTATCAAAATATTTTTCTGGTATTGTAGCGTTTGAAAATAAAGATAACTCAAAGTCGTTAGATTTCTTTAATACATCTAAAGTTTTACTAAATAAACACGAGCCATATTTGGAGAGATATATCTATAGCTTAGTTTTAGAAAATAAAATTAATGAAGCAATTAGCATTATCAAACAAAACAGATATAAAAGCAAATCTGAATTTTTTGAAGGTTATTTATTATTAACAATTGAAAGTTTAAAAAAAGATAATTTTATACAAGCTTTTAATTATTTATCTGAGATAAAGAAACTTAGTAAACAAAACCGTTTTAATTTGGCAATTTCAGAAAGTTTAAGAGATTATATATTTGTATTTAAAGAAAAAAAATTACCCAACGAAGGTAAAAATTTTGGAAATCTATCTATAATCTCATCAACATTCCAAAGATGTTATTTACAGGATATAAAAACAGAGTCGTTTTTTCTTGATTTAATTAACAATAATGAATCGGATTTTACAAGATACATCTTTTTTTACTTAGCCTACTTAATTGAAAATAATCAAATTGAAGATGCCAAAGAAATTACTGATGATATAAAGTTTATAAATACATCACTACTCTTATCCCAAGGAAAAAGTTGGATCGAAAGTGGTAATGTAAAAAAAATAAATGAGGTATTTTCTTGCAAAAATCATAATGATTTAATAAGTGAATTTTTTTTTTTAATATCTAATTTGTATTCCTCACAAAATAACTTTGTAAAATCAAATTTTTATTTAAATCTTTCAAACTATTTAAATCCAAAATTTTTATTTAATTTTTCATTAGTTGCTGAAAATCAATTTTCCAATAAAGAATATGATAAAGTAAAAAAAATATTAAAGAAATTCAAAAAAAATGATGACTTTTATTATTGGTATAGATTAAAAAAAGAAGCTCAAATTATTTCTAAAGAAAAAAGTCAAAAAGAGTCACTTAATTATTTGACAACTAACTTTGAAAAAATTGACAAGCCTAATGAAAAAATTTTATTTGATATTGCTAATTTTTATAAAAATGGAAAAGACTATAAACAAGCTATTAGCTATTACACAAAAGTTTTAAATAAAGTTGATGAGGATATAGAAATTAAGGCAGATTTACTTTATAGAAGAGGTGCTAGTTACGAAAGAATGGGAAATTATGAACAGGCAGATAGAGATATGCTTCATTCTCTAAAAATCGACCCTGAAGATGCATATGTTCTTAATTATTTAGCTTACTCATGGCTTGAAAGAGATTACAAAATAAATATTGCTATCGAAATGTTAGAAAAGGCTTACTCTTTAGAGAACAAAGACCCATATATAATTGACTCAATTGGTTGGGCTTATTACTTAATAGATGATTACACTGAAGCAGAAAAATATCTTAAAAGAGCGGTTGAACTTATGCCTGATGATGCAATCGTAAGTGATCACTATGGGGATATTCTTTGGAAACTAGGACAAAAAATTCAAGCTAGATATTTCTGGAGAAGTGTTCTTAAAATGAAAGACGTAGACGAGGAATTACTAAAAAAAATAAATTCAAAAATTATTGACGGACTTTAGAATGACTAATATTAAAATTAAGTCATATGCAAAAATAAATTTGGCATTAAATGTTGTTAGTAAAAATAATTCTTTTCACAACATAGAAAGCATAATAAGTTTTGTAGATTTATATGATGTTATTTTGATAAAAAAAATAGAGTCAAAAAAACATATAATTTCATTTGATGGTGAATTTTCCAACAGAATAGGCAAAAATAATACAGTCTTTAAGTTAGTAAAGATTTTAGAAAATAAAAAGATATTAAAAAATCAAAAGTTTCGAATAAAGATTAAAAAGTTTATCCCAAACAAAGCTGGTCTTGGAGGGGGATCAATGAATGCAGCAAGTATATTGAAATATTTTATTCAAAAGAAGATTATAAATATTAAAACTAAAGAAATAATCAAAATTTCAAAATTAATAGGTTCAGATGTGATTTTAGGTTTAAATCAAAAAAGTCAGATTTTGAGTTCCAGAAATAAAATTAAATATTTTAGTAACGTAAAAAAAATTTATCCATTAATAGTAAAACCTAATTTTGGTTGTTCAACTAAAGATATTTATTCAAAGCTTAGAAAGTTTGATATAGCAAAATTTAGCAATGGAAACAAAAAAATGTTTGATATCAATTTTTTAAAAAATATGAAAAATACGCTAGAAACATCAGCTTTTTCAAAATATCCACGCTTAAAAAATATAAAATCTTATTTAGAGAATTCTTTAGATCCAGTTTTTGTAAGAATGACAGGTTCCGGATCAGCTTTAGTCGCATATTTTAAAACAAAAAAAAGATGTGAACGTGCGAAAAAAATGTTTATTAAAAAATACAAAAATATCTGGTGTATAGCCTCAAAAACTATATAAAATTGGTTTTTTTGTGTTATACGAACTATTATTGGGGCGTAGCCAAGCGGTAAGGCACGGGTTTTTGGTACCTGCATCCTAGGTTCGAATCCTAGCGCCCCAGCCAAGTATGAAAAATTTTTTAGATAAAATCTTTTTTAGATTAAATAACTTAGACTATATAAGTCAAAAAATTAAAGATTTATCAAAGAATACTCCAGCAAACAAAATATTTGAAGCTATAAATTCTTACTCTTCGGATAGTGAAGTAAGATTCGTAGGTGGCTGCATTAGAAAGATAATTAATAAAGAAAAAGTTAATGATATTGATATGGCTACAAATCTTGATCCTAAAAAGGTATGTGAAATTTTAAAAAAAAATAATATTCATTTTCATGAAACTGGTGTTGAGTATGGAACAATCACAGCTTTAATAGAAGGGTATAAATTTGAAATTACATCCTTAAGAAAGGATGTTTCAACAGATGGAAGACACCCAAAGGTGAAATTTTCAAAAAGCTGGAAAGAAGATGCGCTAAGAAGAGATTTTACGATTAATTCAATTTACTCAGACAAAGAGGGAAATTTATTTGATCCGTTTGATGGTAAAAAGGACATAGAAAATGGTTTAATAAATTTTATAGGAGATACAAACAAAAGAATTAAAGAAGATTATTTAAGAATATTGAGATATTTGAGATTTTTTGCTTGTTATTCAAAGCACCCTCATAATCCAGAATTAATTAGAAAAATTAAAATTAACATTGGTGGTATCTCAAAATTATCCAAAGAGAGATTACTAGATGAATTAAAAAAAATAACTCATATGGAAATATTAGAGAAATTGGTTACTAATAAATTAAGTTTAGAGTTATTTTTAATTGTTTTCCCAGAGTTAAAAAATATTAATATTTTTTCAAAATTAAATCAAAAAAAAAGAGAGATTATAAATAAATCTGACTTTATATTTTTATTGTCTTTAATGATAATTGATGAAACAGATAATACTGATTATTTCATTTACAAATTAAATATTTCCAAAAAAGATCAAAAGAGAATTAAAATTATTGATAATTTTTTTAAAGAAAAAATTGGATCAAAAACTTTTACAGAAGATAAACTTAATAGAATCTTCTATTATGATGGAAAACAGGCAGTAACTGACATACTTAATTTTCATTTCATTAACTCTAAAAAAAATACTGAAAATATTCAAAAATTACTTGATCTATATAAGAATAAGTTAGCACCAAAAATGCCAATAGGTGCAGAATTTTTGATGAAAAAATTTAATATTCCAGAGGGTAAGCAGCTCGGTATTATGCTAAGAATTATTGAGGAAGAATGGGTAAAAAATAATTTTTACATATCAGACAAACAAGTCAATCAGATTGTTAAAAATTAGATGTATTTTACATCCTTAATTTCAAAATTTTTGATTCCAGCAGGAGTTTTAATTTCAACTAAATCATTTTTATTTTTTCCGATTAATCCTTTACCGATAGGAGATTTAAAATAGATTAATTTTTTTTTAAGATCGGCCTCATCTTTTCCAACAATTTTGTAATTTATTTTTTCTCCAGTGTCTAAATTCTCTAAAAAAACAGTTGAACCAAATATTACTTTGCCTTCATTATTTAATTTTGTGACATCAACAATGTTTGCTCTAGCAATGATATCATTAATTTCTGTAATCCTTCCCTCATTATAAGACTGTTCTTCTTTTGCAGCGTGGTACTCTGCATTTTCTTTTAGATCTCCATGTGATCTTGCTTCAGCAATTGCAGCTACAATTTTGGGTCTTTTTTTCTCTTTTAAAAAGATTAATTCATCTTTAAGTCTGTTTAATCCATTTAAAGTAATTGGTTCTTTCTCCATACTATTTCCATTTAGCTAACGGGGGTAATGACATTAAGATACCCTCAACATTTCCACCTGTTTGTAAACCAAATTTTGTTCCTCGGTCATATAATAAGTTAAATTCGGTATATCGTCCTCTTTTAATCAATTGTAATTCTTTATGTTTTTTAGTCCATTTTTTTTTCATCTTTTTTTTTATAATTTTTTCAAAAATAAATTGAAATGTTACCCCTACTTCTCTTACAAATTTAAAATTTTTTTCAAAATCATTTTTTTTATAATCAAAAAAAATTCCGCCTATACCTCTTGGTTCTTTTCTATGAGGTAAGTAAAAATATTCATCACACCATTTTTTATATTTTTTATAATAATTTTTATCATGTTGATCACACATTTTTTTTAAAGTTTTATGAAATTCTTTCTTTTCATAATTATCTTTTATTGATGGTGTTATATCTATGCCGCCACCAAACCAATTCTGAGTTGTACAGATATATCTTGTGTTAAAATGCATGGCAGGGATCATGGGATTTTTCATGTGCATCACAACTGAAATACCAGAGGCCCAAAATCTTGGATCTTTTTTAGCACCTAAAATTTTTTTTTGAAATTGTTTAGGGAATTTTCCATATACTTTAGAAAAATTTACTCCAATCTTATCAAATATTTTTCCATTCTCTAAAATTCTAAATTCTCCACCCCCTTCATCTCTTTTTTTACTTCTATTCCAAATAGTTGTTTTAATATTAGCATCTTTTTTTTCAAGATCGGTTATAGAGTGCCAAATAGCATTTTGTAACATTTTAAACCAATTACTTGTTAAATCTTTTTTTATTTCTAAATCCATATCAAATTAATTTATTTTGTTTTAAACTTTCTGCCAATATGATTGCAACTGAGGATGCAATATTAAGTGACCGTTTATTGTTTTTCATAGGGATCTTTAGTCTACTTTTAATTTTTTTATGAAAATTATCTGGAACTCCAGCACTTTCTCTTCCAAATAGAATTGTATCATTTTTATTGAACCTAAATTTCGTGTAGGAGACAGAGGCTTTTGTCGTCATAAGAACTATTCTTTGATCTTTTTTTGATTTAAAAAAGTCATTCGAACTTCTATAGAATTTTATATCCTTCTCGTTCATATAATCCATAACGACTCGCTTAAATCTCTTATCACTTAATATAAACCCGCAAGGCTCTATAATCTCAATTTTTGCACCCAGGCAGGCGCAAGTTCTGATTATAGCTGCTGTGTTTTGAGGTATGTCTGGTTCAAATAAAGCAATTTTAGGGCGATGTTTTATCAGTTTCTGTGTCATTCTTTCAGTAGTAAATTTATCATTTTATATTATATGAAATCATATAATTAAGTAGAAAAAAGTAATTTTGAGTATATTTACTATTATTAATGTCAGAAAAAAAAACAAATAGAAGAGATTTTTTATTCACAGCAACCTATGCTGTCGGTGCAGTTGGAGTTGGTGCAACCATATGGCCTATGATTGACCAAATGAATCCAGATGCATCTGTTAAAGCACTAGCAAGTACAGAGGTTGATGTAAGTTCATTAGATCTAGGTAAAACTATAACTGTTTTATGGAGAGGTAAACCAGTTTTTATTCGTAGAAGAACTCAAGATGAAATAACAGAAGCAAGATCCGTAAAGTTAGAGGAATTAAAACACCCTGAAAAAGATGAAGATCGCGCAAAGAATCCTGAATGGCTTGTTATGCTTGGGGTTTGCACTCACCTTGGCTGTGTTCCTTTAGATCAAAAAGGTGAATACAATGGTTGGTTTTGTCCTTGTCACGGCTCTCATTATGATACTTCGGGAAGAATTAGAAAGGGACCAGCTCCAACTAATATGGAAATTCCTAAATATGAATTTGTTAATACTAATACAATTAAAATTGGATAAAAATTATGAGTGATCACGAATATACACCAAAATCAAAAGCTGGAAAATGGTTTAATGATAGACTGCCATTACTTACGCTTGCAAATCATTTAACAGATTATCCAACACCTAAAAATTTAAATTATTGGTGGACTTTTGGTGGTATACTGACTTTTTGCCTAATTACACAGATAGTTACTGGCTTGACTCTAGCTATGCACTACATTGCTCATGCGGACATGGCGTTTGAGAGTGTTGAGCATATAATGAGAGATGTAAACTATGGATGGTTAATTAGATACATTCATGCAAATGGTGCCTCAATGTTTTTCTTAGCAGTTTATATACATATTTTTAGATCATTATTTTATGGATCTTATAAGTCTCCAAGAGAGATTATTTGGATTATAGGAATAATAATATACCTTTTGATGATGGCTGCAGCATTTATGGGTTACGTTCTACCATGGGGTCAAATGAGTTTTTGGGGGGCAACTGTTATTACAAACTTATTTAGTGCAATTCCCTTAGTAGGAGAGGGAATAGTAACATGGTTATGGGGAGGGTATTCAGTTGACAACCCAACATTAACAAGATTTTTTACTCTTCATTATTTGATACCTTTCTTAATTTTAGGCTTAGTTGTTTTACATATTTGGGCTTTGCACGTTCCAGGAAACAATAATCCAGTTGGTATAGATATTAAAAAACCGTCAAAAGATACAGTACCCTTTCACCCATATATTGTAATAAAAGATGGTTTTGCATTACTTATGTTTATGATTGTTTTCGCTTTTTTTGTTTTTTACACTCCAAATATTTTAGGTCATGCAGATAATTACATCGAAGCAGATCCGTTAGTGACCCCAGCACACATTGTTCCTGAATGGTATTTGTTACCATTCTATGCAATCTTAAGATCTGTACCTGATAAACTTTTGGGGGTCATTGCTATGTTATCCGCAATATTAATTTTAGCAGCTTTACCTTGGTTAGATACTTCGAAGATCAGATCTGCTGTTTTTAGACCATTATATAGACAGTTTTATTGGATTTTAGTCGCAGATGTTTTGATCTTAGGTTACGTAGGAGCAATGCCCGCTGAGGGATTATACTTGCTGATAGCTCGTGTAGCCACAGCTTATTATTTTCTGCATTTTTTAGTAGTTTTACCTATACTAGGCTATAAAGAAAAAACTCTTCCTATCCCTTTAAGTATCACAGAGCCAGTTTTAGGTGGTTCACCAAATTTAGCAATGGCTAAGAACAAAGAAAGTCAAATAAATTAAGTGAAAAATTTCTTAAGACTTACATTATTTTTATTTTTTTCTCTTATAATTTCTTTCAATTCTCATTCTGCAGAAAAAGTTGAGTATTTAAAAACGGATTGGAGTTTTAAAGGTTTATTTGGAAAATTTGATCGGGGAGCTCTTCAAAGAGGTTATCAAGTTTATACTGAGGTCTGTGCATCATGTCATTCAATGAAATATCTAAGTTATAGAAATTTAGCAGAAGAGGGTGGACCAGAATTTTCTAAGGCTCAGGCAAAAGCTATTGCTGCATCCTTTGAGATTACAGATGGCCCAAATGCAGATGGAGAAATGTTTACTAGACCTGGAAAATTATCTGATAAATTTGTAATGCCATATGAAAATGTTAAAGCTGCTCAAGCAGCGAACGGAGGCGCTTATCCTCCTGATATGTCTGTTTTAGTTAAAGCCAGAGGTGGTGGTGTAGATTATATCTATTCTTTATTGCAAGGATATGAAGATCCACCAATTGGTTTTGAATTAGATGATGGAGTCTATTATAACAAATATATGTATGGTAACAAAATAAAAATGGCCAATCAATTATCGGATGGATTAGTGGAGTATTCTGATGGCACTCAGTCTACTGTAGAACAAATGTCAAAAGATGTTACTACTTTTTTGATGTGGTCAGCTGAACCACATTTAGAAACACGTCACCGAATGGGTTTTAAAGCAATTGTTTATTTGATTATTTTAACAACATTAGTTTATTTTAGTATGAAAAGAATTTGGTCACGTATTGAAACGGAAGTTTAAAACATCACCATCTTTAACAATATAATCTTTTCCCTCTAATCTCATTTTACCACTGGTTTTAGAATTTAACCAACCTCTATTATTTATGAAATCATCGTAGGAGATTGTTTCGGCTCTTATAAACCCTTTTTCAAAATCTGTATGTATTTCACCTGCAGCTTTAGGTGCAACACAATTTTTTTGAATAGTCCAAGCACGAGTTTCTTCTGGACCCGAAGTAAAAAATGTATCTAATTCCAAAATTTTGTATCCTTTTTGTATCAACATATCTAAACCAGTGTTTGATAAACCAATCATATTCATATAGTTTTTTCTCTCATCATTATCTAATTCATTAATTTGATTTTCAATATCTGCAGACACAATTAGAGTATTTTCCTTTCCAAATTTATTTATAAAAACTTTGGTGTAATCATTACCACCTTGAATACTTTTCTCATCAACATTACAAACGAAAATTTTTGGTTTCAATGAAAGTAAACCGCTTAGATTAATTTGTCTTTTAGAAAAATTATTTTTTAAACTTGAAATATCTTTATCATTATTTATTAAATCCATCGCATTTTGTAGAATTTTGATTTGATCTTCATCTATATTTTTTTTATTATTTTTTTCTAATCTTTTTTGAATTGACTCTAAATCTGCTAACATCATTTCTGTTTCAATTATCTCAAGATCTCTAACAGGATCTACTGTCGGATTAACGTTTTGTATATCATCAGAGTCAAAACATCTTATCATATGAATAATAGCATCCACTTCTCTTATGTGCGAAAGAAATTTATTTCCTAAACCTTCTCCTTTTGAAGCTCCTTTTACCAATCCAGCAATATCAACAAAAGAGATTGTTGTAGGAATTATTTTTTTTGATTT
>TARA_B100001057_G_scaffold228007_1_pt1 | contig 10148 bp, 11 predicted proteins | sample TARA_B100001057 | Tara Oceans TARA_B100001057 (sample SAMEA2621839) | marine metagenome | biome: marine biome (ENVO:00000447); feature: surface water layer (ENVO:00002042); material: "saline water (ENVO:00002010), including plankton (ENVO:xxxxxxxx)" | depth 5 m | reverse complement strand
TAGATGTTCCAATTTAATTTGAGATGAATTTGTTAGCTAATTTAAATAGAAGAAAAAACGATTTCTTAAAAAAGGGAAATATTTTCTATTTCATGATTATGTTAGCCTTATTTTCTCTAGATAGATTTTCAAAATCAAAAATTATTAACAATTTTAATGAAAGCACTTATTATATAAATGACTTTATTAATTTTGATCTAATCTGGAATATTGGAATTGGCTTCGGTTTATTAAGTTCTGACTCAACTCTATTTTACAGCATTGTCACAATTATTATTGGATTAGTGATATTATTTTTAATTTTTATTTTTGTTATATCTGAAAATATAGATAAAATTATTTTTTCTATAATAATTGGAGGTGCTCTAGGAAATTTTTATGATAGAATAATATATAAAGCTGTGCCGGATTTTATTGATATACATTATAATAACTTTCACTGGTTTACATTTAATCTTGCAGATATATTTATTTCGATAGGAATAATAATTTTCATAATCAGGAGTTTTGTAATTAAATATTAAACAATGAAAAAAATAAATCTTTTATTAATTGTTTATTTCTTTTTATTATCTTGTGGTGGCTTAAAAGATGCTGGAAAAGTTTTAAGAAATGAGAAAATTAGAACTACAGACGAGTTTTTAGTAAAAAAAAGAAACCCTCTAGTGTTGCCACCTAATTTTGAGGAGATCCCAGAACCTGGTTCAATATCAAAAAATAAAGAGAGCGATAAAGAAAAAATAAAAAAAATTCTAAAAATTTCAGAGGACAATCTTTCAAAAGATAAATCTTCTTCAATAGAAAAATCAATTTTAAATAAAATTCGTAAGTGAACAAAAAAAGTATACTTTTAAATAATAATATTAATATTCAAAACCTCAAAGGCTACAAAATTAAAGATTTATCAAAAAACTTTGATAGGATATTTTCAGAGGTAAAAAATGAAATTAAAAATACAAATAAAACTTTAAATGTTTTAGATAGAAATTTTATATTTAATTTTAAAATAAAAAACTTAAAAAGATTTAAAAAATTTAAAACAATAGTTTTAATAGGTATGGGTGGCTCAATTTTAGGTGCAGAAGCTATATATAATTTTTTTCAAGAAAAAATAAAAAAAGAAATATATTTTTTAAATGATCTTGATGAAAATAAAGTTAAAAATCTTAAAAAAAAAGAAAATTTATCAAAAGTACTATTTATAATTATTTCTAAGTCAGGTAATACAATAGAGACTTTATCAAACACCTTTTTATTAAATATAATTAAAAAAAATTCAAAAAATATTATTTTAATCTCTGAACAAAAGGACAATTTATTATTTTCATTATCAAAAAAATTAAACTTATTTTATGTTGAACATAAAAGTTATATAGGCGGAAGATTTTCAGTGCTCTCAGAAGTCGGTATTTTGCCAGCTTATTTAATGGGAATAAATATAATTAAATTAAGATCAAAAATTCTTGAAAGTCTAAATAACCAAAATAAAAATTTTTTAAAGAAAAGCACAATAAAGATTGCTAGTTTGATGAATTCAAAAAAGTTTGATAATTTAATATTTTTAAATTATTTTCCAGAATTAGAAAAGTTCTTGTATTGGTCCCAACAATTAATTGCCGAAAGTCTTGGAAAAAAGAATAAAGGTTTTTTACCTGTAGTATCTAATGTTCCTAAGGATCATCATAGTTTATTACAATTATATCTTGATGGACCTAAAAATAAATTATTTTATATTTTCAGTTTTGATAAAAAATCAAATAAAAAAATTAATATTAATAAAAATATTTTAGTTAAAAATTTCTTAAATAAAAAAAGATTAAGTACAATTAAAGTTGCTCAAAAAAAAGCGGTAATTAAATCATTTGCAAAGAAGAAAATTCCTTTTCGAGAATTTAAAATAAAAAAGCAAAATGAAGAGGTTTTAGGAAGTTTATTCTCCTCTTTTATTATTGAAACTATTATTGTGGCAAAACTATTGAAGCTAAATCCTTTTGATCAGCCAGCCGTTGAGCAGGTAAAAGTTTATACAAAGCAATTCCTCAACTGAAAACTCCAAAAATAATTTTTGATCTACCATATTTTTTATTTTCAACTATTTTTAAAATATCACTAAACTCATCTTTAGAATTTTCTTCTCTATGAATAATCACTATATGATCTTTTTTAAAAATTCTTTTTTTTTTAATAAGTATAAGATTTTGAAAATAGTCTAAATCTGCAAACGGCGGATCCAAGAAAAAAATGTCAAATTTACTATTTAAATTTTTACTTATAACATTGTCTGTTTTATCGATATAAATTTTTGACTTATCTATTATTGATAAACTAATTAAATTTTCTTTTAATATATTAGAAGCAATTCGATCTTTTTCAATAAAGTAAACTTTTTTAGATCCTCTTGAAATACATTCTATTCCAAATGAGCCAATACCTGAGTATAGATCTAAAACATTTGAATTTTTAATTTTAACTTTTATAAAATTTGAGTGATTTAGAATATTAAAAATATTTTCCTTAACATTGTCTTTTAAAGGTCTTGTATTGGTATTTTTTAAAAAATTAATTGATCTTCCTTTTAATTGTCCACTTATAATTCTCATCTTTTATTAATTACTCTCCAACCTATATCTTTTCTATAAAAAAACTCACTAAATTTTAATCTTTTAATTATTGAAATAATTTTTTTTCTTATTTTATAAAAACTATTTCCAACTGAAGATATATTTAAAACTCTACCACCATTTGATCTAATCTCATTTTTCAAAAATTTTGTTCCTGCATGATAAATAAAATCTTTTCTTGATAATTTAATATTATTAATTTTACTTAAACGTAAATTTTTTTTATACGGCCCAGGATATCCCCTTGCACACAATACAATCGTCATACTTTTTTGTTTATCCCATACAACTGGTGTCTTTTTTAATTTATTTAAAGTTGTATTTTTAAAAATTTTGACTATGTCAGTTTTTAACCTGGGAAGTATAACTTGACACTCAGGGTCACCCATTCTGATGTTGTACTCAATTAGATAAGGCTCATTTTTTGTAATCATTAAGCCAACATATAAAAATCCATTATAAGGTTCCCCTCTCTTTTGAAGAGCCTTTAAAGTGGGTTTCACTATTTTTAATATTATTTTTTTTTCTAATTCTTTCGTTATAATTGGAGCTGGAGAATAAGCACCCATACCACCTGTGTTTGCCCCTTTATCATTTTCATGAACACGTTTATGGTCTTGTGCAGTTCCGAAAAATTTAAAAGTATAATTATCTACAATTAAAAAATAGCTAGCTTCCTCTCCAGTTAGAAATTCCTCCAAAACTACTTTTTTTGAGGATTTAAATTTTCCATTAAATATTTCTGTCGATTTTTTAATAACATGGTTTTTGTTACCACAAATAGTAACTCCTTTTCCAGCAGCCAAGCCATCAGCCTTTACAACTATAGGAAGTTTACAATTATCCAAAAAATTATTAATTTGTTTTTTATTATTACAAATTTTGAATTTAGCTGTAGGAATATTATTTTGAGCACAAATCATTTTCATAAAAGCTTTTGATCCCTCTAACTTTGAAGCATATTTACTTGGGCCAAAAACCTTTACATTATTTTTTTTTAAAAAATCTACTATTCCTTTTACAAGAGGCTCCTCTGGACCCACAATCACTAAATCAATTTTAAAAAATTTAATAAATAGAAGAACTTTTTTGAAATCTAAAATATTAATCTCGATATTTGTGGCTAATTTAGAAGTTCCAGCATTACCAGGAAAGCAGAATATTTTCTTAGTTATTTTCGACTCGTATATTTTCTTACACAAAGCATGTTCTCTACCACCGCTACCAATTAATCCAATATTCATTACAGATTTTATATTGTATAATTTATTGATGAGTAAAAAAAAAGCTAAACTTATCTTTAAAAACAATTATTTTGAAATTGTTGAGGAAGGGGATCATGTTTTGTGTGCAATATCAGGAAAAGAAATAGAACTTAAAAACTTGAATTACTGGAACGTTGATTTACAAGAAGCTTATTTTTCACCAATAGAAGCCAATGAAAGATTTAAATTAACAAAAAAATAATTTTTATTTCCATCTATTATGTGTCCAGATCCATTGACCAGGATTTCTTATTATCATTTTTTCTATCACTTGATTTAATTCTTGAGTAAGTTCTAATTTATTTCCGAAATTTTTTGGATTTATAGCCTCTTGAAATTCAATTTTAAAATTGTCGTATTCATTTCTTTCGATGTAAACAGGAATAATCTCAAGATTGAATTTCATGGAAAGTTGGGCTGGCAAAGTAGTTGTGAGAGCAGATTTATTTAAGAAGTTGATTTTTTCGCCTTCGCTGACTCTTTGATCGATCATTAGTGCTATAGAATGTTTATCTTTTATATATTTAATCGCATCCCTCACTCCGTTAATTCCTTTTTTAATTTGATTACGACAAACATATTTTCTCCTCAGCAATTCCATAAGTGGGTTTAAAAAAAAATTGTTTAAAGGTCTATAAATAGTAGCTAGTGGAATATTTTTTTTTGTTATCTCCATAGACATTAGCTCAAAATTTGCTAGATGGCCGGATATAAATATTACAGGCTTATTTTTTTTAATTAATGGACTTAAATTCTCTTCGCCCGTAAGTGTGATATGGGAATTTTTTTTTCTGAAACGATTAAGGAAGATATATTCAACAAAAGTTTTTCCGTAATTTTTCCACATATTATTTATAATTAATTTTTTATCAGCTAAAGGCACAATATTAATAAAAATGTTAAGATTATGATCCAAGATTTTTTTTGATTTAAAAAATGGCCCAATTAAAGTAAATAAAAAAGAAAATAATTTTCTGCTTAAATTTAATCCTAAAAAAATTCCAATTAAGAAAAATAAATAAATAAAAAGTGATTGTAAAAAATAATTTATAATTTTAATCATATAATGAATTTATTCTTTTCATAAGTTTTTCTTTTTTATCTATTTCTAAAGATACCTTAAGATAACTTATTTTTTCTAATTTATAATTTTTTATTTTAAAGAAATCTTTTTCTGTCATAATAATCTTATAATTATTTTTTTCAGCTTCATTAATAATAGTTTGTATTTCAGCTTTTGAAAATTCGTAATGATCGGGAAATATTATCTTTTTTGAAATTTGTAAATTATTTTTTTCAATTAATTGAAAAAAATTATCAGGGTTTCCAATTCCTGCTATTGCTAGTAAATTTTTATTCTTAAATTCCTCTAAATTAATTGGTTTGTAAAATGAGTAAAATATTTCTAATTTATTATTAAATTTTAAAATTTTTTTTTCGAAATCTTCGTTTTTATTGCCGTTTATTATAACAATTTCGGTTTTTTTTAATGCAGATAAAGTTTCTCTTAAAGGTCCAGAGGGTAAAACCAAACCATTACCTATTAGTTGATTACCATTAAAACATACTATTTTTAAGTTTTTCTTTATTTTGTAGTCTTGTAGGCCATCATCAAGTATAGCAATATTATAATCACATCTTTCTATATTTTTTAAACCTTCAACCCGTTTATTGCTAATAACTAAATTTCTTAGCTTGCTCTTAATAAGATTGTATTCATCTTTATGACTCTTATAAAATTTTCTTAAAATCACAGGTTTTTTCCCTATCTTAGAAAGTTCTTTAGCTAATAGAATTGATATTGGAGTTTTACCTGTTCCCCCAATATAAATATTACCCACACAAATAATTGGTATTTTGAAATTTAATTCCTTAGTTAATCTTTTTTTTAAGTAAATATAGAAAATAACTAGTAATGAAACTGGAAGAAGCAGGATTGAAAAAAAACTAATTTTTTTATCCCAATATTTGGGTTTATATAATTTTACCATCTAAGAAGCTATTAACAATCTTCATTGTATCATTTAAAGTTTTTTGTCCCAATCTATTAATCAAATTTTTATTTTCATAAATCTTTTTTTTTGATTTTTCAAAATCTAGAGCTAAATTTCCACTCAACTCGTCATAATTATTTATTTTTTTGGAAATTTTATTTCTTGCTAAGATTCTGTATATATCATTGAAATTATACACATAGGGGCCATGGTAAATTTTACACCCCAGTTTTGCTGCTTCAATAGGATTTTGTCCACCTTGATCTTGTAATTTTAAAATCATTGATTTTCCAATAAAAACGCTTTTAACATATTTAAAATAGCCCGTTAAAGCACCAAAGTAATTTATGATTATAATCTCCTTGTTTTTTAAAATTTTTTCATTTTTGTTTAATACTTGAACATTTAGCTTGAACTTTTTAGACAAAGATTTAATTTCCTCAAATCTTTCTATGTGTCTTGGAGCAATAATTGTCCTCATGTCACCAAATCTTTTTTTTAATTTAATGTGCGTTTTTAAACAAATTAAATGTTCTTCCTTGTGAGTACTTGCAGCTAGCCAAAACTTTTTTCTTGTTAAAATACTTTCATTTAAATTTTTAACTTTTTCTTCATTAACCTGGTAAGCCAATTTTATATTTCCGATAAAATATATATTTCTAAGATTTAATTTTTTTAGAAAGGCTTTGGTTTCTGCATTAGAGCAAATAAATAAACTAAAAACACCAAAAATTTTTTTGGCTATATTAGAAAAAATCATCCATTTATTAAATGATTTTGATGTCAATCTAGCATTAATAAGCGCTATAGGTATTTTTTTTTCTTTAACTTTCAGGATTAGATTTGGCCATATCTCTGAGTCCACAAGAAAAATATTATCTGGCTTCCACAAGTTTAAAAATTGTTCAACTAAAAAAGGTACATCTAAAGGAAAATATCTATGTTCAACATTATTAAATTTTTTTAACTCTACCTTAGCAAGGTTTCCTGAGCTAAAAGTGGTAGTCGTGATTAAAAATTTTAAATTTTTATGATAAATATTAAGGTAATTAATTATTGGAATTATGCTTTTAAATTCTCCTATACTAGCAGAATGAAACCAAATTAATTTAGCTTTTTTTCTTTTCTTTACTTTGAAGTGCGATACTAAAATTTTTTCTTTAAATCTCACTGGATCTTCTTTTTTTACAATTTTTCTTAAATAAATAAATAAAACTAAGCAAGGGTATAAAAAAGTTGTAAAGACTCTATATACAAGAATCATTTTATTTTAATTGTTTTTGATAAAGTGATTTATATTCATCACAACTCTTGATTAAAAAATCATGATTTCCTGAGTCAATAATTTTTCCATGTTTCATAACAAAAATTTTATTTGCATTGTGAATTGTTGAAAGTCGATGAGCTATAACTAAAGTTGTTTTATTTTTTGTTAGATTGTTCAAAGCATTTTGAACTATTTCCTCTGACTCAGTATCCAAAGAAGAAGTCGCTTCGTCTAATAAAATAATTGGAGATTTCTTCAGTATCGCTCTAGCTATTGAAATTCTTTGTTTTTGACCTCCTGAAAGTCTCACCCCATTTTCTCCAATCATAGTGTTATAACCTTGTGGTAACTTACTAATAAACTCGTCTGATGCAGCAAATTTGCATGCTTCAATAATTTCTTCATGCGAAGACCCAGGTTTTGCATAAGCGATATTATTTTTAACCGTATCATCGAATAGAATAACATCTTGGCTAACTAATGATAAATTTCTTCTTAAAGAACTAAGAGAAACATATTTTATATTTTGATTATCTATTTCGATCGAGCCTTCTTGAGGATCATAAAATCTTGGAAGTAAATTAATTATAGTACTTTTTCCTGCACCACTGTGACCTACAAATGCAGTCATGGTATTACCTTTAATATCTAAACTTATTTCTTTAATGGCTTTTTCATCAGTAGAGTCATATTTAAATTCAACATTTTTAAGTTTGATATCTGAATTTTTTAAAACTAATTTTGGCGCATCAGCTAATTCTTTAATTTTAATTTCTTTATCAATGATATTGCTAATTCTTTTAAATGCAGCAGCACCCTGATAGGCGGTCATATTTATTGTTGCCAATGATCTTATGGGTTGATATGCGAGCATCATTGCTGCTAAAAAAGAAAAAAAATTATTTACCCCCAATTCTCCCGTTGCTATTAGTTTACCTGAAAAAATTATAAAACCAGCTATCATAAAACCTGTTAAAGCCTCCATAATTGGAGTTGCTCTAATTAAAACACTTCCAATTTTAATATTTTTTTCTACTAGATCATCTATTACTTGATTAGCCTTTTTATTTTCTTCATTTTCTTTTTGATAGATTCTAATCATTTTTGAACCTTTGAATATTTCAGTTAAAAAAGTTGCTAAATTTCCAGAGGATATTCCAGCTTTAGAGGTAGCTTTTCCAATTCTTTTACCTAAAGATTTTGCAAGACCACCAGCTAGCGGCATCATTAAAATTGCGAATAATGCTAACTTCCAATTTTGATAAAACATGAGCGATACAAGGGCAATGACTGAAAAAGTATCTTTCATTAAATTTAATACACCGGTACTAACAAGAGTTTGAACATGATGAGTATCATACATAACGTTTGATATATATTTTCCAGAGTGTCTATTATCTAATGTTTGAATATCTGAAGTTAAAATATTATTAGCTACTTTTTTTTGAAGAGCACCTGCAACTTCTTCTCCTACTCTGATAATATTTATTCTAGCGAAATATAGAGATAAACCTTTACTTGAAAAAGCAATAATTATTAATATAGGTATTGTCCAAGTAAATAATTTATCCTGTTCGATAAATATTTTCTTTACAGCCGGATCTAATAGCCAGGCTATTCCAGAGGTACTTGCTGCAACAATCAGTGAAAGTACTAATGCTATGAGTATTCTTTTTATATGCTTCTTTACATATTCCTTGAAAAGTCTTTTTAGAATAGCTTTAAGTTCTTCAAATTTCATTTTATAAATTTATTGAAAAAATGCTTATAAATAAAAGTAATCCAGTATAATTGTTAAATTTAAATATTCTTAAATAGTTTTTTGTATTATTTTTTTTAAATAAAAATAGTTGATAAATAAGACTTAAAATAAAAAAAATGAACATTAAAGTAAAAATAGGTCTCTCTAAGAATTCTCTAAATAAATAGATCAATAGAACAATGGAAATTGAATAAGAAATCGAAATAAATAATTTAATGTTTTTTTTAAATTTTATTGAAGTGGACTTTAATCCAATTATTTCATCATCAGTCATATCTTGAGCTCCATAAATCGTGTCATACCCCAATGTCCAAAATATGGCTGACAAATATAGAATTAAAATTTCTGGGTTAATACTATTATTTATTGAAGTCCATGCGATTATAATTCCCCAATTAAAAGTAATACCCAAAAACAATTGAGGCCAGAACGTTATTCTTTTCATATAAGGATAAGAAAATGCAAGTAACATTGAACTCATGCCTAAAAAAATTGTTAATAAATTAAATTGTAACAAAATCAAAAAAGCAAATAGGCAAAGAATCAAAACATAGACTAGAGCTTTTTTGACAGTTATCTTGCCTGAGGGAATAGGACGTTTTTTAGTTCTTCTCACTTTTTTGTCAAAATCTTTATCAACTATATCATTAAAAATACATCCAGCGCTTCTCATTAAAACCGATCCTAAAAAAAATAATATTAGATAATGTAAAAATAAACTTAAGTTATCATTATATGCGTACGCTAAACCCCAGGAACAAGGCCAAAATAAAAGCATAAAGCCAATTGGTTTGTTAAGCCTTGTTAATTCGACGAAAATTTTTAAATGCTTCATGAAATACTACTTGTAAATATCAAACACTAACTTCATAATCAATTTGATTCGATATGGACATAGATTACACAGTAGCTGCACTAATGTTTCCAGCCATCCCTTTAATGATGACTATGTATAGTAATAGATTTCATACACTTAGCGCCTTAATTCGGCAAATTCATGATCAATATACTTTTGAAAAAAAAATTCCCCCACAGTGGGAAAATCAATTACATGTTTTAAATAAAAGGACTAATTATCTAAAATACGTTATGGGATTTGCTGCATTCGGATTTTTATTCAACATGGGTACTGTTTTGATGCTCTACCTCGGAAGTATTCAAACAGCGAGATTAGTTTTTGCAGGATGCTGCGTTTGCATGATCATTTCAATTTTTTTATTTATGCAAGAGATAAGACTT
>TARA_B100001057_G_scaffold110877_1_pt1 | contig 10150 bp, 8 predicted proteins | sample TARA_B100001057 | Tara Oceans TARA_B100001057 (sample SAMEA2621839) | marine metagenome | biome: marine biome (ENVO:00000447); feature: surface water layer (ENVO:00002042); material: "saline water (ENVO:00002010), including plankton (ENVO:xxxxxxxx)" | depth 5 m | reverse complement strand
TGTTATGGGCAAGTGCTAACGATTTGGATAGAGAATGGATACAGCAGGTGGTCACTTTACTGGTTGGGCATGGCGCATTTACCCTCTACCCAGCATTAAGCCAGTGCGATAATGCAGCCGAACGCCTAACCCGCTGGCTGACCTATCAGTTACCGCGCGTTAAACAAGCGCACCTAGGCTGCCCGATTCACCAATGGCTAAATAGCATTGGCGCACAAGTGATCGTAGAAAAATGGCAAAGCCCCGAGCAATGGCCAAACCTCTATTGGCTACCTTTACCTGAGGTTGATGGCCACCCGCAAGGCGGCTTGGTTTTGTTACCGGCACACTTGTTACCGGTATATTTGGATTACACGAGCCAAACCAGAACATTACAAGCAAACACACCGGCCAACGCCTGTATTTTTTGGTGCATCACGCCTTTGTCTAAAACAGGAAAGCGCGCTACCTTGCACCCCAAACAGCAAAACCGCGCCTTTTGCCTGCCCAGTTCGCCAGAGCAAATGGGCAAATCATGTACGGGGTTATTACTGAGAGGTTTTAGAAAGGAGAGCCAAAAACGAAACGGCAACGTGATCAGCCACCAGATTAACCTAGCGTTGCTGCACCACCTTTGTGGGCCTGAGAATGATGTGTGGATTACTCAAGAGCTTATGGCTTAACGTTGAAAATAATTGCTAATCTTGTCACGGAATAAAGAACCAAACTTTTTATGATCACCACTCTCAAAACGAACTCGTCCAGCCACGATACAAGGTGATATTTGGAGCTCTTTTGCTAGCTCCCTGACTTCTTCAGCGCTCGATAAACTGCTTCTGCACCAAATACTCTGTGGTATCAACGCCTCTCTAGCCATATCATCGGCCTGTTTCTCAATGTCATCAACGCCCTGAGCATCTAAATCATCTAAGTACCAGTTTTCATTACCATCTAAGTGTAATGCGATATGTGCCATTTCATGCATTAGTGAAAACCAAAAGCTATCGAGACGATTGTGCCTTAACGTCAGCGCTATAATCGGGTTGCCATCAATGCCCATGCACACAGCACCATCCAAATAAGTTTTGGGTAGATGAGGCTCAATGATTACATGAATGCCTGACTTATTTAGAAACTCAATCGCTAGTAAAGGGCCTGACTCAAGCCAAGATAGCTTGGAAATGTTCTGCATCCATTCCAAATTCACAGTACCAGCGCGATATTGACAGGGTAATTTTTGTTCAGCGGCCTTCTGCAATACTCGAATTTGCCACGCCCACAGAGCGTAAGGATCTGTTTCCTTATCATTGGTACGAAGATGAGAAGACGCTCTCAACAAGGCAGGTTGAAGATTAAAGCCTGATTTTACGGAACCGATAAAATCAGACAAAGCCTCAGCTGCATATTCCTTTAACTCTTGTAATGAACCATTGAAGCTATCAAAGTAGCCACGCTTTCGCATTTCAGCTATCGGGAAGGCTTGCCAATCAACTTCTCTTTGAATTGCGTGCTTTTGCTCTGGTAATTGAATCAAAACATCAGCTGATATACCCAACCCACTGCTTAGCTTTCGGATCATGTTCAAGCTAAGGCTACGTGTTCCATTCAATATCTCGGAAACTTTTGGAGCTGATCCAATAAAAGGAATAAGGTCTCGATTTTTTAAACCTTGTTGTTCCATTCTAAATTTTATCGCTTCTATTGGATCGGGCTTACTAATTGGAAAATGATCTTCTTCGTACTTTTCAATTAATAATGCCAATACATCCATCTCATCAGATTCGGCTGAACCTGGCTGCGGATCCAAGTCCATTAATGACATTAATCGCATCAATGCTGACTCATGATCGTGTGCTGATTTGATTAATTTAATGTGACTCATCTTCCCCTCCTAAAAGCGTTGCTTATCATACTGAGCATGAGTACCAACCCACTCAATAACAGCAATGCCATTTTGATACCTGACTTTTACAACTAGTCTGTAATGGTTACCTTTGATATTAAATATAACTCTATTACCGTCTAGGAAATCTGCACTGCGGTAACAGTCTTTAATATCCTGAGGAGTTTTCCAACAAGCGCTTTGAGCTTCAGAAACCCATGCCTCTAAAGCTGACTTCACATTAGCGTGTTTTTTATAAAAATCGACAAGTTTGTCTTTACCTAAGACTTGCATACCACCTCAAGGTTCCCTTGGTGGGAATTATAATCAAAGTTACCAAAAAGGGAAGTTTTCTTTTCTATGTTTCACACCGCTTCGTACACTCTTTCAACCTCGGCAAACTTAGTGACGCTCTCTAGGCGAGTTAAAGTTGTGAGTTTCATCGAGTTTTTAATTGGGCGATGTGGCACGTTGGTCACTGGCGTTTGCAGTGACAGTGGTTTGCCAAGCTCAAATAAATAATACAAATCAGCAGAACCTGACTTCTTACCCGCTTGATCTTCGGTAATGGCGTAGCGTGGTAACACGGTGACTCGTTTAACCGGCCAAAGTTTGTCAATTTGCTTGGTTGAACTTTGAGTGTCTGAGGTAGACGCCAACGCTAAATAGCGAATTTCCTCGGCAATATGCTGCCTAAATTTCTGCAAAAACGTGCTTTGCGGCAGGTGATACCACAGCGCTGTGCCTTGCTCAAATTGTTCAAAGTAGCCATTATCACGGCCACGCTGCCCACCTAATGCCACTGTCATCGTCAAATCAGGGTACAGTACTTGGCGCATGCCGTAATACGGTATGCGTGCGGCTTCTTGTACATAGAGCCTTTCCGCCATGCCAGCCACAGGATACATGGCTTCATTGTTTTGCTCTGTTTGTGCATTCGGCGCTGTGCCAATTTGTGTTTGCAAAAACTCTAACAACCATTGATGACCAGAATAACGGCTCTTAGTCTGGGTTGATTCCGTTTGACTAAGTTCGTTTTGGCTAGGCCTATTTTGACTAGGCTCATTTTGACTAGGTAAGAGGGCAAATGCGCCAATACCCACTTCTTCTATCGCGGCTGCGTAGGGGTTGGGTGTTGTGGCTTGATTAAAAAAGCCTGGGTATAAAGCAAACGCACCAAAAACTGGGCGGCTTTTTTTAGGAGATTGGCCAGAGTTTCCACTTGATAGCGATTTAGAATCGTGCGGCTCTGATAGGCGAATCAAGGCATCCCGATAACGGTGCATTTGGTTGATAGCATCGTCTGGTACGTAATCCTTACTTTCGATATCTTCATTACTGTCATCAAAGCGATTTTTCTCAGTTTTAATGCGGTACTTGGCATCAAACAGCCAAATAAACTGCTTTTCTTCTGATGAGTCTGCTTTCGTTAAATCAGCGCTTTTAGGCAGTGTCACTTCCAAGACAATATCTGGCTCTTGGTTCACTAAATACGAGCGGATTGATTGACCCTTTCTGGTAAATTTCGGCTCGTGTGCCAGCCTAGCGGTCACGCCATCGCTGCGTTTAAAACGAAAAGCACCTGCAAACCCATCTTTAAGTTTGTACTCAAAAAAGTCATTTTGGGCGAGCTTAGCCGCCCCGTTTTCCACCAATTCAAAGCCGAGATCCTGCTCTAAAATCTGTTTCAAACACAAAAAACACCACACTTCGTAAATCTCAGCCACTGATTTCATTGAAATGCTCGACTGATTGCCAAACACATCTAAATAAAATTTCAGCTCCTGCCAAACACGATACACCGCGCTGTAACCGGTTTTTTGCTGTAGCACTAACGACTCGCGGTTTAACCCTGTGTATGCCCCCACCTCTTTTAAAAAACTTTGGCCCAACACTTTTTGCAGCGGTTGTTGCCAACTATGCAGCTCATTTAAAAATGAATCCGATAATCGTTGCCGTTCTGGTGCTTGGTTACTCTGCCTAAGCTTGTGTTCAAACTCCGCTAATTGCCGCTTGCTTTTACTCACCGCCATTTTGATAAAACGGTTTTCTGGGGTATCGACACTCAGTTGCTTTTTTTCGACTGCATAGCGCTTATCGTACTGGCCATTCGCAAAGTCTTGCTTAACTTTCTCGGCTAACTTATGTGGCAGGCGGCCTTTTAATTTGGCCGCTTTAATATTGGCAACCGTTGGTTGCAAGCGGCTATGAGGTGCAGCACAAATCACTTTTAAGCCTTGCTCAAAACGCTTCCGCAACGCGGCAAAATTAGCCAACCACATCAGTGGAAAATGCCCGCGTTGTTGGCTAATCGCTGCATCTTGCTCGGTTTTTTCGACCAAACTAAAGCGCCAAAGAGGGTAAACTTTATCGATGGCTTGGTACATGGCGGGCAAGTCTTGGTGAAGTGCCATTTTGGTTGGCAGCACTTCAAAGGCAATATGCTGAGTCTGTGTTTTGCCATTGTGCTCAAAGGTGAGTGGCAAACGTAACCAGCCCACATCATTCCCGGTATTAATGGTGCCGGTTAAACGTGCGGGCACTACGCCCCTTGCGGTTTTTACTTCGGGGGCAAAACGAAACGCCTCATTCACGTTTTGGCTTCGGTGAGTTAGCCGCGCATGAGTTACTTCACTAAAAAAGACCCACTCAAACTGGTACTGAGTATTCTCAAAAAACAGCGGAGAATTTAATGTCAGCTCAGCATGTTTCGCTAAGCCATTGGCAACAAGGTCGTTGTCGGCTAAGTCACGTTCATCTAACCCACTTTGTACTAAACTACTTTGTACGAAAGCATCTGCAACAAGCCCTTGCGGTTCAATAGCATTGCTCAGCTGCGCCGCAGGCGCAAAGCGCAATTCATAGCTAGGTTGTGCATGATTAGCGCTCGCCCTATGCGCCATTGTATTCTGGTACACACGCAACCGCTGGCTAATATCATTCGCCCAGACCGAAAACTCAAAGTCAGGGGTTTGTAATCGTATTAACTCTGGCATTCCCTACCACTCCTTACGCCTTCGCTGTACGGTTTTCTATGGGTTGCATTCATTGCAAAAAGCATCAAACAACACCAACCCATTAAGGCCAGAAACTGGTGAAGGTGGCACTGGCTAATCGCTCGCTCATCCATTGCAACTTAGCTTTTGAACGACAAGGTATGCGAAGTACTTTTTCCTTATCAGTGGCACCATCGGCCACGATTTTCTCACGATACAAGTCAGGGCGTTGATTGGCCTCGTCTGTGTCAGACGCTAACCAAATAGGGGCTAACTGCGCAGCCAGCACAGTATTAAGTTCAACCAACAAAGCCTTACCATCGGATGTGGTGAGTTTATCGGTATCGCCTTCTATACGCGGCAGAACCTTACACATCATAAAGTCGTCCCATACGGCTTTTAGGGTCAGGTCATCTTTGGGTTGGCTGCTGGCAACCGCAAGTAGCAGTTCATTGAGCGCACGAAATGCTAATTCAAACGGTGTGCTTTTTAGCACTGTGTTTACTTGGTCTAAGAAGTCAACCGTTTCAGCACCAACATTAACCTTTACTCCACCTTCATTGTCTACTTCATAGTCAACATCCGCTTTGCTGGCGTTTGACCAAATGGGGTAACTAAGGCGCTTATTACAGCTAGTTGGGGTGAAAAAGTCGTTATAGTCGTTCGGGAAAAACGCACCAAAATCAAAGCTTAGCGCTCGGTCAATCACTTTGCGTGAAAAGCCATGGGTGGTTTCATCCATATTCACCGTGCCGGCAACCAGCAGGTTAAACGGAATACCTAAACCATATTGGCAAATATCTGCCCACAGTGCATCGTATTGCTCACCATCAAAGCCTAGTACTTTGCGTAGTTTTTCTTTATTCGCGACTTCTTTAATAGTGGCGGGTTTTAATAGCGCATCACAGCTATAGGTAAAGCTGTAACCATTCCAACACCATTCGCGGGTTTCCAGCACCGACAAATAATCGGCAAAATACTGCTCTACAGGGGCAAGGTTCATTTCATCTAAGCACAGCCAGTAAGGTAATGCCTGCTCAAGTACAGCACGCTCACCTGATACCACTAAGCGTTTACCTAGGTCTTCGCACTCTTGCACTTCAACGGTTAAACCACTATCAGCAATGGCACGCCAAGCTTTGGCGATAAACTGCAATACATCAGTAGTGATGTATTCCGCAGCGCCATTTAAGCGTGAAATATATCCGAGTAAATCGCTCGGCTCATGCCAGTCAGGGCGCACCGAGGTTAAACAATAAGTTTCAGCAAACTGCCCCGAGGTTTTTGCTTGCTCGCGCACAAAACGGGTTTTACCTGTACCTGATATGCCAGCGAGAAGGAGGAAGGGTTTGGACAGAACAGCAACAGTGCCTGAGTTAGAGCTTCTCAGTATAGTTTCATAATCTTGTTTTTTTACTTCAAAGAGCGACGTTAAGTCAAATTCACTTTCTGATAACAAAGAACTCAAGTCTTTTAAATATTCCACAAAATCATTGCTATCTGAGTAGGCTATTAGATCAGCCAGATCTGAAGGGTATTCTTGCTTCACATACTCAATAAGCTTATCAAAGAGGGCTCTTGGCTCACGGTCATTCTCACTAAATTTATTAAATCTATTCAACCAAATTAAAAATGAAAACCCGACTCGAGAAAAGTCATACTTTTCTTTTAATTTATTCAAGTAATCATTGGCCAATGAGAATTCATAATCGTCAATTACTATTAAACCCTTATTGGCTTTTTTAGGGTAATTTTGAACACTTTGAGTTGAATGAGTTGCAACACCAGCACTTAATAAATTACTACCAACGCCAAAGTCAGATTTCTGCTTTATGTCATTAATGAAGTTAGTTGTGTAGCTGCCATCCTGATCTAACTTAACAATATCACCAACATAGGTAATAAAGTCATCTAAGTAAGGATCTGTTTTATGCTTAAGTTTTACTGAAGTTATCGCTTCTTTATTAAGCAGGCGAGATAATGCTAAACAATGTCTGATAGCACTAACATCTTGGGTAACTCCTTGTTTAACTTCTTCGCCATTTGCCAACAACTTAAAACCATTAACAGCCAAAAGAAGCAAGTCTCGTGATAAATATAAGTCCATAAAAAGATCCTTTCGCAATTAAAATACTTGCTCTAAAACACTCTTAGCTATGTGATAAGCTAGCTTCGGTGGAACAGCATTCCCTATCATCTTGTATTTGCTTGGAATACTATCACCAATGAATTTAAATTCATCAGGAAATGATTGAAACCTAGCGATCTCTCTAACAGAATATCTTCTGTTTTCAAGCGGGTGTAATATTCCAGAGTTTTCAGGTGTAGCAGCTGCTGTAATAGTCCCCATTATTTCATCTAAATTGAACTTTCGATAAAAATTAGGAGATCGATACCTTTTTATTTCCTTCCGAATACGTTTCAATCGTTCTGGTAAAACATCATCTGGAATATTTTTCCATGAACCTCCAGCAGGGATGTACGATGAGAGAAGCTGTGCCTGTGGTGACAAGGGCCAAACCTCAAACTTTTCATCATCCAATATACTATTGTTGATAACTGTACTGACTGTTAAATCTGGTGAGATTATAGGAGCAGGGAAAACAAAATCACCTTTAACATCATCTCTAATTCCTATTATTATCACCCTGTGACGATTTTGAGGGACTTCAAAATCAGATGCTTTGAGCAATTTCCAATATGTGCGATAGCCATGTTCAAATAGCTCATTTTCAATACGTTGTGGCATTGGCATGCCTTTATCATCTTTTGATGAAATAAAGCCTCTAACGTTTTCAAAAAGCACAACCTTCGGCTTTTTTTTATCGACAATATTCATAACACTTTCAAAAAGACCACCACGATGATCATCCATGCTTTTTCTATTTCCTGCACTAGAAAACGGCTGGCAAGGTATACCTGCAAGTATTACATCGATATCATTAGGAATTTCAGAATCTATATCGACTTCCGTAATGTCTTTTATTAATATCTCGCCTAAATTATGCCGATAGGTTGCCTCAACGGTTTTCTCAATATCATTTGAAAAAACAATATCAAACCCCGCTTGATGAAAGCCAAGATCTAAGCCTCCACAACCTGAGAATAAGGAAATTGTTCTAGGTTTTATTTGTGCACTTTTATTTATCATTATTAACTACTACTAAAAATTCTTGATGGGTGACGGTAGGGCGAAGCATGTTTTTTGTGTTTTGCATTTCAACTAAGTTGTACTTGCCCAATGTTTTCAGTGTTCTCGACACATTGCTGACCGCTCGGCCAGTCAGCGTGGCCAGCTCAGTGACCGATTGCGGCTGTTGTTCGGCGATTACTTTTAACAACTGCTGGTTTTCTTTCGACAGCACATTGGCCACCGATTTCAGGGAGTCGAACCAGATATCAACGGGGAAATCGGGGTCGGGCGTTTGCCCTTTAATCCCAATTACGCAACGTGATTGTTTGAGGTTTTCCATATTTCTCTACTGACTTAAATTGAAGGTGAAACCTAAGAATGGAAATACGCGATCAAGTCTTTAACGTCATCGGATCTAAAAATATCGTTTTTGGATGTGTCGCTATAAATTTCAGGGTTTTCATCATCCCCTTCGTTAATGGCGCAGCTTATGGCATATCTTGGTAAGTCGTCACTCTCTCGATACTCAACATTTTGGTGCTCAACCCAAAGCAGATAGTATTCACCATCCTGACGGAAGTAGAACGACGTGCAAGCATCGTTTGGCGATGTATTGTTAACCAGCGTTGTCGGTATATCGTTAGAATTGAAACCCAATTTAAGCTCTTCCATTATGCGCCCTTCATAACTGTACATTTATACATAAACCATATCTTATCATCTACTGATTAGATCACAAGATTATTTTCCACCATTCAGTGCAATGGCAATGGCAATGGCAATGGCAATGGCAATGGCCAATTACAGTAAGTACACAACCAGTACACTAGCGGTATTGTCTGCCTTAGTCTTTAATTATCGCCCTGCCCCTAGGTTGACTGGCGGTGCACTGCAAGGCGACAAGCCCACACAGGATTCATCGCCTTTTTAATCATCCAAAATACTACCTTTAACACAGTACATGCGTGGGCGGGTGTTATCGGGCAAGCTGACTTTGCGCTGTGGTCGGTTGCCATCGGGGACTAGGTAGCCTGCGGCCATCAGCGCTTTGGCGGCGCGATCTGGGCTTAGACCTTCGGTGGCTTCACGCCAGCCAGTTGGGTAAAACAGGTAGAGGGTTTGTGGGCCGCTGGTATCTATCCAACCCGCGCGTTGGCGTACTTGGCTGCTGTAACCGTTTTGTTTGGGCGCAAAGCGGCTTTCGCCATGTTGCTCAATAAAGCTGCGCACTTGGCGAATGGCTTGTTGGTCTTCATTGGCGGCCACACCACCGCGGGCGAGTATCCATTGGTTAAGCTGATTTAAGCAGGTGGCTTCGACACTTTGGGCTGGCCAATCGAGCACTTTGGCTTGAATGGCTAACAGGCCTGCGCTAGCAAGTAAGGCAAACTTTTCGGCTACTCGGCGCACTTGGCCGTCAGCCTCGGTTGGTAAGCTATCTAAAAAACGTTGGCGTACGTTTTGAAAAACGGGTCGCACCTGCGCGCTGTGCTGCGTTAAATACCGTAACCAGTCCAAGGCCAAACTGCCGTAATGTTGGCGACTTTGCTGTTTTAGGTGATCGGCTAAATCGGCGGCGTTCATACCATGACTCTGGTTAAACACGCCCATTTGCGCACCAGCATCGGCACTGAGATCAATCACTCGCACTTGCTGGCCAGCTTTTACGCGCTTGCCGATACTGGCAAGATGGCTTTCAAGCGTCACTTCGCCAGTGGATAAAAACACCAAGCGCCAACGGGCGGGTAAGCGCATTTCACCGTATTTGCCTGCACGGGTTTTACCTTGGCCATTGGCAAGCATGTAAGCGACATCACCTGCCTCTTTTGGGTCAACTTCGCCCATTTCATCGAGCGCCAGCAAGGCATCGTTATGCGCTAATGCTGTGCCTTCTAAACCGTTGGCCGTGGCACGCCAACTGTGGCGCAGTTGATTAGGTTCGCCCCACACCGATAATGCCGGATACAGCGCCGCAGTTTTACCAGTACTGCTGGCACCGTAGAGGTGTAAACCAAAACCATCCACCCCACACAAGTGCAACAAAGGCGCAGCCAGTGCAGCGCAGACACCAACGATTAATAGCGGATTATCCAGACAATAACGGCCAACGTGTTGCCGCCAACTGTCGCTACTACCTTGTTGAATAAAGCCTTCTATCGG
>TARA_B100001057_G_scaffold473007_1_pt1 | contig 10159 bp, 10 predicted proteins | sample TARA_B100001057 | Tara Oceans TARA_B100001057 (sample SAMEA2621839) | marine metagenome | biome: marine biome (ENVO:00000447); feature: surface water layer (ENVO:00002042); material: "saline water (ENVO:00002010), including plankton (ENVO:xxxxxxxx)" | depth 5 m | reverse complement strand
GCGGTAGGATACCAACCTACACTAGCAACTGAAATGGGAGCAATGCAGGAAAGAATTACCTCAACAAAGAGAGGTTCAATTACCTCGGTTCAGGCTGTTTACGTACCTGCGGATGATTTAACAGACCCAGCTCCAGCTACAACTTTCTCGCACCTTGATGCCACCACAGTTTTATCAAGGAAAATTGCTGAACTAGGTATTTACCCTGCAGTTGACCCATTGGACTCCACTTCCAGGATTTTGACACCTGAAATCTTGGGTGATGAGCATTATAATTGTGCTCAGAGAGTTAAAGAAATGCTACAAAAATATAAAGAACTTCAAGACATAATTGCCATATTAGGAATGGAGGAACTTTCTGAAGAAGATAAGTTAGTTGTTTCGAGAGCAAGACGTGTTCAAAGATTTTTATCTCAACCATTTCATGTGGCAGAACAGTTCACTGGCATCCCAGGCGCTTTAGTAGACATTAAGGATACAATTAAAGGATTCAATATGATTATGGACGGAGAATTAGATCATATTCCTGAGTCTGCATTTAATTTAAAAGGAACTATTGAGGAAGCTATTGAAGCTGGTGAAAAAATGATAGCAGAAGCAAAATAGTATTTGTATGTTTTTAGAAATCGTTAGTCCTGAAAAAACATTATTTAGTGGTGAAGTTTCGTCTGTTATTGTTCCAGGTACTGAAGGTTCCTTTCAAATACTAAACAATCATGCTCCAATTGTTTCGACTTTAAAGAATGGATTAATTAAATTAAAAGGTGTTTTTGAGGGCGATTACCCAAGTCTAAATATCGAAAGTAGTAGTGCAGCCACGTTGGAGGTTCAATCTGGCATAATAGAAATGAAACAAAATAAACTGATTATATTAGTAGGATAAATCAATACTTTTTGAAGTATACTTACTATCCATTACTACTTTTATCTATTGTTGTTTTTTCACAAAAAAATCAAACTTTAGATGAAGTAATTGTTACTGATACAAAAATTGATATCCCTTTTTCAAAAAAATTTAGATCTGTTGAAATAATTTCTAGAAATGAAATAAGAAATGCAGGGGTTTTAAATATTGTTGACCTCCTTCAGCTAATTACTGGTCTCGATATAAGAAGAAGAGGTGTTTCAGGCATACAAGCTGATTTATATATAAGAGGAGGAGGGTTTGATCAAACACTACTATTAGTTGATGGAATGAAGATGGATGATTCTCAAACAGGTCATCACACATTAAACATGCTACTGCCAATTGATATTATTGAAAGAGTTGAAATTATTAAAGGTCCTGCAGCACGCATTTTTGGACAAAATGCATTTAATGGAGCAATAAATATTATAACTAAAAAAACAAAGAGAACAAGAAAGAAGGAGTTGTCATTTGTTTTGAATAGAATCTCTTATGGTTCATTCAATAATTTTACTTCGTCGGTTTCAGCACGTGTGTCCAATAATAATTATGCGAGTATTATTAATTATTCAAAAGATGATTCTGGTGGTTACAGGCATAATACAGATTTCAAAACAGATAATGTATTTATAAAATCAAGTTTATCAAAAAAAAATCCAAATACATCATTTATTGCAACTCTAACTAATAGGAAGTTTGGGGCTAATGGGTTTTATGCTTCACCTGATGCAACTGAACAATATGAGAAGACTCAGACAAGTTTAATAGGATTAAAATCATTGTATAAAAAAGGAAATTTAATAGTAAAACCAAAATTATACTGGAGAAGAAATCAAGATGAATATATTTATATAAGAGACAATCCATCCATTTATAGAAATCTTCACAAAACCAACAAAATAGCATTCGAGACTAGTTTTAATTATTTTTCAGGTTTGGGTAAAACAAATTTTGGGGTTGATATTTCGAGTGTTTCAATTTCTAGTAATAACTTAGGAAAACACAATAGATTTATTACAAGTATTTATTTGGATCATTCTTTTAATTTATTTAATAAAAGATTAAATATTTCACCTGGTTTTTCAATAAGTTATTTCTCAGATTTATCACTTCATTCATTTCCCGGAATTGATTTGGGTTTTGACATAAATGAAAAAATTATCATATATGGAAATTTTGGAAAGACTTATAGAATCCCAACTTATACGGATTTATATTACAGTGATAGAACCACAGTGGGAAATCCTGAATTAGAGCCAGAAAGCGCCGTTAGCTCAGAGTTAGGTCTCAAGTTAAATTATGAGAAAATAATTATTAAAGCATCTCTTTTTAGCAGAAAATCAAAAAATATAATTGACTATTCAAAAGAAAATGAGGATGATTTGTGGAGAGCTAGGAACATAGGAAAATTACAAACAGATGGATTTGAGATAGATTTAAAAATGAAGGTTAATAAAAATTTTAATTTTAAATTTGGATATGCTCTTATAAATGATGATAATTTCCAGAGCAATATAAATTTTTCTAGATACGCTCTAAATTCTCTAAAGCATAATGTTATTTCGAATTTATACTTTAAATATAATAGAAAATTATCTCACAGCATTCAACTTAGATTTGCAGAAAGAACTGATGGTACGAGTTATAAAATTATTAACTCAAATATTTCATTTGTGCCTTTTTCGAATGATTCACAATTCTTTGTAAATCTTAATAATATTTTTAATGAGTATTATTGGGAGACAAATCTAGTACCCATGCCAGGTCAAAACTTTACAGTTGGTTATAAGTCATCATTTTGATAAACTAGCTGACCATCAATAAAAGTTTTTAATACTTTTGTATGTGGAATTTTTTCAGGATCAATTTCCATAATGTTTTGATTTATTACTATAAAATCTGCTGACTTCCCTTTTTCAATACTTCCTTTTTCATGTTCTTCAAAATTAAAATACGCTCCCCATATGGTCATACCTTTAAGTGTTTCTTCTCTAGTTAGAGCATTTTCCATTTGGAAACCATTTCTTGGGTAACCATTGAGGTCTTTTCTTTCTACAGAACTATAGAATGTATGAAATGGATTCACTTTTTCGACAGGAAAATCTGTCCCAAGAGCAATTTTTTTAGAAGATGAAAGTAAATCTTTAAAAGCATAAGCACCCTCAATTCTTTTACCTAATCTGTCATATGCCCAATACATATCACTTGTAGCATGTGTTGGTTGAATAGATGGTAAAATCTTATTATTATATAAATCAAATTCTTTTAAATCGACAACTTGAGAATGTTCAATTCGCCATCTAGGGTCTTTAATATTGTTTAAGACTGTATTATATTGCTTTAATAATACTGAAACAGTTGAATCACCTATAGCATGTGTATTCATTTGAAAACCCATATTAGCAATTTCTTTTGCATAATATTTTAAATCTTCAATATCTGTTCTCAAAAATCCATAATTATGAGAATCATCACAATAAGGGTTTTTTAATGCTGCTCCTCTAGATCCAAGAGCACCATCACCATATACTTTAAAAGATCTTACATTTAATTTTGACGTTTTTATTTTTCCAGATTTTTTAAACTTTTCAATATTTTTTCTTGATACACTTACCATTGCATAAATTTTAATCTTTAATTCATTTTCTTTATGAAGACTATCAATAATTCTTATTATTTCTGTGTCAAGTCCAGCGTCATCTACTGTTGTTAAACCATGACTAAAACAAATTTCCTCAGCTTTTTTTAATGCTTTTACTTTTTCACTAATCGATTTTTCTGGTAATACCTGGTCTATCATTGACATAGGACTGTCAATTAGAACCCCAGTTGGTTTATTGTTTTTTAGTAAGACAAGCCCACCTCTAACCAATGTTTTTTCATCAATTCCAGCAAGTTTTAATGCATTGTCATTCACGATATATGCATGACCATCAATTCGTTCTAAAACAACTAATTTGTCTTCAAAATTTTTATTGAGTTCGGTATTTATTGGAAATTTTTTAATATCCCAATCATTTTGATCCCAACCTCTACCCAATATTACATCCGAATCATTTTTAAAATCATATTTTTTTAGCCTATCTATAATTTCTTCAAATGAGTTTGTTCCTCTTAAATCAACAACTTGTTGATCAAGACCTAAGTTATAAAAATGACAATGCGAATCAATCAAGCCAGGGAGCATAGTTTTACCTTCTAAATCAATAACAATGTCTGTATTGTATTTTGAATCTAAATTATTTTTACTTACTTCAATAATTTTACCATCGTTTACAGCTATAGATTTTGCAATAAAATTATTTTCACTAGCAGTATATATTTTAGCATTAATAACGATTAAATTAGCATTTTTATTTGTGCAGCTTAAGTTTATAAATATCAAAAGTAATATTATATAAATACTATTTTTTTTCATTTTAAGCTATTTAGTTTTTTGAAAATTAAATCTCTTTCCCAACCTCTATAATTAAAGTAATCGTAAATTTTCTTTTTAATATAAATATTATTTTTTTGGTTATGCTTTAGTAATTGTTTTTTAAACAAATTATCAAATTTATCTAAGTACTTTTTTTCATCAATTTCATTTAAGCCTATATCAATATTTTTATTTGAAATTTTTCTTTTTTTTAGCTCAAGTCTTATTCTTATTTTACCCCAATTTTTATGATTAAATTTTCCTATTGTAAATTCCTTAGAAAATCTAGTCTCGTTCAAATATCCATCCTCTATTAGTTTAGAAATTACATGGTTTATATCGCGAAAATTTATTGTAAAATTCATTAATTTTTTTTGAACTTCTGAATGACATCTCTCCTGATATGAACAATAATACTCAAGTTTTTTTTGGAGTTCTTCAGTTGAAAAAAATCTTTCTTTCATCAAAAAAAGGTAAAAAAAAAGCGGCAAAATGCCGCTTTTAGTAATTATTAATTTTCCCTTTAATATTAAAAAATCTGTAATGTAAGTAAGTGTACGCATCTCTTGGAATAACTTTTACCCAACTTTTGTATTTAAGATACCATCTCACTCTTTGAGATATAAGTCCTTTAGTTAGATATGCCGCTATAAAAGGATGAACGTGGAGTTTTAATTTACTTTTTGTAATAAACTTATTATTTAAGATTCTTTCTAAGGAATTATTTATTTTGTCAATCATGACAATTGGAGCTTCAACCTTACCAATACCATTTGGGTTATCCTCAATAGTTTTGATATTCATTTCGGGTCTCACTCTCTGTCTAGTCATTTGAATTAAACCTATTTTACTAGGTGGAAGAATCTTATGTTTAGCTCTATCATTTTCCATTTCTGATTTAAAATGATTGAAAAGTTTGATTCTATTTTCATGTTTTATCATATCAATAAAATCAATAACTATTATACCACCCATATCTCTTAATCTTAATTGTCTTGCAATTTCAGATGCAGCAATTAAATTAACCTCAAGTGCAGTATTTTCTTGATTTTCACTTTTATTAGATCTATTTCCACTATTCACGTCAATAACGTGAAGAGCTTCAGTATGTTCAATGATAAGATAAGCACCTTTACTCATTGATACAGTTCTACCAAAAGAAGATTTTATTTGTCTTTCAATTTTAAAATGTTCAAAAATTGGTTTATCTGATTTGTAGAACTTAACAATAGAATTCTTCTTTGGAGCAATTTGTTGAATATAATCTTTCAACTCATAGCAAAGACTTTTATCATTACTGTAAACACCTTTAAATTGATCATCAAATAAATCTCTCAATACAGATGATGAACGATTTAATTCGCTTAATATTCTAGAAGGTGTTTTTGCTCCATTTATTTTTTTACAAAGATTCAACCACTGGTTAAATTGGCTTTGCAAATCTTTATTTAATTCAGATGTTTTTTTGCCTTGTGCTACAGTTCTAATTATGACTCCAAAACCTTTTGGTTTGAACTCTGTAATTAAACTTTTCAATCTATCTTTTTCCTTCTTACTTTTTATCTTTTGAGATATAGATATTCTGTTAGAAAATGGAATTAGAACTAAAAAACGTCCAGCGAAAGATAGCTCAGAACTTATCCTTGGGCCTTTTGTAGAAATAGGCTCTTTGATTATTTGTGTTAAAATGGTTTGGTTAGGAGTCAAAATATCTTCAATTTTACCACTCTTATCAATTTCCTTTTCAAAATTAAAGTTTTCGAGTGTGTAATTGGTTATTTTACCATCTTTAACAAGTCTCAAATATTTTAGTAGTGTTCTTACTTTTGGACCTAAATCGAAATAGTGTAAAAAAGCGTCTTTTTCATAACCAACATCAACAAAAGCAGCATTTAAACCAGAAATGGTTTTTTTAACTTTAGCAATGTAGATATCTCCTACTTTAAATTTACTATTCTCGTCTTCCTTATGTAACTCGATTAATTTGCCATCATGCAATACAGCAAAATCAACAACTGAATTAATTGATCGAATAACAATTTCTTTATTCACAATTAATTTTTTTAATTAAACTTATTTTACGTTTGAAAATTTTAAATTTTCAATTTCAATGAACTTAATAAATCTACTTTTTCTTATGTCTATTAGCTCTACTTCTTTTTTTTCTTTTATGAGTAGAAACCTTGTGTCTTTTTCTTTTTTTTCCGCTTGGCATAAATTTATTTAATTATTTTTCTTGACATCATTCACAAAAATTTTTGCAGGTTTAAATGCAGGAACAGAATGTGCTGGTATTTTAATAGTTGTATTTTTAAAAATATTTCTACCAGTTTTTTCAGCTCTTTTTTTTACGATGAAGCTTCCAAAGCCTCGTAGGTAAACATTTTCACCTTCACTTAAAGTGTTTTTAACCTCGTCCATAAAACTTTCTAAAGTGGCTAATACTTCGTTTTTTTCTAAACCTAAATTAGTTGAAATTTTAGTTACAATTTCTGCTTTTGTCATTACAGTAGATTTTATATGCTTGCGAATATATAAATTTATATATTAAATAAACTATTGCAATATTTATTATTTTTATTAGTGTTTTGAATTTTTCCGAAAAATTAATTAAGTGGTATAACATTAATAAAAGAGAATTACCATGGCGTTCAACTAAGGATCCTTATAAAATTTGGGTTTCCGAGATAATTTTGCAACAAACTAGAATTGAATATGGTAAAAAATATTACTATAATTTTTTGAATAATTACCCTGATATTTATGCTCTAGCAAATACAACAAATAATGAACTTTTAAAAACGTGGGAGGGACTTGGATATTACTCTAGAGCTCTTAATATGCTCAAGACAGCAAAAATTGTTGTAAAAAAATTCAGTGGAATATTCCCATCTAAATATGTAGATTTAATTGACTTGCCGGGGATTGGAGATTATACAGCATCCGCAATTAGTTCTATATGCTTTGACGAAAAACAAGCAGTTGTTGATGGTAATGTTATGAGATTTTTATCAAGATTATATAAAGTTGATCTGCCAATTGATTCTACAAAAACTAAATCTTATTTTAAGAAAATAGGATTCAAATTAATGAATAATACTAGCCCAGGAGATTTTAATCAAGCTATGATGGATTTTGGATCGATGGTATGTAAGCCAAGAAAATCAGATTGTTTTGATTGCAATTTTTCTTCGAATTGTCAGGCATATCTCACTGACACGGTAATGCGATACCCTTATAAAAAGAAAAAGTTAAGAATCAAAAACAGATATTTAAATTATATAGTCCCTCTGACTGAAGATAAAAAAACAATAATTAAAAAAAGAAATGAACAGGGAATTTGGAAAAATCTATATGAGTTTCCACTTATTGAAACTGATCAGGAGTGTCTGCCTGATCAAGTTATTGATAAAATTGATGTAAATCTTCTTGAGCTTAGAAGAGTTAAAAAAATAAAGCATAGATTATCACATCAATTATTACATATAAGTTTTTTTATTTTTAAAGCTGAAAAGATTACGGATGATTTCATTTATATTAAATCTCTTCCAAACTATCCTTTTCCTAAGCCAATAAATAAGTTTATTTCAGAGTTGATTTGATTTTCTTTATATTTGATTAATATGAGTGGTTCGTTAAATAAAGTTATGCTAATTGGAAATTTGGGAGATGACGTTAAAATTCGTCAATTTGAAGATGGTGGATCAATAGGAAGGTTTCCAATTGCTACCAATGAAAGTTATACAAATAAGCAAACAGGTGAAAAAATTGATAACACAGAATGGCATAATATTATTGTAAAAAATAAAGCTGCCGAGATTTGTGAAAAATATCTCAAAAAAGGCGATAAAGTTTATGTTGAGGGTAAGTTAAAAACTAGAAAATGGCAAGGTGAAGATGGAATTCAAAGGTACACAACAGAGGTCCACGTTACTGAATTCAATTTTTTAAATAGTAAGCCTGATATAAGCAGCTCGGAAAAGCCAACTATACCGGAAAACACACAAGAAAAACAATCAAGTGATAATTCTCAAGATCCAGTTGACGACCTTCCATTTTAATTATAGTTTTTCCCATTCTGTTAAGTTCTTATTAATATTTATTTTATTTATTGGATGTGATTACACATCTCTTCCTAAGCAAAAAGCTTATTATGCGCCACAATTTGATTATCCGAATTATGATTTAGAAAGGTTAACAAATCATTCTTTTCAGCGTAATTTAATGTCAAATTTGATACAAATAAATGATGATAATTATGAATTGTTTTATAAAAAAATTAATGCAAAACTCTTTTTCACTAAAATTGAAATATATAAAAATTTAGAAAAGATTTTTTTAAAATTTGATGAAAAAATATATAATAATTCAGAATATGCTGATGAAATTAAAACAAGCGAGTATATAAATCTTAATAAAAAATATTACTCAAAACTCTATTATTTTATTGGCGATACACCATCAAATATCCAGTTTTACATAACAGATTCAATAAATAATTTTTTATCAGCAAGTCTTTATTTCGACTCAAAACCAAATTATGACTCATTATTGCCTTACATACATTATATTCGCAACGATATAAAAATAATTGTAGAGAGTTTTGATTGGACAAATTAGTGACAGTAAAAAAAAATGGTTTTATTTAATAATTTTATCATTAATTTGGGGTAGTTCATTTATTCTCATAAAAAAAAGTTTAGTAGGATTAAATTCATTTCAAGTAGCAAGTTTAAGAATAATTTTTGCTGCTATAGTTATTTTTTTATATTCTAGAAATGCGCTTAAAAAAATACCTAAACAAAGCTGGAAGTGGATTCTGATTACAGCTTACTCTGGTACTTTTTTCCCAGTTTATCTTATAAGTTATGGTCAAACAGAGATTGAGAGTGGTCTAGCATCAATTATTACAACTTTAACTCCGATTAATACTTTAATAATGGGACTAATATTTTTTGGTCTATCATCAACAAGAAAACAGCTAATCGGATTATTAACTGGTTTAGGTGGAGCCATCTTATTAATCTATGAGGCCAGTGAAACTAACTACAACATAAATATTTATTATTCAATTTTTGTATATATGACAACTGTAGGTTATGCAGCCTCAGTTAATTTAATTAAAAATTATTTAACCAATATTTCACCAGAGGCAGTTACAGCAGGTATTTTTATCTCAATAACCCCTCCAGCTGTAATAGTGCTTTTTTTATCTGATTTTTCATCATTAAATTTAGCTAACTCTGAAGTGTTTAGTTCTATATTATTTGTATTTATACTTGGTGTTTTTGGGAGTGCTATAGCTCAAACTTTGTTTAATAAATTTGTTAAAATTTCATCTCCACTATTTGCATCCGCAGTTACTTACACAATGCCGATAGTGGCTATACTATGGGCATTAATTGATGGAGAGTCTTTAACACTAATGCAATTTTTTGCTACCGCTATTATTTTAGCAGGAGTTTATATGGTAAATAGAAAATCTAGTTGAAAAAGTCATCTGATATCTCCTCGTTAATATTTATTTCTTGAATATCAAAAATAATAGATTGTGGACCAGTTAAAATTTCTCTTTTGAAAGCAAAATTTAACCCATCAACATTTCTATAATCAGAAAACTTAGTTGTAGTTTTAATCTCATTACCCATGGCCTTAGTTGTTTCCTCTGTCATAGTTAGAAGACCCGTGGCAGCATCGTAAAATCTAAATGAGTTTTCATCAACCTTGATTTTATATATATCATTTCCATTAATTGTTGAAAGACTAATTATTTCTGAACTATTTGCATCAAGATAGGCTTCTTCAAAGAGTCCTAATTTTTTCATTTGATTATT
>TARA_B100001057_G_scaffold224335_1_pt1 | contig 10163 bp, 8 predicted proteins | sample TARA_B100001057 | Tara Oceans TARA_B100001057 (sample SAMEA2621839) | marine metagenome | biome: marine biome (ENVO:00000447); feature: surface water layer (ENVO:00002042); material: "saline water (ENVO:00002010), including plankton (ENVO:xxxxxxxx)" | depth 5 m | reverse complement strand
CGGACCCTGTCAACGCTCAAGCTCAGGTAATGCTATCCTCTTGATTTGAGAATTCTCAGATCAAGAGGACAGTTATGGCCAATGATCATCGTCAGGCGCTTAATGGCGCCGAAGTGTTTATCCGGGCACTTGAGAATGAGGGTGTAAAATACATTTTCGCCGTGCCCGGCGAAGAGAATCTCGCGTTCCTGGAAGCATTACGCAATTCCAGTATCCGCCTGGTGCTGAACCGGCACGAACAGGCTGCCGGCTTCATGGCGGCGACCTATGGGCGACTGACCGGCCAGGTGGGGGTTTGCCTGTCCACCCTCGGGCCCGGTGCCACCAATCTGGTGACGGCTGCGGCCTACGCCCAGCTGGGCGGCATGCCCATGATGATGATCTCCGGGCAGAAGCCCATCAAGTCCTCCAAACAGGGGCTGTTCCAGATTCTGGATGTGGTGGATCTGATGCGGCCGCTCACCAAATACACCCGCCAGATCAGTAACGCCAACACCATCCCCGCCAAGGTTCGTGAAGCCTTTCGCCTTGCCTCGGAAGAACGCCCCGGTGCTGTGCACCTGGAGCTGCCTGAGGACATTGCCGAGGAATCCGCCGAAGCGGGCATTCATATCTTCAACCCCAGTGATGCCCGCCGGCCAACGGCCAGCGAGAAGAGCCTGGATATGGCCTGTGACATGCTGCGCAGGGCCCATCATCCACTGATCATGATTGGCGCCGGCGCCAACCGTAAACGGGTGTCCAAAGCCTTGCTGCACCTGGTGGATGTGACGGGCATTCCGTTTTTCACCACTCAGATGGGTAAGGGCGTGATTGATGAGCGTCATCCCCGTTACATGGGCAATGCAGCCCTGTCCGCCGGCGATTTCGTTCACTGTGCCATCGACCGGGCGGATCTGGTGATCAACGTCGGCCATGATGTAGTGGAGAAGCCGCCGTTCTTTATGACTCCGGGCGGTAAAAAAGTCATCCATGTGAATTTCAGCGGGGCCGATGTCGACCCGGTGTATTTTCCGCAGCATGAGGTGGTGGGTGACATTGCCAACAGTGTGGAGTACATGGCCGAGCACTGCGGACAATGTGCCAACCACGATTTCACCGGCCTGATGGAAGTGAAGCAGGCGGTCGACAAGCATCTTCAGGAGCGGGCCACGGATGACCGCTTTCCGGTGATTCCCCAGCGCATTGTCCACGATGTTCGATCCGTGATGCCGGATGACGGCATCATTGCGCTGGATAATGGTATGTACAAACTCTGGTTTGCCCGTAACTACCCGGCTTACGACAACAACACCGTGCTGCTGGACAATGCTCTGGCCTCCATGGGCGCGGGCTTGCCCAGTGGTATGATGGCGGCCATGCTCTATCCGGAACTGAAGGTCATGTCGATCTGCGGCGATGGCGGCTTCATGATGAACAGCCAGGAGCTGGAAACTGCCGTTCGCCTTGGTCTGAACCTGGTGGTGCTGATCATCAATGACAGTGCGTATGGCATGATCAAATGGAAGCAAGGCCAGGATGGCTATGAAGATTTCGGACTGGATTACCGCAACCCGGATTTCGTGAAATACGCGGATTCCTACGGCGCCGTTGGCCACAGGGTTACCCGTACCGAGGAATTGCGCCCCATCCTTGAGCGCGCGCTGGAGGCCGGAGGTGTCCACCTGGTGGATGTGCCGGTAGACTACAGCGAGAACCGGCGGGTCTTTGATGAAGAGCTGGCGGAGCTTACCTGCCGGCTTTAGCCGGCCTGGGCAGCTCCACGCAGCATGGCCTGTAACAGTTCATCCGCGTCAAACTTGGTCAGGGCCTCGTTGGCCCCGACCTGATTGGCGTAGCTCAGGCTCATCTCACTGTTCAGTGAGGTATGCAGGATGATGTAGGGCTGCTTGAGGCTGGCGTTATCCCGGACATCGAAGGTCAGTTCGTAGCCGTCCAGGCCCGGCATCTCGATGTCGCTCACCAGAATTTCGATCGGGTGCCCCAGTTCGTGCTCTCTGAGCATCACCTGCAGGGCTTCATCACCATTGGTGGTGACATGGTAGCTGATGCCTTTACTGTCCAGCACATCGCTGAGCTGTTTACGGGCCACCTGGGAATCGTCTACCAGCAGGATATTCAGAGACTTGAGTGTTTCGCTCTGAAGATCTGACAGTACAACATCCTGGGCATCCAGGGATTCCGGATACACCTTGGCCAGTAGCAGCTCCACATCCAGTAGCTGGATAATGTCGCCATCCACATCCAGCAAGCCGGTAATAAAGGCGTTGGTGCCCAGAGCCTTGGGCGGCGGCATCACGCTTTTCCAGTCTGTCTCGATGATCTGCTGAACACTGCGCACCAGAAAACCGATTTCCTGGCGCTGTATGTCGGTGACAATGATGGAAGCTTTTTCCTGCTCCTCGCGGGTAAGCGCCGGGTAGCCCACGGCCGCAGACATATCGATGACCGGCACGGCCGAGCCCCGGAAGGTCGCGGTTCCGATCACAGCGTGGTGGCTGTGGGGCAATTTGGTTAACCGCTGAAATGGGAGTATTTCCCGGATTTTCAGAGTGCCGATGCCAAACAGCCGCGAGCCGAACAGGCGGAACAGCAGGAGTTTCTGGGACTGCTTCGCTTTGCTGGACATAAACCGATCCTTGCAAAAAAGATAAAAGCTCCTTGCCGGAGCTCACGGTAATGATTCGTGCACTGACGACCACAAAACAAGGTGCCAGCGATCAAAAGGTTATGTAGCAATAGTAGCAGCTTTATACGTAGCCATTCGTTATCAGCTTTGTATCAAATGGTGACAGGTTTTCTGCCCGTTCGGTTACCAGGGTAGGTTGGTAAGCACAAACCATCCGGTGCCACCGGTGGTGGCGACGGCAACCAGAGCCAGCAGCCCGTCCCGGGCGACAATGGACAGCCCGAACGCCATCAGTGCCAGGCCGCCGCCATTGGCGCTGAAGGGAATAAGTTCCATCAGCGGCATGGCAGCGGCAACCGCCATGCAAATCAGTGCCATCAGATACTGGCGAGCCCCGGAAACCAACCAGGGCAAGCGCCGCCGGGTCCAGTGATCGACAAAGGCCGCAGGCTTGTCCACCCATTGCAGCGCCTTAAACAGTTTCTGTTTCGAAATATGGCGTTTCGATAAACGGGAGGGAATCCAGACCGAGCGACGCTGGAAAAGCAACTGGCCCAGGGTGAGCAGAACCAGCAGGCCAAGCAGGGTGGGTACGCCGGGAATGTCGCCAATAAGCGGCGCCACCGTGATCAAGCCGGCCAGCAGGACCAGCGGCCCAAAAGAACGTTGACCCACCGCGGCCATCAGATCCCCAACCGACACTCGGTCCTGATCCCGGGTATGGTCACGGATTCTGGCCACCAGCTCTGTGAGGCTTTCCGGGTCGTCTGGATGATTCACTGGGTGGACTCCCTCAAAAGAAGGAAATGCTCAATCAGTCGGATCATCAAGGTTTTCTGATTTGGCAGACTTTCGGCCGCCAGCAGGGCCAGGGCCACAAGGGTGTTGTCGTTAATCAATTGTTCCACTGGTCTAGCCAACAAAGCGGCTTTACGGCGCAGGTACCACAAAAATAGAAATGAGCCGCAGCGTTTATTGCCGTCGGCCAGCGGGTGATTCTTGATTACAAAGTATAGAAGGTGAGCTGCGCGTGTGGCGACGTTCGGATAAAAGAGTTCATCACCAAAGCCCTGCTCGATAGTCGCCAAAGCAGATGCCAGACCGACACCCCGTAACTGGCCGAACAGTTCCGTGGCCTCGCCTTTGGCCATCAGAGTCTGTTTAAGCTCGTTGATGGCTTTCACTGCCTCGTCCAGCCCCAGAGTCTGTATATTTGGTTGCCTAATACCGACTTCGGCAAGCTGCTGCTCGTCATAGCCTTGCAGCAAGCTCCAAGAGCGGGCGTAATCGCTGATCACCCGGGCGACGGCTTCTCCCTCGTTGGATACCAGGCCCTGGTTAGTGAGAGTGCGGCTGAGCAGGTCAACGGCTTGCTCGAACTCGATGCCGTGCTCCGCCAGACGGCGCTGGTTTAGGGTATAACCCTGAATCAGGTGGTCCTTGAGTACCTGGGTAGCCCACTGACGAAACTGGACACCACGCTGGGACTTCACACGATAGCCAACGGAAATGATAACGTCCAGTGAGTAAGAGGTAACGGGCTTGTCTGATTCAGCCAAACGGTTTCTTGGCCAATTGCCACTTCCAGCTGTGCCTGATCATCTTTTGATGTGAAGATTCTTACTTGATTTTGAGTCATGACATTTCCTTGTCGCTTTTTGCAAATCGATCAGATGCTAAGGGAAAACGGAAGGCCAGAAACGAAAAAAGCCCCTGAAATCAGGGGCTTTTCTCTTGCAAGGTGGTGGTGGAACACGGAGCCGAACCCGCGTCCGCATCCCGATCCAGATAGTAATGCCTTGACCTTGAGGGTGCGGATTCGACGATCTGGCCGCGTGGTGCATCACAGGGGCGGATCAGTTCGAGCGATCTCTCCCCAGTCATGTTCAAACGTGAACGGCCGGGCGTGGCCGACAGTGTGCTGGATTCTGAGCACGCGGGCTTGTCCTGGGTCGGTGGTGTGTTCCAACACGTAATTGACATGCATCAAGTCATTGGGGGAGGCGGCTTGATAGCTGGAAAAAAGTGCCCACAGTGTGTAAGTGTGTGCAATGATCTGCAACAGATGAGCCGGAATGACAGGGTGTGCGTGGTGGAGCCATGAAAACAAGCCAGGATGCAATCCTGACGCTCGACGAACTGGCGGCGTACTTGAAGGTCGGCAAGCGCAGGCTTTACCGCCTGGCCGCGCAAGCGGAGATGCCGGCGTTCAAAGTGGGTGGGACATGGCGGTTTCGGCGAAACGACATCGATCGCTGGATTGCAGAGCGATCGCGACCTGCGACGCGAAAAGGAGGTGATGCGCGAAGATGAACAGCTCTGCTCGGACAGGTGTGCCGTATTGCCTGCGGGCCTAACCGGTCTGAACAGGCAAGCGGATTCGGTTTTTTCAATTAGCTCTGGAGGTGTGACATGAGTTTCGATCTGAAGAAATTGGCTCCCTGGAACTGGTTCAAGAATGAACAGGAAGAGCTACAAGCTGCTGCCTCGCTGCCTGTGCAGCGTAGTGATCAGCCGGTGGCTGGAGGCGCGGTCAGTCCGATCTTGCAGTTGCATCGCGAGATTGACCGGCTGTTTGATGACGCATTCCGCGGGTTTGGTTTTCCGGCGCTGGCGATGCCGCGCTGGCCGGCAGAGTGGCCAGGCATGCTGAAGCCGGCCGTGGATATCCAGGAAACCGACAAGCAGTACAGGATTGCTTTGGAGGTTCCAGGCGTCGAGGAGAAGGATATTCAGATCACGCTCGACAACGACGTGTTGGTGGTGCGCGGTGAAAAGCGCCAGGAGCAGGAGAAGAAAGATGGTGGCTTCCATCGGATCGAGCGGTCCTACGGCAGCTTTCAGCGTGCCCTGAACCTGCCCGGTGATGCCAACCAGGACACGATCAAGGCGGACTTCAAGAATGGCGTGCTCACCATCACGATGGACAAACGCGAGGCCAGTGCACCCAAGCAGGGACGTTCCATTCCCATCAACAGCTGAGCTCCACTGGCTCTACTCGCGTACTTGATCCATCAACTCGCAGACGATGTGCCATGACGCGTGGCACATCGCTGCCTCAACAACTTCAAGAGCATCAGCATGGCCAGAAAACAATGCCAAGTCTGCGGCCAGCCCGCCACGGTGCGAGTGGAAGCCAACCTCAATGGTCGCCACAGCACCATGCTGCTCTGTGACGATCATTATCGACAACGCGTGCGCCAGCAGAAGCGCACTGTTTCTCCGCTGGAAGCCTTGTTTGGCGCGCGCAGCGGTCTGTTTGAGGACTTTCTGGGCAACGACTTTTTCCGTATTGGTGACGAGTCGACGACTGTTGCTGCCGATGCCGATGCCGATGATGTGGTCGATGCCTCCTTTGGCGAACCGGCTTCGGCGGGGTCAGGTGCACCGCGCCGTCGAGGCGGCGGACTCGCTAGCCGCATCAGCGAGCAATCAGAGGCGTTGCTTCAGGAAGCCGCCAAGTATACGGCCGAGTTCGGTCGTCCGGAAGTGGATACCGAGCACCTGCTTTTGGCACTGAACCACAGCGACGTAATCAAGACCATCCTCGGTCAGTTCAAAATCAAGGTCGATGATCTCACGCGACAGATCGAATCCGAAGCCAAGCGCGGTGACCAGCCGTTCGAGGGCGAAATTGGCGTGTCGCCGCGCGTCAAGGATGCACTGAGTCGTGCTTTCGTGGCGTCCAACGAACTGGGTCACTCGTATGTCGGCCCGGAGCACTTCCTGATCGGCTTGGCAGAGGAAGGCGAAGGATTGGCCGCCAACCTGCTGCGCCGATATGGCCTCACACCGCAGGCGCTGCGTCAACAGGTGAGCAAGGTGGTCGGCAAGGGGGCCGAGGACGGTCGCGCTGAGACGCCGACCAACACGCCTGAGCTGGACAAGTACTCGCGTGACCTCACCAAAATGGCGCGTGACGGCAAGCTCGATCCGGTCATCGGCCGCGCACAGGAGATTGAGACCACCATCGAGGTGCTGGCCCGGCGCAAGAAGAACAATCCGGTGCTGATCGGCGAGCCGGGAGTGGGCAAGACAGCCATCGTCGAGGGGCTGACGCAGCGCATGGTAGCCGGCGAAGTGCCCGAGACATTACGCGACAAGCGCTTGGTGGAGCTGAATATCAACTCGATGGTCGCAGGGGCCAAGTACCGGGGTGAGTTCGAGGAGCGTGTACAGAAGGTGCTCAAGGAAGTGACCGAGCACCAGGGCGAACTCATCTTGTTCATCGACGAGGTGCACACCATCGTTGGTGCGGGCCAGGGTGGCGGCGAAGGCGGGCTCGACGTGGCCAACGTCTTCAAGCCGATGATGGCGCGTGGTGAACTCAACCTGATCGGTGCCACCACGCTCAACGAGTACCAGAAGTACATTGAAACGGATGCCGCGCTGGAGCGTCGCTTCCAGCCGGTGATGGTGCCCGAGCCGACGGTAGCACAGACCATGATGATCCTTCGTGGTCTGCGCGACACCTTCGAAGTGCACCACAAGGTCAGCATTACGGAGGACGCGATCATTGCGGCCGCTGAGCTCTCTGACCGGTATATCACGGCACGCTTTCTCCCCGACAAAGCCATCGACTTGTTGGATCAGGCCGCCGCACGCGTGAAGCTGTCGGCCACGGCGCGCCCGGTGGCTGTGCAGGAGCTTGAATCCGAACTGCACCAACTGCGCCGCGAGCAAGACTATGTGGCGGCACGCAAGCAGTACGACAAGGCTGCTGAACTTGGCAAGCGCATCGAGGCCAAGGAAGCCGAACTCAAGAAGCTCGTCGAAGACTGGGAGCGAGAGCGTGCTTCGGGCAGCGCCGAGGTTAAAGCCCAGCACGTAGCGCAGATCGTGTCGCGGCTAACCGGCATTCCGGTCAACGAACTGACGGTGGAGGAGCGCGAAAAGCTGCTGCACCTGGAGCAACGTCTACACGAGCGTTTGGTGGGGCAAGACGAGGCCGTGCGGGCGGTGGCCGACGCGGTACGACTGTCACGGGCAGGGCTGCGCGAAGGCAGCAAGCCGGTGGCTACGTTCCTCTTCCTCGGCCCGGCCGGCGTGGGTAAGACCGAACTCGCCAAGGCTTTGGCTGAAGCCATCTACGGCGATGAGGGGGCGCTCTTGCGCATCGACATGTCTGAGTACGGCGAACGCCATACCGTCGCACGTTTGGTAGGTGCACCTCCGGGCTATGTCGGTTATGACGAAGGCGGACAACTCACGGAAAAAGTACGTCGCAAACCGTACAGTGTGTTGCTGCTCGATGAGATCGAGAAAGCACATCCCGATGTCTACAACATCCTGTTGCAGGTCTTCGACGATGGGCGCCTTACCGATGGCAGGGGACGGGTGGTGGACTTCACCAACACCATCATCATCGCCACATCTAATCTCGGCTCTGACATCATCCAGCGGCGCTTGAAGGCTCGCGATGCCGCAGGTGAGGAGTACGAAAAGACCAGGGCCGAAGTGATGGACGTGTTACGCGGGCACTTCCGCCCCGAGTTTCTCAACCGCATCGACGAGATCATCGTATTCCACGCCCTGGGCAAGGAGGAGATTCGCCATATCGTCGGCCTGCAGCTTGAGCGCGTGGCGCGCAACGCGGCCAGCCAAGGAGTAACACTGACTTACGACCAGACGCTAATCGACCACTTTGCCCAAGAAGGCTACAAGCCCGAGTTTGGGGCGCGTGAACTCAAGCGATTGATTCGCAGCGAGTTGGAAACCGCGCTGGCGAGGGAAATGCTCGGTGGCGGCATCGGCAAGGACGATCACGCCAATGCACGCTGGGACGAGAAAGCTGAGCGCGTGAGCTTCGAGCGCAAGGAGCCGCCGGAGGCCCAGGTCGGGACGGAGAAATCCGACGAAGCCAAGACCGCCGAAGAGCCGCAGAGCGATACGGGCAAGACAGCGCGCAAGAAGAAACCGTCGAGCGGGCAAAAATGATGCATCGGGAGGCTCTCGTGGCCAACTCTAGCGCAGGGCTGGTACGGGTAGTCTCCCTTTCATCACTCGCGGCCACTGTCACCAAGGCGACGGGACATTGCGCCTTCGTGCAGTGGGTGGCGCGGCTCCTTACTGGCGGGTGCTTGCGCATTGAGTCAGCCTATGCGAGTGCCTGGGAGCATTGCGCACGCCCGCTTCCGATCCGGTTGGGCAACGGATTGGCGCGTCTGTTCGCACCCAATCCTTAGCGATTCGATTCTTGAGGGATGCCGATTATGGAGAAGAAAGATCAATGGAATATCGGTTACTGGATCGTCGCGATCCTCTTGTTGCTCATGTTGCAGGACTACTGGCAGGCGGCTCAGACGATCGAGCCCGTACCATACAGTGATTTCGAGAAGGCGCTGGCCGAGGGGCGCGTCGCCGAAGTGCTGGTGTCGGACCGCACGGTCACCGGGCGCCTGAAATCGCCGGACAGCCGGGGCAAGACCACCATCGTGGCCACCCGTGTCGAACCCGACCTGGCCGAGCGGCTGTCCAAGTACGAGGTGCCCTATGCGCGGGTGGTGGAAAGCACCTGGCTGCGTGATGTGCTCTCCTGGATTCTGCCGGCGGTGGCCTTCTTCGGCGTCTGGTTCTTTCTGTTCCGCCGCTTCGCCGAGAAGCAGGGCATGGGTGGCTTCCTGAGCATTGGCAAGAGCCGTGCCAAGGTATTCATGGAGAAGAACACTGGCGTGACCTTTGCCGATGTCGCTGGCGTCGATGAAGCCAAGGCGGAGTTGGTTGAGATCGGCGATTTCCTCAAGAATCCGCAGGAGTATGGACGGCTCGGGGCGCGCATCCCCAAGGGCGTGTTGCTGGTCGGCCCACCGGGCACCGGCAAGACATTGCTGGCCAAGGCTGTTGCCGGCGAGGCGGCGGTGCCCTTCTTCTCCATCTCCGGATCAGAATTTGTCGAGATGTTCGTGGGCGTGGGTGCGGCCCGTGTGCGCGACCTGTTCGAACAGGCGCGTGCGCAGGCGCCGGCGATCATCTTCATTGATGAGCTGGATGCTTTGGGTCGCGCACGCGGTGCCGGAGGACCGATCGGTGGACACGACGAGCGTGAGCAGACGCTGAACCAGTTGCTCACCGAAATGGATGGCTTCGACAGCTCGGTCGGGCTGATCATCCTTGCAGCCACCAACCGGCCGGAGATCCTCGATCAGGCCTTGCTTCGCGCCGGTCGCTTCGACCGTCAGGTGCTGGTGGACCGTCCCGACAAGACAGGTCGCCTGGAAATCCTGAAGGTCCATGTCAAGAAGATCACCCTGGCCCAAGGTGTAGATCTGGAACAGGTGGCGGCGCTGACCACCGGCTTTTCCGGCGCTGATCTGGCCAATCTCGTGAACGAAGCAGCGCTGAACGCGACGCGGCGCAAGGCGCAGGCTGTGGAACTGCAAGACTTCACCGCCGCCATCGAGCGCATCGTGGCCGGCCTGGAAAGGAAGAACCGTGTGCTCAATCCGAAGGAGCGGGAAACTGTCGCCTATCACGAGATGGGACACGCTCTGGTGGCGCTGGCGCTGCCCGGCACCGATCCGGTACACAAGATTTC
>TARA_B100001057_G_scaffold145755_1_pt1 | contig 10165 bp, 16 predicted proteins | sample TARA_B100001057 | Tara Oceans TARA_B100001057 (sample SAMEA2621839) | marine metagenome | biome: marine biome (ENVO:00000447); feature: surface water layer (ENVO:00002042); material: "saline water (ENVO:00002010), including plankton (ENVO:xxxxxxxx)" | depth 5 m | reverse complement strand
GTACTAGCTGAAAGTGTAAAATTGATAGTAGAAGCACTACCTACTGTACTTTCAACGGTAGTATAACCAACATAGCTTGCTGAGAGCACATCGCCTTCATTTGCCATGATCGAATAATTACCATCAAAGTCAGTTGTTACACCGTTAGTTGTACCAACAACTAAAACTGTTGCACCAGGAAGTGGTACACCGTCTTCATCAGATACAGTTCCGGAAACATTCATTTGAGCGAATGACCATTGGAACATAATCAAAAACGATAAAGTTAAAAACTTAAATAATTTTGTTTTCATATGTATTTTATATTATTTATTTAATCGACAAAAATGTTAATAAAAAGTTAATTAAACAACAATTTATTCACTTTTTCTACGTTTAATGGTGATTTTCCTCTGTAAAAAAATTATTTTTTTTTTAAAATTACCGTTTTTATAAAGCTGAAAAATGTTTTGCATATTAGATTCAGGTTTTACAAGTTTAATTAATTTGTTTTTAAAGCATGTATATAATAAGGACAAAATTTAAAAATTTAAATTATTTGATTGTAATTTAACCGCTTTCATAAAAAACATAATGTCCTCAATTTATTTTTTTTAAGATTTTTACACAATCCATTTGAATAATTAATAAAATAAATTACATTTGCACGCCGAAACAGGGGAAAATAATGTTTTTATGCCAACAATATCACAGTTAGTAAGAAAAGGACGAAAGAAAGTATCTAAAAAAAGTAAATCAGCTGCTTTAGTGTCTTGTCCGCAGAAAAGGGGGGTGTGTACCAGAGTTTACACAACAACTCCTAAGAAACCCAACTCAGCTATGAGAAAAGTAGCAAGGGTAAGATTAACTAACGGAACCGAAATTAATGCATACATTCCCGGTGAAGGTCATAATCTCCAAGAGCACTCTATTGTTTTGGTTCGTGGAGGTAGAGTCAAAGATCTTCCAGGAGTTCGCTATCACATAGTTCGTGGAGCTCTTGATACTGCTGGAGTTGAAGGTAGATCTCAAAGAAGATCAAAATATGGAGCTAAACGCCCCAAAAAGTAATAAATTATAGATGTTCAAATTTATTTGAACCTCTCAAACGTAAAATAAATGAGAAAAAGTAAGGCAAAAAAAAGACCATTACTACCTGACTCAAGGTTCAATGACCAGTTGGTTACAAGATTCGTTAATAATTTAATGTGGAACGGCAAGAAATCCACAGCTTTCAAACTTTTTTATGATGCAATCGATATCATAGAACAGCGCAAACAAAATGAAGAAAAAACAGCACTCCAGATTTGGAAGGATGGCTTATCTAACGTTATGCCACATGTAGAAGTGAGAAGTAGAAGAGTTGGAGGAGCAACGTTTCAAATCCCCATGCCAATCAGACCCGATAGAAAAATTTCAATGGCTATGAAATGGATGATTTCTTTTGCTAGAAAACGTAATGAAAAATCTATGGCTTTGAAATTAGCTTCGGAAATATTAGCAGCAGAAAAAGAGGAAGGAGCTGCTGTAAAAAAGAAGGTCGATGTTCATAAAATGGCTGAGGCCAATAAAGCATTTTCACACTTTAGATTTTAAATTATGGCTAGAGATTTAAAATATACAAGAAATATTGGTATTGCTGCCCACATTGATGCTGGAAAGACAACTACAACTGAAAGGATATTGTTTTATACAGGGGTGAGCCACAAAATTGGAGAAGTTCATGATGGTGCTGCAACAATGGATTGGATGGAACAGGAACAAGAAAGAGGAATCACAATTACTTCTGCAGCAACTACATGCACTTGGAATTTCCCTACCAACCAAGGAGAAAAAAAGGAGGATACAAAACCTTATCACTTTAATATAATTGATACACCGGGCCATGTTGATTTTACAGTTGAGGTTAATCGATCCCTAAGAGTTTTGGACGGACTTGTGTTTTTGTTTAGTGCAGTTGACGGAGTTGAGCCTCAATCCGAAACAAACTGGAGGTTGGCTGATAATTATAAAGTCCCTAGAATGGGGTTTGTTAATAAAATGGATAGGCAGGGATCAAATTTTCTTAATGTGTGTAAACAGATCAAAGAAATGTTGAAATCTAATGCCGTTCCTGTTGTACTACCTATTGGTGAAGAAGATAATTTTAAGGGAATTGTGGATTTAGTTAAGAATCAAGCAATAGTCTGGCATGAGGAAAAAATGGGTTCAACTTATGATATTATTGAAATTCCTGAAGAAATGAAATCTGAGGTTGAAGAATACCGCGCTAACTTAATTGAAGCTGTTGCTGAGTACGATGATGCTTTGTTAGAAAAGTTTTTTGATGATCCAGATTCAATTTCTGAAGAAGAAATTCATGAAGCATTGAGGAAAGCAACTCAAGATATGAGTATAATTCCAATGATTTGTGGATCTGCATTTAAAAATAAGGGAGTTCAGTTTCTTTTAGATGCGGTATGTAGGTATCTCCCATCCCCTCTTGACAAAGAGGCAATTGTTGGAACTGACCCTAAAACCGAAAATAATATTGAAAGAAAACCCATTGTGAGTGAACCATTTTCGGCACTTGCTTTCAAGATTGCAACCGATCCGTACGTTGGAAGATTAGCTTTTTTCAGGGTATACTCTGGTAAACTTGACGCAGGTTCTTATGTTTTAAATAACAGATCGGGTAATAAAGAAAGGATTTCTAGAATTTTTCAAATGCATGCTGATAAACAAAATTCAATTCCTCTAATAGAAGCAGGTGACATTGGCGCAGCTGTTGGTTTTAAAGACATAAAAACTGGAGACACTCTTTCCTCTGAAAAAAACCCTATTATTCTTGAAAGTATGGTTTTTCCTGACCCCGTTATAGGAATTGCTGTTGAGCCCAAAACAAAAGCTGATGTTGATAAGTTAGGATTGGCTCTTGGAAAACTTGCGGAAGAGGATCCTACATTTCAGGTTAAAACTGATGAAGCATCTGGACAAACGATCATTTCTGGAATGGGTGAGCTACACCTTGATATTTTGGTTGATCGTCTAAGAAGAGAGTTCAAGGTAGAAGTTAATCAAGGGCAACCCCAAGTTGAGTATAAAGAAGCGATTACTGCATCTGCGGATCACCGGGAAGTTTATAAAAAACAATCAGGTGGTCGAGGTAAGTTTGCAGACATTGTTTTCACAATGGAGCCCGCCGACGATGGAAAGCCTGGACTTGAATTTGTTAATAAAATTAAAGGTGGTAATATCCCACGAGAATTTATTCCCTCTGTAGAAAAAGGGTTTAAAGAAGCTATGAAGAATGGACCACTTGCAGGTTTTGAAATGGATTCAATGAAAGTCACTTTAAATGATGGATCTTTTCATGCTGTAGATTCCGATTCACTTTCTTTCGAATTAGCTGCAAAGTTAGGTTTCAAAAGTGCAGCTAAGTTAGCAAAGTCTGTGATCATGGAACCCATAATGAAATTGGAGGTTCTAACACCTGAGGAAAACATGGGTGATATCGTTGGAGATTTGAATAGGAGAAGAGGACAGGTTAATAGCATGGATGATCGTGCAGGTTCCAAAGTTGTAAAAGCAGAGGTTCCATTATCTGAAATGTTCGGATATGTTACTTCACTTAGAACATTAAGTTCAGGAAGAGCTACATCCACAATGGAATTTGATCATTATTCAGCTACACCGCAAAACGTCTCGATTGAAGTGATTGCATCTATAAATGGAACAAAAGAATAAAGCCAAATATATGAGTCAAAAAATTAGAATAAAATTAAAATCATATGACTTCAATTTGGTTGATAAATCAGCCGAGAAAATTGTAAAGACTGTAAAGACAACTGGAGCAATTGTTACGGGGCCAATTCCCCTTCCAACCCACAAGAAAATTTTTACAGTGCTGAGATCACCTCACGTGAATAAAAAATCTAGAGAACAATTTCAATTGTCCTCTTACAAAAGATTATTAGATATATATAGTTCATCATCAAAAACAATTGACGCATTGATGAAACTGGAGCTTCCAAGTGGAGTTGAAGTTGAGATTAAAGTATAAAAAATAAATAAATGTCCGGATTGATTGGAAAAAAAATAGGAATGACAAGTATCTTTGATGAAAGTGGTAAAAATTTACCATGTACTGTTATTCAAGCAGGCCCTTGCGTGGTAACTCAAATTAAATCAAAGAGTTCAGATGGATATAACTCTGTTCAACTTGGATTTAATGAAAAAAATGAAAAACATACAAACAATGCTGAGATTGGACATTTTAAAAGATCTAAATCCAATCCAACCCAAAACTTAATTGAGTTTAAAGGATTTGATGAAGAATTGAAGATTGGAGATAAATTAACTGTAGATCACTTTGAGGAAGGGGAATTTGTTGATGTTTCTGGGATGTCTAAGGGAAGAGGATTTCAAGGTGTTGTTAAAAGACATGGTTTCGCAGGCGTTGGCCAAGCAACTCATGGTCAGCATAATAGGCTTAGAGCACCTGGTTCTATTGGTGCTGCTTCTTATCCAGCAAGAGTTTTTAAAGGCATGAAAATGGCTGGTAGAATGGGAAATCAAAAGACAACCATTCAAAACCTAAAAGTTTTAAAGGTAGTTGCTGATAAAAATCTTCTTGTCTTAAAAGGGAGTGTTCCTGGTCACAAAAATTCAATTGTAATAATCAGAAAATAATGAAAGTAGAGGTTCTAAATAGAAAGGGTAAACAAACTGGAAGAAATATAGAGCTTTCCAAATCTGTTTTTGAAATAAAACCCAACGAACATGCTATTTACCTTGACGTAAAAAGATTTTTAGCCAATAAAAGACAAGGAACAAATAAAACAAAAGAAAGATCTGAAATCAAAGGAAGTACCAGGAAAATTAAAAAACAAAAAGGTACCGGAACTGCTAGAGCCGGAAGTATTAAAAATCCACTTTTTAGAGGTGGGGGTAATATATTTGGTCCAAGAGTTAGATCATATACTCAAAAGCTAAATAAAAATCAAAAAAAGTTGGCTCGAAAGTCGGCCCTTTCATTAAAAGTTAAGAAAAAGGAAATTACAATTTTAGAGGATTTGCAACTTAAAGAACCAAAAACAAAATCTTTTAAAGATATTATAAGCGCACTTGGGCTGAATGATAAAAAATTACTCTTTGTTACACCTGATGTTAACAAGAATGTTTTTTTGTCAGCTAGAAATTTAGAGAAGACCAAAGTAATTACAAATAACGAAATTAACACTTACGGAATAATGAATGTAGAACATTTGGTTGTCTTTGAAAGTTCTGTAAGTAAAATTGAATTAACATTAAAGTAGTATAATGGAAATTTTAAAGAAACCTTTGATTACCGAAAAAGCTACTAGTGATAGCGAACTTAAAAATAGGTTTACTTTTATAGTAAAATCAGATTCAAATAAGGTTGAGATCAAAAAAGCAGTTGAAATGAAGTATGGGGTTTCTGTTCAAAAAGTTTGGACTCAGATTTATGGGCCAACTAGACGAACCCGATATACTAAAAATGGAATTCAAAGAGGTAAATCTTCAGTTATTAAGAAAGCCATAGTACAACTTTCTGAGGGAGATACAATAGATTTTTATAATAATATTTAAATTAATAAATAATGGCTGTTAAATTTTTAAAACCTATCACACCTGGACAACGAGGAAAAGTCGTTAATGGTTTTGATGCCATTACAAAAGATAGGCCTGAAAAAAGTTTATTGAAACCTAAAAAAAGATCTGGTGGAAGAAACAACCAAGGAAAGATGACAATGAAGTTTGTTGGAGGTGGTCATAAAAAAAGATACAGGTTAATTGATTTTAAAAGAGATAGAAAGGAAGATGTTTCTGAAGTTATCTCTATTGAGTATGATCCTAATAGGTCTGCTTTTATAGCACTAACTAAGTTCGAAGACAATGAAAAAAGATATGTCATTGCTCAAAAAGGTTTAAAAGTTGGAGATAAAATAGTGTCTGGCTCTGCTGTTGCACCCGATATTGGAAATTGTATGCCTCTTTCTGGTATCCCATTAGGTACTATTATCTCATGTATTGAAATGAACCCAGGTAAAGGTGCGCAAATTGCAAGAAGCGCAGGATCTTTTGCACAACTAATGGCAAAAGAAGGAAAGTTTGTTACAATAAAACTTCCCTCTGGTGAAACTAGACTAATCCTTTCTGTCTGTAATGCAACTATTGGTGCTGTTTCAAACTCTGATCATCAACTAACTGTGTTTGGAAAAGCTGGTTCAAAAAGATGGTTAGGAAGAAGACCCAGGACTCGACCAGTTGTTATGAATCCGGTGGATCATCCAATGGGTGGTGGGGAAGGTAGAGCATCAGGAGGACATCCAAGATCAAAAAATGGAATTCCTGCTAAAGGCTTCAGAACTAGGAACAAGAAAAAGGCAAGTAACAAGTACATAATTGAGAGAAAAAAGAAATAAAAAATGGCAAGATCATTAAAAAAAGGACCTTACGTACACTATAGCTTGATTAAGAAAGTCCAGAAAAACTTGGACAGTAATAAAAAGCCTGTAATTAAGACTTGGTCTAGGTCGTCTATGATTATCCCTGATTTTGTGGGTCAGACCATAGCGGTTCATAATGGCAGACAATTCGTGCCAGTTTATATTACAGAAAATATGGTCGGTCATAAGCTTGGTGAATTTTCACCTACCAGATCATTTAGAGGTCATGCTGGAGGAAAAAAAGGTAAAAAATAATTTATAAAAGGTTAATGGGACAAAGAAAAAGACAAACAGCCGAAAAATATAAAGAAGCAAAAAAGAACATTGCATTTGCTACTCTTAAGAGTTGTCCTACATCTCCAAGAAAAATGCGTCTTGTAGCTGATGTCATAAGAGGAAAAGACGTCGATCAGGCGCTAACGACTTTAAAGTTTAGCCAAAAGGAAGCATCAAACAGATTAGAAAAGTTGCTACTTTCTGCAATTTCAAATTGGCAATCAAAAAATGAAAATAATGACGTTGAAGATGCACAGTTGTTTGTAAAGGAAATTAGAGTTGATAGTGCTGGTATGTTAAAAAGATTAAGACCAGCGCCTCAGGGTAGAGCACACCGAATCAGAAAAAGATCAAATCATGTGACTTTGGTCTTAGGTTCAAAAAATTTAATACAAGGTTAGTATGGGACAAAAAACAAACCCAATAGGAAATAGATTAGGGATCATCAGAGGATGGGAATCAAATTGGTATGGAGGTTCCAACTACGGAGATAAGTTAGCTGAAGATCACAAACTTAGAAAATATGTTTTTGCAAGATTAGCTAAAGCGAGTGTATCACGTATTATAATTGAAAGAACTTTAAAATTGGTAACTCTTACAATCACAACTGCTAGGCCAGGAATAATTATTGGAAAAGCTGGTCAAGAGGTTGATAAATTGAAAGAAGAATTAAAGAAAATTTCGGGAAAAGATGTTCAGCTCAACATTATTGAGATTAAACGACCTGAACTTGAAGCTCAACTGGTTGCATCCAGTATTTCAAGACAAATTGAAAGCAGGATCTCATACAGAAGGGCAATTAAAATGGCAATTGCAGCAACAATGAGAATGAATGCAGAGGGTATTAAAGTTCAAATTTCTGGTAGATTGAATGGCGCAGAAATGGCAAGATCCGAATCCTACAAGGAAGGGAGAATCCCGTTATCTACATTTAGAGCTGATATTGACTATGCCTTAGTAGAAGCTCAAACTACTTACGGAAAACTAGGAGTAAAGGTTTGGATTATGAAAGGTGAGGTCTATGGTAAAAGAGAATTATCTCCACTTGTTGGATTAAGTTTAAGTGCAGCCAAATCCAAGGGAAATTCGCCAAAGGGCAGAAAACAAAGAAGAAGATAAATTTTAAATATGTTATCACCGAAGAGAACAAAATATAGAAAAATGCAAAAGGGTCGAATGAAAGGTGTCTCTAACAGGGGACACGTTTTATCTAACGGCATGTACGGTATTAAATCACTTGATTCTTCTTTTGTTACATCTAGACAAATTGAAGCTGCCAGGATTGCTGCAACCAGATTTATGAAAAGAGAAGGTCAATTGTGGATTAAAATTTTTCCTGATAAGCCCATCACAAAGAAACCTTTGGAAGTTAGAATGGGTAAAGGAAAAGGTGCACCTGAATATTTTGTTGCTGTTGTCAAACCTGGAAGAATAATGTTTGAAGTTGCTGGTGTTACTATTGACGTTGCCAGGGAGGCTTTAAGGTTAGCGGCGCAGAAACTTCCAGTTAAAACAAAATTTATAATTGCAAGAGATTACGAAGTATAAAAATTTAAAATGAAACAAAAAGAAGTTATAGAAATGTCAATTGATGAACTGAATGAAAAGCTTACTTCATTTAAAAAAGAACTAAGTGAAATGAAAATGACACATGCTGTTTCTCCCATTGAAAATCCACTTCAAATAAGAAATATTCGTAGAACCATTGCCAGAATCAATAGTGAGTTATCTAAAAGAAACCAAGAACAATAATCACATGGAAAAAAGAAATTTAAGAAAAGAGAGAATTGGTGTTGTAACCAGTAATAAAATGCAAAAATCCATTGTTGTATCTGAGGTTAATAAGGTTAAGCATCCAATGTATGGAAAATTTGTTTTGAAGACGAAAAAATATATCGCTCATGATAAAGATAATGAATGTAATATTGGTGATACCGTAAAAATAATGGAAACAAGACCTGTAAGTAAATCAAAATGTTGGAGGCTTGTTAAAATTTTAGAAAGAGCAAAATAATGTTACAACAAGAATCAAGATTATCGGTTGCAGACAACACTGGAGCAAAAGAAGTCCTCACAATACGTGTATTGGGAGGTACAAAAAGGAGATACGCATCAGTTGGTGACAAGATAGTCGTTACTATCAAACAGTCTACTCCAAACGGAACTATGAAAAAGGGACAAGTTTCAACCGCTGTTGTTGTAAGAACAAAAAAAGAGGTTCGTAGAAAAGACGGATCTTACATTCGATTTGATGACAATGCATGTGTCTTATTGGATGCTGCTGGTGAAATGAGAGGCACTAGAGTGTTTGGTCCTGTAGCAAGAGAGCTTAGAGATAAAAAATTTATGAGAATTATATCATTAGCACCCGAAGTTTTATAGAATGAAAAAGATTAAAATTAGAATAGGAGACACTGTTAAAATTATTGCTGGAGACCACAAGGGGTCTGAGGGTAAGATTATTAAAATATTTAAAGCTAATAATACGGCTTTAATTGAAGGTATAAATATGGTTAAAAAGCATAATAAACCGAGCTCAAAGAACCCTAAAGGAGGTATTACCGAAAAGGAATCACCTCTCAATATATCCAACATATCTTTAATCAATTCAAAAGGTGAAACTACCAGAGTTGGTTATAAGACCATTGATGGTGTTAAAAAAAGAATAGCACTAAAATCGGATGAAATAATTTAATTATGAGCTACCAACCAAGGTTAAAAAAAGAATTCAATGAAAGGATCGTTTCTTCTCTTAAGAAAGAATATTCCTACAAGAATGTGATGATGGTTCCAAAGCTAATGAAAATCGTAATTAGTAAAGGAGTCGGTGCTGCTGTATCTGACAAAAAGCTTATTGATCATGCTATAGAAGAACTTACAATGATCTCCGGTCAAAAAGCAATTGCAACTATTTCTAAAAAGGATGTAGCATCCTTTAAACTTAGAAAAGGTATGCCTATTGGGGCAAAAGTTACTCTGAGATCTGAAAGAATGTATGAATTTTTAGACAGATTGATTACTTCAGCCTTGCCTAGAGTTCGTGATTTTCAAGGGATAAAATCATCTGGTTTTGACGGAAGAGGAAACTACAATCTCGGTGTCACAGAACAAATAATCTTTCCTGAAATAGATATTGATAAAGTAAATAAAATCTCAGGAATGGATATTTCATTCGTAACAAGTGCTAACACTGATAAGGAAGCTCAATCACTGCTTTCAGAACTTGGTCTACCGTTCAAGAAAAATACAAACTTCAATACTAATCCTCAAGTTTCGGGTGAAATAAACATAGAGAATGCTCCAGTTGTTGAAGAAGCTATTGCTTCAGAAGCGAATGAGGTTGTTGAACCAAAAGAGGATATTCAAGTTGTTGAAGAAGCTGTTGTTGAAGAAGCTGTTGTTTCAGAAGCTAATGAGGTTGTTGAATCAAAAGAGGATACTCAAGTTGTTGAAGAAGC
>TARA_B100001057_G_scaffold499866_1_pt1 | contig 10167 bp, 8 predicted proteins | sample TARA_B100001057 | Tara Oceans TARA_B100001057 (sample SAMEA2621839) | marine metagenome | biome: marine biome (ENVO:00000447); feature: surface water layer (ENVO:00002042); material: "saline water (ENVO:00002010), including plankton (ENVO:xxxxxxxx)" | depth 5 m | reverse complement strand
AACGAGAAAAGGATAAAAAAAGTTGTAGCAATTGTTAAAAAAAAAAATATTCCCTCGTTAAAAATATTTCACAAACTTGAATTTGAAAAAACTCCAGAATTTGAAAATAGAAATTTTTTAAAATTTATCTATAAAATTTGAAATAACAAAAACTAATATAAAAAAATTAAATAGAATAAAAAAAACTATTCTAATTTTGACTCGATTTTTCTTATTTCATTCATAATCAAATTATTGATCTTCTTACTGCCTTCATATGAGGGATGATGAGTGTCAAATATGTATATATTTTTATTATCATAAAAAAAACATTGATTATTAGGGCAAAAAGTTTCTTCTAGTTTTATTTTATAAATATTTTTGGAATTTATATTATTCAAAAAATCTATTTCCTCTGAAAAATATTCTCTGTAAATTTTTACTGGATAATTTATCTTGTCAGTTAAATAATAATTTGGATTTTTTTCAAAATATTTTAAATCCGGATTTTTCCACATGTTAACTTGTTTATTCCTTAAAATTTTATATAAAACATGTGTGGGTGAAAGTGGTGTTGGATATAATAATAAGATTTTTTTATCTTTAGATAAATCAATTATTGTTTCTTTTAATTTCTTTTTTAACAAAATTTTTTTTGTGTTAAAATCTAAACCTATATTTTCACGTTTTGAAAAAATGATTTGCTCTTTTATTTTTGTAAGATTGTCTTCTTCAAGTTTAAATGATTTTCCAAACTGTGAATCGTAACGTCCATACATTATTATATATGTATTTTTGTGAGTTTTATTTTTTATAAAGTTCGTTCTATATTTATGAGCGTCTTCATCTAATACTATTTTATTGTTCTCATTAGTTTTTACAAAGTTTGGAAGATAAAAATATCCACCATGACTCATTGTTACTAACCGAAATTTTGTTTTTGAAATTTGTTCAACAAGATTTTTTAATAACGCATCAGTCTGAGAGTCTCCTAACAAAATAATATCGCCAATGTTATCTTGTAACTCGTTGAATACACAAAAACCATTTTCTCCAATTCTACTATGACATGCAATATTATTTTGAAAGGAACTTCTATAACCTAAAGTTTTATAAGTGTTAACTATAATTTCGGGAAAATGACTTCTGTTCTCAAAACCTTTTTTAAAAATACTTACAGAATTAAGTGTAAAAACTACTAAGATTAGGAAAATTAAAAATTTTATAATTGAAGAAAACTTATATTTTTTGCTTCTAAAAGGTTTTTCAATGAAAAAATAGGATAAAATAGACAGTAATAGAGTAATCAATCCTAATAATAATTTAATTAAGATATCTTCTTGTTCCATAAAATTGGTTATTCTCGCAAAAGCAAAAATAGGAAAATGCCAAAGATATAATGAATAAGAAATTAAACCAGTGCCAACAAAAAACTTTGATGAAAGAACTTTAGTAGTTAACTCATTTTTATCTGAATACCATATAACCAAACAAACCCCAATAATTGGAGATAACGTGTGTAATGACGGATGAAATACTTCTTCATTTAATTTTGTGTAGGGTGTAACAACCTGGAAATCAGAAAAAAAAAGTATTGAATGTATTATCAAAATTAATCCAACCAGAGGCAAAACCATAGATAATTTTTTATTTTTATTTCTATGGCCTAATGTAATTTCGTAGTACGCTAGTATTGAACCAGCCAGCAATTCCCAACCTCTTGTCGGTAGAATATAAAAATTAAATGTTGGATAATTTTTGCTACCCCATTCTGCTAATCCAATACTTACAAAAAATCCAAAAATTAAAATGTGAATTAGGTATTTTTTAAAATATTTAAATGAAATTAAAAAAATTATTGGAAATAGAATATAGTATTGTTCCTCTACTGACAGTGACCAAGTATGTAGAAAGGGTTTAAGTAAACTACTTTCAGCTCCATATTGTTGACCGGAAAACCAAAAATAAATATTAGAGCTGAAACCAAGTGAATATAAAATTGATTTTGAAAAATCTATCAAACTATGTGGAAGTATAAAAAACCAAGCAAAAGGGAGCGATGCCAACATTACAATCAGTAATATAGGTAAAATTCGCCTAATACGTCTTTCATAAAAATATTTAAATGAAAATGATCCTGTAGTTAAAAACTCTTTATAAATAATAGATGTAATCAAATAACCCGATATAACGAAAAAAATATCAACCCCTATAAATCCTCCTCCAAAAATTTTATGGTCAAAAAAAGAAATTTGAGCGTGGTAAATTATGACAGAGATAACTGCTATAGCTCGTAAACCATCAATTTCTGGGCGGTAGTCAACTTTCATTTAATAAACACTTATCATATTAAAATTATGCTGCAAATTATTAAAAAAAGATAGTTGCTATTGTTAAAAAAGATAATATTCCTTTCTATAAGATATTTCTTACCTTTAAATTTAAATTAATTTATAATTTAAAAAAAATATTTTATATAAGTATAATGAAAATAGGCAAATTAGATTTAAATAAAAATAAAAAGCCGATTTTAATATCTGAGATTTCAGGAAATCATGGTGGAAAGTTCATAAACGCTGTTGAACTAGTTAGAAAAGCTGCAAAAAATGGTGCTGACATAGTTAAGTTGCAAACATATGATGCTGAAAGCCTTACTCTAGACTCATCACGACCTGAATTCTTTATAAGAAATAAGAAAAGTTTATGGAAAAATAATAACCTTTTTAATCTTTATAAAAAAGGATCTACTAACAAAGAATGGCATTACAAATTATTTAATGAGGCAAAAAAATACAATGTTGAGTGCTTTACATCTATTTTTGATGAAAACGATATTGAATTTTTAGAAAAATTAAAAATCCCTGCATACAAAATTGCATCTTTTGAATGTCTACATTTTCCACTAATTAGAAAAGTTATTAAAACTAAAAAACCAATATTAATTTCAACTGGGATGTGTTCTATCAGCGAAATAAAAGAATTAGTAAATTTTTTAAAAAAAAATAATTGTAAAAAGTTTGCGCTTTTAAAATGTACCAGCTCATATCCAGCAAAAAATACAGATTTAAATTTAAGTACTATAGCAGATATGAGAAAAAAATTTAAATGTGAGATAGGATTTTCCGATCATTCTTTAGGTTTTAATGCCTCAATTGGAGCAATACATCAAGGGGCTTCTTTCATAGAAAAACATATATGCCTAAATAAGAAAATAGGAATTGATTCAAAATTTTCTCTAGAGGTGAAAGATTTACCTTTATTTAAAAAAGAAATACATGATGCTTTTTTGTCTAGAGGAAAAATTTCTTATGGCCCAACTAAAAATGAATTATCGAATTTACAATTTCGTAGATCCATCTATGCAGTCAAGAAAATAAAAAAAGACGAAAAATTCACAAAAGAAAATATTAGAGTGATTAGACCAAATTTGGGTTTAAAGCCAAAATATTATGATTATGTTATTGGAAAAAAGGCAAAAAAGTATATTAAATTTGCAAACCCAATTCATTTTAAAAATGTCAAAAAGTAACAAAAAATCTTTTCAACCGTGCATCATAGGATTGGGTTATGTAGGTTTGCCAATTTTATTAAATTTAGCAAACAAATACATAACATATGGATATGATATAAATTCAGAGAGAATTAGTAACTTAAGAAAGGGCATAGATACATTTAATGAATATAAAAAAAAGGATTTTATAAACAAAAAAATTAAATTTTTAAATGAATTAAAATATTTAAGTGATTGTAATTTATTTATTATAACAGTTCCTACACCAGTTTTTAAAAATAAAGATCCTGACCTTTCTCATTTAAAAGATGTATGTAAAAAACTTTCAACAGTAATAAAGAATAATGATATCATAATATTTGAGTCAACGGTCTATCCAGGACTAACAAATGAATTTTGTATTCCTTTACTTGAAAGTTGTAATAATTTAAAAGAGGGAAAAGATTTTTATGTGGGATATAGTCCTGAAAGAGTAAACCCTGGAGATAAAAAACATAGCCTAAAAAATATTAATAAAATTCTAGCCTATCCACATAATTATAAGAAAAGTGAAATATTGAAATTTTATTCAAACTTAGGCAAAAAAATAATTTTTACAAAAAAAATAAAAGAAGCAGAAACTGCAAAAGTCATAGAAAATATACAAAGGGACGTAAACATTGGTTTAATAAATGAAATATATCTGACCTGTAAAAAAATGAATATAAATTTCACTGATGTTATTAAATTAGCATCTACAAAATGGAACTTTATTAAATTTAAACCAGGGTTAGTTGGTGGACATTGCTTACCAGTTGATCCTTATTATTTTGCTTATATTGGTAAAAAAAATAAAGCTATAAGCAAAATTACTCTAGCAGGTCGATCCACTAACGACTCTATGCAAGATTACATTTATAAAAAAATTTTTAATGTCATTAAAAAATATAAGAATAAAAAAATATTAATATGTGGTTTAACTTATAAAGAAAATGTATCTGATTTAAGAAACTCTTTGGCTTATAATATCTTTAAAAAATTGAAAAAAAATAATTTAAAAATTTTTGGCTATGATCCTTTAGTTGATAGTAATATAGCAAGAAAAAATGGAATATTAACTAAAGAACCTAGATTAGAAAAATTCAATACTTTTATTGTTTTAACAAATCATGATATAATAAAGAAATATTTGAAAAAAATTAAAAATAATAAAATCTTTTTTCCAATTTGATTAATAAACATAATTAAAATAATTTCCGAAAAAAAATTTAAATACAAAAAATTAATTTAATTATATTTAAGAAAATAATTTTATAATAATTTCTTATTATTTGCCTTTAATTTGATAAAATATAATTTAAATAGCCCTAATAAAGATTGTAAAATTAAACTTAGATTAACTGAACTTTCTCCTCTTGTGCGGTTTACAAAAATCGAGGATGTCTCTGATATTTTATAATTGTGCAATTTTAGTTGTAGTAAAAACTCAGATAAAACAATAAAACCATCTCCTATTTTTCCGCATTTAGAAATTACAATTTTTAACGCTCTTCTAGAGTAAATTCTATATCCATTAGTGTAGTCGCTAACACCAACATTTAACAGAATTTCTGCTAGGAAATTGGCCATAAATGAAAATATTCTTCTTTGAATAGACCAATTATATATTTTACTATTTTTCAAATATCTGCTTGCAATTAAAAGATCTAGATTCATATTTTTAAATTTATTAATATTATTTTTAAGTTCTCTAGGTTCGTGTGAAAAGTCAGCATCCATTTCGACAAAGATTTTGATTTTATTAGATAAATATGCTTTTTTGAAACCCTCAATCACTGCCGAACCTCTACCTTTTTTATTTTTTCTATAAATATATGTAATCTTTTTTTTATCTTTAAAATAGTTTTTAAGATTATATTCTTTTGTATCATCAACTATGAAAATTAGACAATTTGGATGTAATTTAAGTAATTTTTTAGAAAGTTTTAAGATATTTTCTTTTTCTCTAAATGTAGGTATAATAATTCCAATCATATTAGTTATAAAAAAAATTTAAATTATTTCTATAAGATTTAATTCTAATTTTCTTTTTTAAAATTTTTCTATTATCTGAAATTAAATATGTGGGATATTTATTATCTATAAAAGTTATATTTTTTTTATACTTTTTACCAAGTAGTAATGCTATATCTTTTAAATTTATATTTTGTCCTGATCCTATATTAAAGACACCTGTTGATTTATTTTTGTAAAGCTCAAAAATGACTTTTATTATGTTTTTAGTTGAAATAAAGTCTCTATAATGATTAAGGTTTTGCAAAGTAATATTTTTGCTATTACTCTTTTTTAGTTTGTTGATTACAGATGGTATAAAAAATGGATATTTTTGTCTTTTATCAGTAAAACTAAAAATTCTTCCTATACAAAATTTTATTTGAGTTTTTTTCAACCTAAATATTTCTTTTTCTGCATATTTTTTAGTAAGACCATATTTAGAGGAAGGGAATAATTTTTCATTTTCAGACATCTTAACTTTTTTTTTATTTAATTTATAAACATGGGAGGTTGATGCAAAAAAAACCCAATCTGGCTTCTTTTTTTTAAATTTTAATGCTTTTACTAAATTTCTAGTCCCCAAATGGTTAATTTGTAAAGCTTTTTTAAAATTTAAATCAACTTCTCTTTTAGGAACTTTTGCGGCAAAATGGATTAACAAATCAAAATTATTTTTAGATATCCAATTTTTTACATCCTTATAATTTTCAATATTTCCTTTAAATTTGAAGAATTTAAAAGGCAGTATTTCTAAGGCTTTTTTTCCAAGAACACCTGTTGACCCTGTAATGGCACAAACTTTCATTTAATAATTATCTATTTGAAGTAGGTGATCTACCAATTTATAAATTTTATTTTTTTCAATTTTTTCAGTCGGCAAGCCAATAAAAAAACCATAATCTTCGATTATTTGAGCATTTTCTAATTCTTTTTTTTTAAATTTTATATCATGTAATTTAACAGCTAATTGATTTGTAAAATTACCACTGATAATTGGCCTTGTTTCTATATTCTTTTTATTTAAAAATTTTAAATATTTTTTTTTATTAAATTTTTTTTTTTTATTAATTAAAAATGGAAGCCCAAACCAACTAGGATTTAAATTTTTTGTAGGGTTAAAAAATTGAAATTGATTATTCCATTTTTTTGACTTTTTTAAATTTTGAATTATTTCTCTTCTATTGTGTGATCTTATTTTCATCATTTTATTAAGTCTTTTAAATTGATTCATTCCAATTGAAGCAGAGATCTCTAACGGTCTAAGGTTAAAACCTTCATTAATAAAATTAAAATCTTTAACTTTTTTTTTTTTAATTTCTCTATCCCATCCGTGCGCTCTTAATGATTTTAAAATATCATAATCATCTTTGGATTTACACACAATCATACCCCCTTCTCCTGCGGTTACCTGGTGAGAATAATAAAAAGAAAATGTTCCAAAATCACCAAACGTTCCCAAATATTTTCCTCCGTATTTTGATCCAAGTGACTCACAATTATCTTCTATAAGGTATATTTTTTTTCTATTTGCAAAATTTCTAATTTTTTCAATTTCTGGGCTATTTCCCAAAACATTTACTAATACTATAACCTTAGTTCTTTTTGTGACTTTTTTAACTAGTTTAGAGTAATCTAAGCAAAATGAATTAAGGTCTACATCAACAAATACAGGCTTCAGTCCAGACTGAATAATAGGCCATAATGTTGTGGACCAACATACTGCTGGAATTATACATTCAGAATCTTTAATAACTCGATTTTTTTTTAAAACATTAGTTAAGCAAAAGAAGGCAAGTAAATTTGCTGAAGAACCACTGTTAACCATAAGTGCGTATTTAGCACCTATTTTTTTTGCAAAATATTTTTCAAAAACTTTTGTTTTTTGGCCCATTGTTAAATTTCCCGAAATTAATGTCTTTGCACCCTCAATCAGATCTTTCTCGCTATATCCATTGTTAAGAAGAGGAAAATTAAATTTTTTTTCTTTTGTTGATTTGTAATTTTTAAATAGTTTATTTAGTAAATAATTTATTTTTTGGTTTTTCAATTTAATTATCTCGTTTTCATTTATTCTAATTATCCTATATTAATCATTATCATTCTTGTAACTAAAATAATAAAATTTAAAAAGTATATAATTAAATATTAGATATAAAGAAAAAATAAAAGACATAAAAACAAAATCTAGCAATGGCAAAAATGTATTAATAAAACCAGTGACCTCTACTGAATTAAATATATTATTATCTGATAAAATAATAGAGTAATCTAAAAAATACTTAATAAGAAGAAAATAAGAAAAATATACAAAAATTCCTTTATATTCGTTACCCAATTTAATTAATAAAGGAATTAATAAAATAGTAAATATTTCTCTGTAAAACACATTTGGATGAAGAATATATGTTGAAATTAAAATAGTAGATCCAATCAAGAAAGACTGAGTTTTGATTTCAAAAATGTTTATATTTAGTATTTTTTTTTTTAAAATTAAAAAAGAAAAAAAAATAATGAATATTGCAAATAAAATTAAATTTAATAACTTTACCTCAATTATCTTAAACATGGTTATAAGATATACTGAATCTAACAGACTTAAGATCTTTTCTTTTCTATGTAAAAGATAATCATTAAATGCAAAAATATGAAAGTTTTTTGCTCCTACAGTAATATTTTTCAACATATCCGAATCAAATATTTTCTTAATATCTTCTAAGTTAAAGAAAAAATACAATATAAAAAAAATACACGTAATAAAAAAATAGAAAAAAAGTTTATTTAAATTTTCCTTTAAAAAAAAAAATTTGTAAATAAGTACTATTGGATAAAACTTTACAGATGCAACTGTTAGAATTAATATTGAATTAATCATTTTTTTATTTGAAAAGATAACTAAGACAGTTGTAAGAAAAACAATTAAATCAAAATTAAATTTTTCAATAAGTTGAATTGTGCTTGGATTGAGCAATACCAAAAAAGTGAAAACATAACTAATTTTACTTTTAGGATCAATTATTTTAATCACAAAATATACAAATACAAATATTAATATTAATGGAACTAATTTTATGTATAAAAAATTTAAATTTTCAAAATATGGAAAATGCAACCATAAAAATGATGGTCCGTAACCATATATCATCGGGTATGGAAAAACTGCTTTGTCACAAGCTCTTAAAGTATATACATCAATATTATTAGATTGGCATTGATTAAAAAAAATAATCGTTTGCCAGTCAAAAAATAAATAATACTCACCATCAACAGTTTTTGTCCAAACTAAATAATGAATTAAATTAGAAAATACTAAATAGAAGTATATTGTTAATATAACTACAAAAATTAATAATTGATTAACATTGAGTTTATTAAATAGTTTATAATTCATAAAATGTTAAAAAATATTATTAAACACCAATATATATTGAAAAGTGAACAAGACCAATAGATTAAAATATATATTCAAATGAAAATTTTTGTGTTCTATTTATAGTTTAATATTTCTAGTTTAAATAAAATGAAAATTGTTTATATTGCAGAAACATCTTTAACTAATAACAGTGCCTACACACATCATGTGGTAAAAATGTGTGATGCTTTTAGTCAACTGAATCATGAAGTTGTATTATATTTACCGAAACTTCATAAAAATTTTGAATATGAAAACGTCGAAAAAAAATATTTATTATCATCAAAGAAAAAATTTAAAATAAAATCTTTGATTAATTTTAAATTAACTAATTTTTTCTTTAAAATTTTTTTTCTATTACAAGTTTTAAAAAATATTGATAAAGATAAACCAAATATAATATTAACAAGAAGTTTTCTATCTAGTATTATTTTAAGCTCATTTAAAATCAAGCATATATTAGAAATTCACTCAGAATTCCAATCATTAACAAAATTTCTTATGATTAATTTAAACTATATAAATTCGAATTATATTACGAAAAAAATATTAATTTCAGAGTCTTTAAACAAAATTTTTAAATTCAATACAAATGAATATATAGTTCTCCATGATGGTGTTGATATGAAAAATTTCACTAGTTTTAATAGCAATTCGAATATTGAAAAAGTTAGTTATGTAGGAAGTTTTTATAAGGGAAGGGGTATAGAACTAATATTTCACTTAGCCCAAAAATTCCCTAATTTAATGTTTGAATTGTACGGCCAGGCTAATAATAATTTCAAGACTGACTTAAAAAACGTAAAAATTTATGATTATGTTAATTATTGCAATGTTCCAACTATTCTTCGTAACGCCGATTTACTCTTGATGCCTTACTCTAAGAAAGTTAGCGTAAGATCAAAAAATCTAAATACCGCTGATTATTGCTCTCCTTTAAAAATGTTTGATTATTTAGCTGCTGGCAGAGTAATTGTATCGTCAAAATTAAACGGAATTTGCGAAGTTTTAAAACACAAAAAAAACGCAATAATAGTTGAGGATTTTGATTATAAAGCATGGGAAAAAGAAATAAATAATATACTTAACAATAAATATGATATTACAACTATTCAAAAAAATGCATTTGATACAGCTAATGAATTTACTTGGGTTAAAAGAGTATCTAAGATTTTAAATAAAATTTAATTTGAAAAATATTATATGAAAATTTTGATCACAGGTGTTGCAGGTT
>TARA_B100001057_G_scaffold493317_1_pt1 | contig 10176 bp, 12 predicted proteins | sample TARA_B100001057 | Tara Oceans TARA_B100001057 (sample SAMEA2621839) | marine metagenome | biome: marine biome (ENVO:00000447); feature: surface water layer (ENVO:00002042); material: "saline water (ENVO:00002010), including plankton (ENVO:xxxxxxxx)" | depth 5 m | reverse complement strand
GCGATTGCCAGTGGCACACCGCCCTTATGCCGTGCCAGCAGACCTTTCCACAAAAAGGATGATGCCATCACACCAAGGCCGAGGCACGACCAGCTGGCAACTTCCAGCACAACGCCGCCATCATTGTTGCGCATCCAGGCAATGATGAATGTCAGATAGACGATATAGCCCACCCCGTAGAGAAAATACCCGGCAAGGGACGGCAGCATCAGCCGCCACGGGACTGCCAGCCGGCGTGGTCCGTCTTTATGCTGCTGTGTGTTCAGCCTGCCAACAATGCGCCATGTGGCAAGCCACGCCCCAACCGACAAACCACCCAGCATTAGCCACGCAACAGGCCATTGCGCGGCCCCGCCAATTGATAACAGTGGTGGCAACAGCACCGCACTGGCCAGAATGCCGATACCGCCGCCGCCGATATAAAGCGCCATGCCAAACGCGTTGCGCGCCGGATCATCCGGAAACCGGGCCGCAACAAGCGCCGCGCCGGAAATGAACATCGCAGCACCGGCGATCCCGGCCAGAACACGAAACACCGACAGCAGCGTGATATCCGCCGTCATCCCTGATGCCAGGAGGGCAAGCGCAGTGACCAGCATACCGCGCGTGAACAGCAACGAAGATGCTACCTTCCGGCTTAACCAGAAAGTCAGCAAGGCACCCAGCAGATATCCGATGGCGTTGGCCGTATTGATCCACCCGGCCATGGAATAGGTCCAGCCCAGATCAGCCCGCATGGCCGGCAGGATCAGCGCATAGGCAAAGCGGGCAAACCCGTTGCTGACAGCAGGTGCCATCGCCAATGCCAGTATTACGACCCAAGGGTTCATTTGAATATCCTGATGAAAGCGAAAGGCAGGCAAGAACGCTAGCACAATAGTCATAAAAAGATCGTTATCCAAAGGTGACTTGCCGTCCGGCCCGCCAGACGGTTAGGCTTTCCAGCACATTGACAACTCCGCGTCATCTTCAAGAGGAACCAATAATGGCTGATGCGCAAACCATGCAGGCCTATGCCGAGAATATTGAAGCTTACAAATCATTGGTCGGTGAGATGCCGGAGAATCCGCATCTTGAAAACTTTGTCTCTTACCTTGCGGCAGGTGCAGACATTCTGGATTTTGGGTGCGGTGTTGGCAATTCTGCCGCCAAGATGCGCGACAAGGGGTTTTCCATGACCTGCATGGATGCCTCGCATGACATGATCGAGGCGGCTGCCGAACTGCATGGTTTGGAGGTGATACAGCAGAATTTTTCCGATCTTGACGCCGCGCAGGCTTTTGACGGTATCTGGGCGTGCTACAGCCTGCTGCATGCACCAAAAGCCGAGATGCCCGGCAATCTGGACCGCATCGTGACCGCATTGCGCCCCAATGGAATTTTGTATATCGGGCTGAAATTGGGTGACAAGGAACAGCGTGACGCTGTCGGGCGATTTTATGCCTATTACACCGAGGACGAGCTGTCAGGGCTGTTGCGCGCGGCAGGCCTTGTCATTCTTGACTGCCGCATTGACCAGTCGCGCGGCTTGCTTGGCCAGATGGACAAGGGCCTGCACATGATCGCAAAGCGGCCAGCCTAGCGGCATCGATGGTGTCTGCAGGTGGTGACCAGCCACATTCAGGCTTTTATACGGGCCTCAATAAAGGGTCTTTGACTGCCGGTCTGGCAGCGTGTTGTCATAGACGGTGCCATCAAAATCCGGATCGACAGACCGAATCAGATCACCCGCGCTGGGCAAGCTGGCACGATCACAATGCGTCGCCGCATCCCACAGACCGGCACGCCTGATTGCCCTTGCACATTGAAAATACATTGTCTGGATCGTCACGATCACCGCGCTGGCAGGCTCACGCCCTTCTTTGGCCAGGCTGGCCAGCAGATCAGCATCAACAGTAACAATGGCGGTGCCGTTGATCCGCAATGCCTCATCACACCCGGGGATCAGGAACAACAGCGCCACACGGCCGTCACGTACGATATTTTCCAGCGTATCCAGCCTGTTATTGCCGCGGCGGTCAGGAATGGCGATTGTCCGCTCGTCGATGATCTCAACGGCATTGGCGGCATCCCCGCGGGGCGAACAATCCAGCCCTTCCGGTCCAATACTGGCAAGGGCGAAAAAGGGCGCTGCCTCCAGTAACTGGCGATAGGCCGCGTTGATCCGCGGCGTTTCCTTGGTGCTGGCAGCGCGGCTTGGCACACCGTAATGCTGGCGCAAATTGTCTACGCTGGTGACCGGAGCAAAATCAGACATGGCAAGATCAATTCCTGAAAGGCAAAATTGGGTGATATGAAGCCGCTGCAAGACGCGGCTACATGAAACGGTTCCATGCGCGTTCATGTGCATAGTATAGAAACATCTTCGTCACGATCTCAATCGACATGATTGACCCGGCAATCTTGAAATCGCCGGTCAGAACCCAGGCAAATATCAACGTGTCGGTAGAAGCGACAACGCGCCAGGTCAGCGTTTTCATAATTGACTTGGACCGCGGGTCGTGGCGCCCAAGCCACAGTGATCTGAAAAAATCGATCAGCATCTTTCCGCCGCCTTCCTGCCCGTTACCTGAAGGGGTGAAGTCTAGACGGCGTATGGTTAATTTATTGTCAATCTGATGGGTTTATGGCGCGAAGGGCAGCCAGCCATTGCCTGCACATACCAGGCCTTGTGGCCACCCCATCCTGTCTTCGGGGCTCGATGCGCAAACCAAGCCCTTTCAATTCGGAATCAGGAATGTTATGTCGTTTACATCGGGCGGGGGTCGCCACCACGCGGCCCGCATGTTGTTTCGTAACAGGCATTTTTATCCTCATCATGCTTGCCGGATTGTTAGCAAACTGGTTAGGAAAACCAGCCAGGTTACCAATAATCGGCGTTGAAGTTAGGGATTTTTCCGTTACGTTTCAATTATTTAAGAACGCTCGCGTGCGGCTGTGGTGTAGTGGTAGCACAAGAGCCTTCCAAGCTCTTAGGGCCAGTTCGAGTCTGGTCAGCCGCTCCAAATATGTTACCCGCTTTCAGCGCATAGCTAATCTATTCAGCAACTTACAAGCATTTCTGCAAGTTTGTCATATGCAATAGCACTGGCAACATCCATGCCGCTATGAACATGCACCTCAATCTCACGCAACAGCTTTAAAATATCCTCGTCTGAGTGACGTTTGCGGGCCATAATGCTGATCCTCTGTATCTATCAAATTATGGCACAGTTTTACGGGACTAAGACATAAAGGATCAGCCCCACTCACCCAGAACCATGTCATCGACTTCCTGTGCGGCATGGGTCAAGTGTAACGCGCAGTAACTTTTTTCGTCCACCAGTTGCCGAATGGCCCATACGGCCATACCGCGGACGAGCGCGCTTTCATGTGACAACAAGGCCTCGACCAGTGGGACCAGTGATGCCTCACCGCTGTTGCCAGCCCCAACCAGCACATTGCGCAAAAACCGCGGATGACCGGCGCGGCGCACCGGCGTTCCGGCAAACATCTGTCTGAAAGCGGCGTCATCCAGCACCAGCAAGTCGGCAAGCGGCGGCATGTCAGCCGGACCATGGAATTTTGCCTCGGCGGCGCGGCTTGCATATTTGTTCCAGGGACATACCGCCAGACAATCATCACAGCCGAAAATGCGATTGCCGATAGCATGCCGGAATTCACTCGGGATCTGCCCCTTATGTTCAATCGTCAGATAGGAGATGCAACGCCGCGCATCCAGCCTGTATGGCGCCGGAAAGGCATCTGTCGGGCAGACATCAAGGCAGCGCGTACAGGTTCCACAGTGATCCTGCTCAGGCTTGTCTGGTGTCAGTTCTGCATCGGTCAATATGGTGCCAAGAAACAGCCATGATCCATGGTCTCGGGATACAAGATTGGTGTGTTTGCCCTGCCAGCCGGCACCAGCGCGAGCTGCCAGCGGCTTTTCCATCAGCGGGGCCGTGTCGACAAAAACCTTGACCGCAGCCCCGGTCCTGGCAGCGAACTGGCCGGCAAGCTGTTTCAGCTTTCCCTTGATCACATCATGATAGTCACGCCCGCGCGCATACACCGAAATATTGCCATGCGCCGTTGCCGCCAAATTGTCCATCGGGTCATGATCGGGGCCGTAATTCATCACAGTGACGATGGCCGTGCGCGCGCCGTTCCACATGGCAGCTGGCTGGCGGCGACGCGCAGCCGTATCACGCAGCCACGCCATATCGCCCTCAAACTGATTGGCCAGAAATGCATCCAGCCCCTTTCCGGAACGATCCCCCAGCCGCGCGTCTGTAACGAAAATATCGGCGAAGCCGGCGGCCTTGCCGGCATCATCAAGCCAGCTTCTAAGACGCGCCACATCCATCACCCCGATCCGATCGGTTCGATATCGCCGCGTGCCTGGCCAGCGTGAAAATCGGCCTCGAATGCGGCAAAGCTATCGACTTCAATAGCGGCCCGCATGCCAGCCATCAAATCCTGATAATACTGGATATTATGCCAGCTTAGCAGCATCAGCCCCAAAACCTCGTCAGCCTTGAACAGATGATGCAGATAGGCGCGCGAATAATGAGCACAGGCCGGGCACTGGCATACTTCATCAAGGGGGCGTTGATCTTCGGCATGGCGCGCGTTCTTGATGTTCACCGGCCCGCGGCGGGTAAACGCCTGACCGGTGCGCCCTGACCGGGTTGGCAACACACAGTCGAACATATCAACACCGCGCGCCACCCCGCCAACCAGATCAGCGGGTTTGCCAACGCCCATCAGGTAGCGTGGCCGGTCGGCCCGCATCAACGGGGTGGTAAACGCCAGCGCTTCGAACATCGCCTCCTGCCCTTCACCGACAGCAAGACCGCCGATGGCATAGCCCTCGAAATCTATCTCCTCGAGCGCAGCAACGGATTCAGCACGCAAATCACGAAAGACCGATCCCTGAACAATGCCGAACTGGCCATAGCCCGGACGCGCAACAAAGGCATTGCGCGAACGTTTTGCCCAGCGCATGGACAGGCGCATCGATTCAGCCGCCGCCGACTCGGTCGCCGGAAACGGCGTACATTCATCAAACGCCATGGTGATGGTGGCATCCAGAAGATGCTGTATTTCGGTCGATCTTTCCGGTGTCAGCCGGTGTTTTGATCCATCAAGATGCGACTTGAAGGTGACACCATCCTCATCCAGCTTACGCAGCGGGCCAAGTGACATCACCTGAAAACCACCTGAATCGGTGAGTAACGGGCCATCCCACCCCATCATCTTGCGCACGCCGCCAAGGCGCGCCACACGCTCTGCCCCGGGGCGCAGCATCAGGTGATATGTATTGGCAAGAATGATACTGGCGCCCGTCGAGCGCAGAGAATCCACCGTCATGCCCTTGACCGTGGCTGCGGTTCCGACGGGCATGAAGACAGGCGTTTCCACCTCGCCCCAAGCCGTTTTCAGGCGTCCGCGACGGGCGGCGCCGTCCGTCGTCTTCAGTGAAAAGGAAAAATCGGGCATTGGCAGATGAATCCTGGCTAGTTGTGTGCATACCGCAGCAGGCATGCGTCGCCATAGGAAAAGAAACGATACCCGCCGTCAAGCGCATGCTTATAGGCATCACGAATGGGCTGCATGCCGGCAAACGCGCTGACCAGCATCAACAGTGTGGATTTCGGCAGATGAAAATTGGTCACCAGCATGTCTACAGCACCAAAGCGAAATCCCGGCGTGATGAAAATATCTGTTTCAGCAGCAAACTCACGAACGCATCCATGGGCGGCAAAACAGGCTTCGAGGATGCGCAAACTGGTGGTGCCAACCGCAATGATCCGGCCACCGGCATCACGGGCCGCGCTGATCCTGTCTGCGGTTGCGGCCGAGATATGACCCCATTCGCTGTGAATCCGGTGATCGGCGATATCCTCTACGGTAACCGGCAGGAACGTGCCAGCCCCCACATGCAATGTCACCGTGGCAAGACCAATGCCGGCCGTCTGCAGCTTTGTCATCAGCTGCGCTGTGAAATGCAGACCGGCTGTTGGCGCGGCGACAGCACCCCGATTGGCAGCAAATATGGTCTGATAGTCTGCCGCATCTTCATCGGTAGTTCCATCAGGCCGGCTGATATAGGGCGGCAAGGGCATGCTGCCATAGACCGCCAAGCCCGCCTGAATTGCCGCATCATCGAGGTCTGCACCTGTTTCAGGATGGATGAAGACAATCCCGACATCGCCACCCTCGCCGCGCCCTTCAACACGCGCAGCAAAGCCAGCACCAAAGACAATCACATCATCGGGACGGCATTTTCGCGCCGGCTTGGCAAAGACCCGCCAGCGCGCAGCGCCTTCATGCTTGTGCAGGGTGACACTGATCGTGGCTTCACCACGCCGCCCTGACAACCGTGCCGGTATCACCGCGGTATCATTTGCCACCAGCAGATCGCCCCGTGCCAGCAGGTCGGGCAGATCGCGCACATGCCTGTCTGCCAGTGATGGCCCGGTCATATCCAGCAGCCGCGCAGCATCACGCGGCCGTGCCGGTTCATTGGCTATCGCTGACGGCGGCAGAACGTAATCGAAATCGGACAGTTTCATGGGTGCGGGGCCGCGTCCCTCTATTCGTAAATCTGGATGATGCCTTCGACATGACCATCCTGGTCAGTGACGACAAGACATTGCACACGCGATTCCTGCATACGCGCTTCAGCGGCGGCCATCGTTTCATCAGCCCCGATTGTCAGCGGTGTCGTGCTGGCCACATCAGCGACCCTGGTAGACGCCATTTCAGCGCCATCAAGGATCAGGCGGCGCAAATCACCATCAGTCACAATACCTTCCAGCGCGTCGGCTGACCCGACCAACGCAAGACCAAGCCGGCCTTCCGTCATCACCATGACAGCGTCCTGCATAGAGGCGTCAGCCGCCACAAACGGCAGATAATCAACGCGCATCTGGTCCCGCACCTTCATCAACAGGCGGCGACCAAGCGCACCGCCCGGATGCGTCATCGCAAAATCGGTTTCGGCAAAGCCGCGTGCCTCCATCAGCGCCACGGAAATGGCATCGCCCAGAACAAGGGTATTCATCGATGATGTTGTTGGTGCCAGATTCAGTGGGCAGGCCTCACGATCGACCGAAATATCCAGAACGATGCGCGCCGCCTTTGCCAGACTGCTTCCGGCACCAGCTGTCAGCGCGATTATCTGCGCATCAAGGCGCTGGAACGCAGGCAGAAGACGCAGGATTTCCTCGGTCTCGCCAGAGTTTGAAATCAGGATCACAACATCATTGCGGCGTACCATGCCCAGATCGCCATGGATCGCCTCTGCCGGATGCAGAAACAGAGACGGCGTGCCGGTAGATGCCAGTGTCGCGGCGATCTTGCGCCCGATCAGGCCCGATTTTCCCATGCCGCAGATAACGACATGGCCCTGCGCGCCGATAATCAGCTCAACAGCCGCAGCAAAGGGAGGTCCCAGCGCATCATCAAGGCGCGTTATGGCCCCACGATAGGCATCAAACAGACTGCGCGCGGCACTGATCGCAGATAATCCTCTGCTTTTTGAACTGCTGTCAGACATCAGGCCTCCTGGATACCGGTTTCACACACTGCCAACGCCGGTTCTGCTATGCAATTGATAGCCCGTTCTGTTGCAAAATGCCACTGTGCGCCCCTTACCCGACAAGCAGAATCTTGGCCGCGGCAAGGTCCACCGGTGTGTTCAGATTGGTAAAGGGATCAGGCTCGCCATCAAAATCGACAATAGCGCAATCATAGCGACTGGTGAAATCGTCAATTTTACGAATACCCTCATCGACCAGCGCAGCCCGCAGCGCCGCCGCCGCGCTGACTGGCCATATGGCAAACACCGGATGCCGCCGACCTTGTGATCGTGCCTGCGCCATGTCGGCGCCTTCAGTAATTGGGGCGATCAGACGGTCAGCCAGATCAGCGGGCAGAAACGGGGCATCGGTGGCAAGGCTGATAACATGACTGGCCTGCGGGTAATCTTGCAACGCGGTTTCAAGACCTGTCAGAATGCCCGCCAGCGGCCCGGCAAACCCCTCAACAACATCGGCGACAACCGGCAGACCAAAGCCGGAAAACCGCGCAGGATCACCATTCGCATTGATCATTGCCGGCACACCATCCGGCACGGCGCGGTCCGTGACATGCGACAGCAGTGGTTTGCCTGCCAGCATCATCAGGTTCTTGTCGCCGCCGCCCATGCGCCGCGATTGGCCACCTGCCAACAACAGAACGAGCAGCGACGGATCACCTGTCATGATGTCCCGGCCCGCTTGTTCCGGCAGCCGCGCGTTGCGGCGAAGGTTTGTCAGCCATGGCCACATCAGCCGCCGCCATGTCATCATCAAGTTCCGGCCCGGTGTCAAAAATGATTCGATCTTCGCCGCTCAACGCGATGAAGCGTCGCCCTCTGGCGCGGCCGATCAGGGTCAGCCCGGCGCGGCGGGCAAGGTCAACCGCCTCATTGGTAAAACCGGACCGAGACACAAGCACCGGAATGCGCATCTGCACCGTCTTGATCACCATCTCGGTCGTCAGGCGGCCAGTGGTATAGAAAATCTTGTCCTCAGGGCTGATATCATTGAGAAACATCCACCCGGCAATTTTATCAACCGCGTTATGCCGGCCAATATCTTCCATATAGACAAGGGGTTCAGGTCCTTTGCACAACACACAGCCATGAATGGCACCGGCACTCAGATACAGGCTGGGCGTGGTGTTGATCGCCTTGGTCAGAGGCACCAGCCATGACGCATGCAGACGCGCGTCACCATCAAGAACGATTGTCTCGAAACGCTCCATCATATCGCCATATGCGGTGCCCTCGGCACAGCCGCTGGTGCGCACCTTGCGCTTCATCTTGGCTTCGAAATCAGTCTCGCGTGCCGTGCGCACAATGACAACGCCCAGTTCAGCATCATGGTCGATACCGGTGATCTGATCATCAGCCAGCAACATGTTCTGATTCAGGAAATAGCCCACCGCCAGTTCAGCCGGCCAATCGCCGATGGTCATTGATGTTACGATCTCCTGTTTGTTCAAAAACAGGGTCAACGGTTTTTCAGTAACCACCGGCAAGGTTACTGGCGCGCCGGTCTCATCAACTCCGGTTACAGGTTGCGACAGGCCCGGCGCATCCGGGTCGGGAGCAATCAGCTTAGGTCCTTTGTGGAGGTCTTTGTCAGCCATCTGCCTAAAATGGCGGAAGTGAATGTCTTCTGGCAAGCAGTTTGGCGCGGCGTCAACGGTTTTGCCTTTCACAGCTGAACCCGTTATCCTAAACACAGGCGGCGCCACTGTCGGCCCGGTAGGTGAATGATGAAACTGCATTTTTCAGCATCCAGCCATGATGGTGCCATTGAACGGCGCGCGCGGCTGATCGAACGCTATGGCCAGCACGAAATTACCGATGCCGATTGTATCGTTGCGCTTGGTGGTGACGGCCATATGCTGCACGTGCTGCACGAAACCCTGCCACATGACAAACCGGTCTTCGGGCTGAATTTCGGGCGGCTGGGCTTTCTGATGAACCATTATGCCTCGGACGAGTTGATAGAGCGTATTCGCAACGCCGAGACAGCCCCCGTCCATCCACTGCGCATGCATGCCGAAACAACTGATGGTGAGCAGTACATTGCGCTTGCAATAAATGAGGTGTCGCTTATCCGCCAGACGCATAAAGCTGCACATATTCGCGTTGAGGTTGATGGCAAACACCAGGTGGATGAACTGGTCTGTGATGGCATTCTGCTGGCCACACCGGTCGGGTCGACTGCCTATAATCTGTCAGCCTATGGGCCGGTAGTGCCGCTTGGTGCCGGGCTGATGGCGCTGACCCCCATTTCTCCATTCCGTCCCCGTAGCTGGCGCGGGGCGCTGCTGAACGAGTCAGCCAAGGTAAATCTTGAAGTTCTGGAGCCGGAATTCCGGCATGTTGCCGCCTCTGCCGACAGTGCCGAACATCGCCATATCAAGACCGTTTCCATCGCACAGGCACAGGACATCACGCTGCGCCTCTTATATGACCAGGGATATTCACTGGCTGACCGCGCCATTGCCGAACAATTCCGGACCTGACCCGAAAGTGTTAAACTGTTGTGTCAAAACAGATATGACGCATCTGAGGATCAAGTCAGCAATTGGTCATATAGCCTGCCGCCAGCACAGATGCTGCGCTATACCCAT